>Ga0163147_10001602_pt1 | contig 34125 bp, 32 predicted proteins | sample OliLakLV19MP6G1_FD_148597 | JGI IMG/M metagenome (GOLD analysis project Ga0163147, IMG submission 148597) | Freshwater microbial mat bacterial communities from Lake Vanda, McMurdo Dry Valleys, Antarctica- Oligotrophic Lake LV.19.MP6.G1 | ecosystem: Environmental > Aquatic > Freshwater > Lake >...
TTATATGACTGATCCAAATTCATATCTGTTATTACTTCAGGAATTAGATGATTAAGGTCAATTTTTCTCTTTACAACTGCATCACGTCCAATTCGAGCCAATTCATATGTAGCCTGCACAATCTCGGTTAATCGCTCACCAGTTTTTAATGTTTTCTCCAAAATATCTTTTACAGCAGGAGTAAGATCCTGTTTATTCGAATCAAGAACAAAATCTAAACGCATGGTTATGCCTGCTAAAAGACCTCGAAGATCGTGGGCAACTGTGGCACTGAATTCATCAAGTCGATGATTTTTTTCTTCTAGGCTTTTATTTGCTTCAGTCAATCTTTCAACAAGAACATTATTCTCTAAATCGAGTCTTTTGAGTCTGATAGCATGTCTTATGGTGGGAGCAATTTCCTCGGCCCACTTATCATTTTTTACAAGATATCTGTCGCAACCTGCCTGTATAGCTGCGGCTACAACAACTGGATCCTGGGAATCAGAAAGTACTATAATGGCAGGATCGTATTCCAATAATTTTAATTCTTGTATAATACTGCGCGCGGATTTTTGACTCTTCTCTGTATCAACGATGATTAATTCGTATACTTCATTTCGAACAGCTATAATCAATTGGTCTAAACATACAGCTTCGGCTATTCGGCTACCCGGGTTAAGTTGAGTAATTGTTTGGATTAATGTTTCTAAAGTTTTACTATCTTCAGAAAAAATAATTGTAGATATGGCTCGTTCTTTGAATGCTATATGACTACTAGCTTCTATTTTTGAACTTTCCATTTCAAACTACTTTCTTAAGGTAATTCTTAAGTCTGATCAAGGCACGAGATCGGATCTGTGAAGCTCTTGATTCAGTAACACCAAGGATTTCACCAATTTCTTTAAGATTAAGTTCTTCGTAGAAATACAATGAAATTACAAGGCGTTCCTTCTCAGGAAGTCTATCCAAAGCCCGAGCAACAATTCCTACTTTCTCTCCACTTAGAAGATCCGTAAGAGGATCCGGTGCCCCTGTTGACATTACCTCATCTGCTTGAAATCTTTCCTCGCCATGACCAAATCCGAGTTCTTCAAAGCTCATCATGACAACGCCGCTAACCTCTCCAAGTAGCCTTTGAAGTTCTTCCATTGGAACACCAAGTTCTTTTGCGACTTCTTCATCTGTAGCAGCATGTCCAAGTTTTTGTTCAAGTTTTAAATATGCTTGTTCAAGTTTATGAGACTTATGACGAAGAGATCTAGGAGCCCAATCTTGTGAGCGGAAACTATCTAAAATGGCACCTCTGATCCGGAACTGTGCATAAGTAGAGAAATTTGTTTCGTGTTTTGGATCGTACTTCTCAAGCGCATCAACAAGTCCGATGATTCCAGAGTTAATCATCTCTTTAATGTCGACTTCGCTTGGTAATCTTCCGGCCAATCTGTGTACTACCTTTTTTACTAAAGGTAGATAACTCCGGATTAATTCCTCTTTCTCGAAGTTATCAACACTACGATACGCTTCAGCGACTGATTGTTGTCTTTTTGCTTTCGCCATAACTTTAGCCACGCTCTAGTTCCTCAAAAGATGCCCATGCTTTCACTAAAACTCGTGTCACAAGGGCAATAACCACCATTACAGCAAACGATCTATAAGCAATCGTGATCATTCGTACATCAGACCTCATCCCTGAAATCAAGATCACTATAAAAGCCAGCATTGATACTGCTGCTGAAAATCTATGAACTCGAGAATACTTTTTTTTAATTGTATTCTTTGTCTTAGCCATAATTTAAATTCCTAAATTGGCCGTAGACTCAAGATCCAATAATTTTCTAAAGAAAAACTGCATGCCACCTTTAACTTTCTGGTTTTGGTATTCATCATCAATCTTTCGAGCGATGTTGGATATGGCAAGCCCAGCCTTACTACTTGGGTAAACTTCTAACAAAGCTCGTTGTTGTCTTACTGCTTCATTAACCATCGAGTCAGTTGGAACAAAACCTAAGTATGACAAGCGCACTTTTAAGAATCTATCAACCACTTGTTGCAATCTGTTAAATGCTTGTGTGCCTTCGGCTGCATCACGTACATCATTGGAAATTATGTTAAATGATTTTTCACCGTAATTCTTAGCCAATACTTTAATCAAGGCATATGCATCAGTAAGAGAAGTTGGTTCATTATTAATAACAACAATAATCTCACTAGCTGCTGAATTAAAATACATTACATCGGAACTGATACCTGCTTGTGTATCGATCAAAAGATAATCATAATCCAAAGCAACACTTTCCAGCTCATCCATCAGATGAAGTTTTTCTTCACTTTTTAAATTTGAGATTGCTTCGATGCCGCTGGCAGCAGGAATTATTGAAACACCCTTAGGCCCATCAACAAGTACATCTTCTATATTTTTCTGATTATTCAATACATCATTAAGAGTGTACTTAGGTGTTAGACCCAAAAGAATATCAACATTTGCTAAACCTAAATCGCCATCAAGAATTAGGACGCTATTACCTAAGCCGCTCAGAGCAACTGCTAAATTAACAGTCATGTTGGTTTTACCAACACCTCCCTTTCCCGAGGTTAAGCTTATTACCCTCGTGAAATTTTTTCGTCGGCTCATACAATTTTTAGTATTATTAAGCGCTTGTAACTTTTGTGAACTCTTAGGTTCAGTAATATAAGATTCCTTCATAAGCGATTTCGTCTCAAAATTTTCAATTAATTCTACTGCTAGCTAAGTACCTATGATTCCACAGAAATAACACCCAAAGATTGCACTTTTGTATTCGGTGCAATCTCTTGATGGCAAATAACTGAGTATCCAGGCACATATCTCTCAATAAATTTTGCTAGGGCAGGCCTTAAATGAGCTGATGATAAAATCAGCGGGGTATGGCCTTTCTCAACAAATCTTTCTGCCGCTTGATTCAATTTGTTAATTAATTGCTGAGCATATCCAGGCTCAAGAGATAACAATGATCCCTCATCAGTTAGTTGGATACTTTCAGAAAGTGTACTCTCTAAATTCGGTGTTAGGCTTGTCAAAACTAGAGTGCCTTCGCCGTTTACATATTTTGTAGTAATGGATCGTGAAAGTTTCCGACGAACACTTTCCGCCAATCTCTCAGTATGCTTCGTATGAGGAGCCCAATCTGCAAGAGTTTCAAGAATTGTGCGAAGATCTCTAATACTAATTTGCTCTCTTAGTAAATGGGAAAGAACTTGTTGAATTTGTCCAACCGACAATAATCCAGGTACAAGTTCTTCAACAACTTTTGGATAATCCTTTGCAACATTATCCAATAAAGCTTGAACTTCTTGACGACCAATTAACTCATGAGCATGACTTCTAACTAGTTCAGTAATATGTGTGGTAACAACTGTAGAAAGATCTACAACTGTGTAACCAGAAAATTGTGCTTTTTCTTTATCATTTTCTGGAATCCAAATAGCATCGAGACCAAAAGCTGGCTCTTTAGTCGGAATGCCTTTTATCGGAGAGGCGACTGTTCCCGGATCCATTGCTAAAAGATATTTAGGGCGTAAATCCCCTCGACCAATTTCAGTACCACGCAACATAATTCTATAATTATTTGAAGGTAGTCTTACATTGTCTCGGATATGAATCGGTGGAACAACAAAACCATAATCAACTGCAAACTGTCTTCTAATTGATCTAATTCTATCTATTAAATCCCCACCGCCATCTACAAGACTTACTAATTCATAACCTACTTCTAATTCGAGGGTATCTAATCCAAGAAGCTTCGTGACTTCTTCAGTGCTTCCCGAAGAAGGTGCGCCAGGTAATAATTTATCTTTGCCACTCTCAATTTCAAGTTTCTTATTTTCTAATAATAAAACTTTTGCGGCACTACTTCTTACATATCCAAGAAAGCCCATAGTTCCAGCTAGAACAATAAAGGGAAGAAATGGCAATCCGGGTACTATTGCAAAACCAGCACAAACACCTGAGGCAAGATAAAGTGGCTTTGATGATAATGTTAACTGACCGATTACTTCAGTACTTAAATCTTCCCCTGAAGCTGCACGTGCAACTATCAAACCAGCAGCTGTTGAAATAATAATGGCTGGTATTTGAGTGACCAATCCGTCACCTATCGTCAAAATTGTGTACGTTTCTGCAGCCAACATCCAGTCCATATCATGTTGAATAATGCCGATGAAAAAGCCACCTACTATATTAATAGCTGTGATGAAAACTCCGGCCATGGCATCTCCAGCTACGAATTTAGCAGCACCATCCATAGATCCATAAAACTCAGCTTCTCGTTGCAAATCTTTTCTTCGTTCTTTAGCATCCGCTTCATTTATTAGACCGGTATTAAGATCGGAATCGATTGCTAACTGCTTACCTGGCATAGCATCTAAAGTGAACCGAGCTGCCACCTCAGCGATACGACCGGAACCTTTTGTAATAACTTTTAAATTAACAATGGTAATCAGCACGAAGATGACAATACCAATGGCATAGTTACCTCCAACAACATAGTTACCAAAGGCTTGAATTACATCACCAGCAGCTCCAAGTCCTTGATCTCCATTCATTAGAATCAAACGAGTTGTTGCCACGTTCATGGATAATCTAAAAAGAGTAGTTATAAGTAATAATGCTGGAAAAGATGAAAATTGTAGGGCTTTATCTAAAAATAGTGAAACGAAAAGAATAACCAAAGATATTGTAATATTTGCGGCCAAAAGAACATCAAGAAGGGCAGTTGGAATAGGTAAGATTAAAACTGCGATTACTCCAATCAAGGCAAGAGGAATACTGGCTTGTCTTAAAGCGACTTTATGAGAATTCTCTGCTTTCTTTACTGCCATAAATCAAAACCTGTTCGCGAATCTAAAAATTTAAACCTGCTTAGCTTGTTGTGTTGCTGCATGTGGATTTTTCAACTTGAAAACATATGCAATAACCTCAGCAACTGCTCTGAAAAGCTCATGTGGAATTGTCTGTCCAACTTCTGCCGTTCCATATAAAGCTCTCGCCAAAGGTTTTCTCTCCAATATTGGAATTCTATGCTCTTTGGCAATTTCTCTGATTTTTAAGGCAATAAAACCTTTGCCTTTTGCTACAACCATTGGGGCAATCATCGTAGCTCGATCATATTTCAAAGCCACGGCATAATGAGTTGGATTTGTAACAATAACATCTGCTAAAGGAACACTATCACGAATACGCTTGGCCATTCTTTGTAATCCTTTGCGCTGAATTGTCATTTTTGTTTGTTCATCACCATCAGCAGCTTTCTTTTCATCTTTTACTTCATCTTTGGTCATTTTGTTAATCTTCAGCCACTGATATTTACCCCAGAAATAATCGATAACTGCAAAACCAATCAATACATAGAATATTTTCCAAAATAAGTATGACATTGCCTCCCCAGTATAGCGAAAGAGCTCAAAGATTGAGGTGTGAATTAGCATCACCATATCGGGAGCAAATTTCTTTAAAGCGTAATATCCAATTGGGAGAATAATGGCTAATTTTAAAATTGATTTTCCTGTAGTCATCCATGTATTCACAGAAAACATTCTCGAAAAACCAGTCAGTGGGTTTAATTTTAGAAAATTTAAATCAATTTTCTTCTCTTTGATATTCCATTTTGTCTGCAACATGACTGCTAAAGAAGAAACGATTGCAACAACTAAAGCCATTATCAAAATTTGCGGTCCTATTAATACTAACAGTTTGATCATTCCTTTATGCAGGTCATCGAATGTCAATTGTTCTGAGTTACTGATCATTTTAAATGATCTAATCATCACGATTTGCATCGTGTTGCTCATCCAACCCCACATGGAACTAAGGGCGGTGAATGCCGCAAACATAGAAACAACAATAACAAGATCATTACTTAGATGAATTGAACCATCTTTACGCAACTGTCCCATTCGTTTGCTTGTTGGCAATTCCGTTCTTTCTTCTGGTACTGAATCTTGTGCCATTTAAATAAAACCTTAGGGTATGGAAACTCCACAAGGATCAAAGCAAATGGCGTGCCGAAATATAATCTAAATTAAGTAACATAAGTATTTGTATATATTAGATATCTATAAGCATAACGTGACAATTATTTTGCTACTTTTCTTGATAAGTCAAAGTAATGACGCTGAATATGTTAATGAAAAACTCTGGGGGCAATTATTTAATATCCGTCATATTTTCGATTACGACACTTAACATATTATCCAAAGATGACATTTCCTGAACCACATAACGGACGACTTCGGGTAGTGCCAAAATAGTAAATAAGAGTCCAATACCAACAGTTAAAGGGAAGCTAACTATAAAAATATTCACTGAGGGAATCGCTTTAGAAATTAAACCCATAACGAATTGAGTTAACAGTAATGCCATCACCACTGGTGCAGAAATCATTACTGCTGATTCAAAAACTTTAGCAAGTTGATTAATAAGAAATGAAGATGTGAATCCATCGAATACAAATAACCCGGGAGTAAAGGATCCTGATAATCCTGATACGGCTTCTATTACTATATAGTGACCACCTAAGAGTAGAAAAACTAAAATAATTAAATCACCTTGTAGTCGTGCTAAATCTGTCGAGGTTGTTCCGGTAGCAGGATCAAACATGTTCGCTGCACTTAATCCCATTGTATTAGTTGCTAACTGAGCTCCTGCCTTAACTCCTTCAACGATTAACATCGGTATTACACCAAGAATATAACCAAAAATAAATTCCCCTCCAGTCATTGCAGCAATTATCAGAATATTTTCTGGTAGTGGCGCAATCTTTGTCATTGGCATAGCAGCTAGACTTAGCGCGAACATGGCCGGTGCTCTTATTCTCATGCCCCCCAAGCCATAACCGATTCCAGGAAGAACGATGAAGAGGCCGAAATATCTGCACATTAAAAGTAAAAATGTCCAGATTACATCTAGATTATTTAAAACCTCTAGGGAGAACTGATCCAGTTTCATGGTAAGACGTTAGGAATATTCCCAAATGACCATTCAGTAAATTCTGCGATTTTACTAAGCATAAATGGACCAAAAATCATCAAGGCCACCACCACAGAGCCAATTTTAGGAATAAATGAAATCGAAGCGTCATTAATTTGAGTAGCTGCCTGAAAAATACTCACCACTAATCCAGCCACAAGTCCAAAGATAAGAACCGGTGCCGAGACCCAAACGGCTGTTTGAATTCCCTGTTGTGCAATTGACATGTACTGACTAATTTCCATAAATTATTGCCCCACATGATATGTTTCGACTAAAGATCCAATAATGAGATGCCAACCATCAACAATTACAAACAACATCAATTTAAGCGGTAATGAAATAACTACTGGAGGTAAAGTGATCATACTCATTGCTGTTAAAACTGAGGAAACGACTAAATCAAGTACAAGAAATGGCAGGGCAATTAAAAATCCAATTTGAAATGCTGTATTTAATTCGCTTAAAACAAAGGCAGGTATTGCAACAACCATTGGTACATCTTGAATATCTTCAGGTATTTCTGAATTTGTAATTTGCAAAAATAATCCAATATCCTTATCCCTTGAATGTCGAATCAAGAATTCTTTCAGTGGAATGAAGGTTTTTGTTAAGGCCTCTTCTTCTCCCATCTGGCCATCAAAATACGGTTTAGCTCCTTCATTATACATGCGCATGAATACCGGATTCAGAATTGCAATTGTTAAAAAAAGTGCCAATCCAGTAATTACCATATTTGGGGGAGCACTTTGAGTACCAAGAGCAGTTCGCGTCATGCCCAAGACAACAACGATTCTTGTAAAACAAGTCATTGTTAGAATCATTGCCGGAGCAAAACTTAGAGCCGTAATTAAAAGAATGATCCGTAAAGAAGAGCTAACAGATCCCTTTGAGGCTAATTCAGATCCACCAATATTAATTGATAGATCAGGCAATACGGATTCAGCAGCATATGCTGTCTCCATTCCAAGCATCAAAACAGCAAGAATTGCTGATATTATGCAGATATTTTTATCGCATTTTCGCATGACTGATCCACCCCTTCATCAAAACCTGAGATATTTTCTATTTCATTACTTTCTAATTCAGTAATCGAAACATTCTCAGAACCAACACCTACCAAAACTTTTTTACCTTCAATTTCAACAAGTAGTAAGGACGCTTTTGAAGAAATTGGTGTTCTTTCAATTATTTTAATTCTTCTGCCTCTAAATTTATTTGGCAAAGATTTATCCTTTAGAACAAATTTCTTATACAGATGAACTCCAACTAAGAAAATTCCAGCTACAAGAACTAATCCTTCAATCATTCGTAATATCGACGATCCAGTACTTGCCTCTTTTTGATGTGCAGGAAGTAAACCTTCAGCTTTCTGAACTTTTCTTTCTTTAATTAATCCTGCAATTGTCTTTGCTCTTATTTCACCAGGAGTTTCTAATTGAAGCTCTGGTGTCTGGATATCATTTTCAATCGTATCTTCACAAAAAGCATTGGAACTAAGTGATATTAGCAATGCAATAATGAAGGAATATCGAATACAAGCTTTGCTCATAATTATTTAGTCATATTTACAATTCTATCTTCAGGTGCAATGATATCAGTCAGACGAACACCGAACTTTTCATTTACAATCACAGCTTCTCCCCGCGCTACTTGTTTATGATTGATAAATATATCTAGTGGCTCTCCGGCTAACTTAGTTAACTCAATAACCGATCCTTGTCCCAATGTTAAAAGATCTTGAATAGTCATCTTAGTCCGACCGACTTCAACTGTTACATTGAGAGCTACATCAGCTAAAAAACTTAAGTTCTTGCTATCTGGAGGTTTAGTTGGACTAACACCTGTGGCTTCAGAAACTCCATCTGCCGCAGAAGCAAGTTTTTCTAAATCCTGCATAATCTCATCAGGTGTTTTTTCAATCTCTGCCATAAATGCTCCTAGGTCCTAAAAAATCTAATCATATCTTCTTCAGGAATTTGGCGAGTTACTTTAACTGCCCTATTCCCACGAAAATTTCCTACATATCCATAATACTTTGGTGTCCCTTGAATCTTTATAATCGATTCATCTGCTGGATTTGTATCCAAAGTAATGACATCTCCTGCTTTCAAATCCAAAACTTTTTCAGCAGACATTACACCCTTTGCTAATTCCACGCTTAATTCGGCTTTTGTTTCAGCCAAACTAGATTGCATTCTTTGCTTATGAGTACTGTCCATCTCAAGACGTGTGCTTTGAAATCCGGTTACAAGCTTCTGTCTGAGCGGCTCAACAGTTGAATAAGGAATACACAAAGTAATTGTGGCGCTTTCAGATTCAAGCTCTACTTCCAAAGTAACAATAATTACCACGTCAGTTGGTGGACAAATTGCTACCGCTAACGGATTAAATTCAGATCTAACATAAACAAAGTCTACTGGATGAATTGGGGCCCAAGCCTCTTTCAAAGTATCAAGTGCCATCAACACTACTTTTCCAATCAATCTAGTTTCAATGGCTGTGAATTCTCGACCTTCTACTTTGGCTCTTCCTTGGCCAGCTCCTCCGAAAAGTGTATCGACAATATTAAAAACTAAACTTGAAGAAACTACCATTAAGGCATACCCCAAGAATGGAGGCATACGATAAATATGTAGTGAAGATGGCAGTGGTAACTTCTTCATGAAGAGACCAAACTTAACCATCTCAATTCCGCCTACGTTTACAAAAATAGTCCGGCCCAAAAATTTGCTTAATTGTGTTCTAAACTGACGACTAAAGCGATCATGGATAAGTTCCATGGTCGGCATACGTCCACGAATAATTCTTTCTTGGCTTGCTAAATCATATTTTTTTATACCAGAAGCTAAATCTTTTGATTCGACATCCTCCTTCTCGATTTCTCCTTCAGAGAGACCACGAAGTAAAGAATTGATTTCATCCTGAGATAATATTTGCTCGGCCATACTATTACTCTAACCTACTGAATAACAAAATTTGTAAAGTACACATTCTTAATATCTTCTCGTCCCATCATTTCATTGATAATTCCTATTGTATCAATCTTAAGATCATCTTTTCCTTCTTTATTAATTAAATCTACTCTGCGTTTACTAGAAAGCAGGGCGATCATTGCATCGCGTATAGGAATAAGTTTTACAGTAAATCTTTTTGGAACTGCTTTACCTGAAAATTCTAACTGAATTTGAGCTCTAATAAATCCACCACCTTGTAGATTAACTACAAATGTTTCGAGCGGAAACATCGCTCCTAAAGCTTCCTCGTTTTCGGCCAATTCTTCTTCTTCCCCGATACCAACTTCACTTATACTTTGATCATTTGCAGAATTTTCTGAAATCTTAGCGGCATCTACTGATAGAGCCTTCTCGCTAGTAAAAAATTTGAAGGCTCCAAATCCTCCTATAATAAGAGCAACAGCAGTTACAGAAGAGATAATGATCATCTTCTTCTTTTTGCTCTTTACAGGAGCAGGAGTAGCTTTTGCTTCTTCCCCTTCTGTGCCTTCTTTTTTCTCTTCGTCAGCCATTATACTTTCGCTAAAACCTATGCGTCCCTTGCTATAAAACCCACTGTGACTTCTGAATCTGTTTTCTTTCCATTTAAGGCTCCACAGTTAGGCCCTAAAACTCGTACCTTTACTGATTCAGATTGTAGAGAAAAAGAGTCAACTATTTGACCCTTAATCTTGAGAGCCTGAGTCATCGATTCATGCCAATTCCATTCTGCGGGCAGTTCATCGTTTCTAGAGCATACTTCAAGATAACTATCTGTTATAACTATCTCTTTTTTACTACTAACAGCTAAAATTCTCTCTTTCAGTATCCCCATCAGCGCATCTGAATTCACTTCTTCGCTACTGAAGGAGACCCATCTTGGCTTTGTCTCTCTGTCTATTTTTGCAATTTGAGTGCCAGAGTTATTTTGATGACGTTTCTCCACTAAGCCTTTGATCTTAGTACCATTAAATGAAATCAGGCTAATAAAGAAACATAAAAGTAGTGTCAAAAGATCGCCAAAGGTAATCATCCATGAGGTGGATGGCGACTGAAGCAAAGAGTTATTTTTTTTACCAAGAATCGTCATGCTCTATTCCAATCTACTCTCTCTAAATTCAACTTTTAGATCTGAATCAGAATTTTCAACTTGTGCATAAACATTTGCTGCATTTGCAGGAACTCCTGACTTTAAGAATTCTCTATAAACAACCATACTCTTAGAAAGAGCTAATCCATCACTGTTTGCGAAAATAGTTATTTTTGCTGCAAGGTCATGATTCTTTAGGGCGAATATAATTCCACTAAGGGAATCTTCAATTAATTCGCTAGAATCTTCTTTGAAAACTCCCTTGAGATTCATATCTCCAACCTTACTTTCCAATATGGGTATTATTTCTTCAGTTCGCTTTAAGGAACTTGTGGCAAAAAAAATTGTAATAATAAAAGTAAGTACAATCATGATCACAGAAATATATAACGACCAAAAAGCAGAATCGTTATTTTCTTCGATAAAGGCCTGTTTAATGATTGATTGCTCAATTGCCATTTTATTTTTTAATTAATTGATGGCAGATAACTTTGCAGCTTTTGTTCAACAATTATTGGGTTTTCTTGTTTTGCAATCGCAATGACGCCTTCAATGGTAATAGTCTTTAAAAGTGTGTCCTCTTCACTTCTAATGCGCATTTTTCCAGCCACAGGCAAAAAAACTAAATTGGCAAGTAAGGCTCCATACAGAGTTGTCATAAATGCAACTGACATGGCTGGACCAACGGATTCGGGAGAATCCAAAGAACCTAAAAGACTAGACAGGCCCATTAATGTACCGATCAAACCAAAAGCTGGAGCATAAGTTGCCATTGTTTGAAATACAGCAATACCTCGCGCTCTTTGCTCAATTGAAGTTCTTATTTCTGTTTCTAACAAACGACGAACAATTGTCTCATCTTGTCCATCGACTGTTAACTCCAAAGCTTTTGCTAAATAAAGATCACGAATCTCTTCGGCTTCTTTATCAAGAACTAACAAGCCTTCTTTGCGTACTTTTCTAGTTAAGCCAACTAGATACACGATTCTTTGAATAGCTGAATCATTAGTGGCGTAAAGTATTGATTTTAATCCCCCCCAAGCTTGAAGCATTTCTGGAATTGAAAATTGAATCATTGTGGCTGCAAATGTGCCACCTAAAACAATTAAAAGACTGATCGGATCAAGAAATTTTGAAAAATGTCCACTACTTATGGCACATATCAAGATAAGTGTGATTCCCAAAGCCGCGCCAAACAAGACTCCAGTGTCATAAGTACGACCATGTCGTCTATCAATATTTTCAATACTTTCAAGTGCAAAACCTGCATCAGTTTCCATGTGTTATTCCTATAAAACCATTGCAAAGATAAAATCTGATCCTGATAACTCAATGCATATGAAAGCAAGAACTGATCCGATGAAAATGTTTATTAGTCTTAAAGTATTAGCTGAGAAATGTCAGAAAAGACGAGTCAAATAAGTGACAGTTGTACTTTTTAAATTTCTTAAAACCTGATTTTCGCTTAAGAAGCGTAACGAGAAAGCTAAGATGCTGAAAGATTTTAAAGAAAAAATTAAAATTGCTACGAAAATGTGGCTTTGTCACATTGAGAAGCAATTTTTACCAGAGCTTTGCTCTGGCTTGTTTTTTATTTCAAAGATTACTGTATATTAGCTTTCGCAGTGGCTTTCTTAAGCGAAACTCAGGTTTAAATATTGATGCTTTAACTACAGCCATCAAGTAAGTGAAAATCTAGTGAATCAAGTTCTCTGTTTGATACTTGGGGAATAAAACTATTTTCACATGCTCGTGTTTGATAATCAGCAATCTTCGTATTATCCAACAAGTAATCGATTGAAAATACCTTTTTACCGGCAGTAACAAATTTAGCTATATTAGTAATGGTTACACTTTGAGGGTCGAATTCATTATCTTCATCTAACTCACCAAAATAAAAAGTATCTTCTGCCCCAATACCATCAATTGCATTTAGATATTGTAGTCGTAATTTATTCGGCAACAAATCTAAAATTCCTGCACCATTTTGAGGAATTACAATAAAATCGCTTCTTGCTCTTGAATTTCTAGCATAAGAGGAAAGCGCTATAACAAACTTTGCCATTAATTTTGCTGCTTTTCTTTCTCCACCTAGTTCATCAATAAAAGGTTGATATTCAAAAGCATCGATAATATCTAGGTAAATTCCGTCAAATCCAGCATCAATGATTCGATCAAGATAACTTTTTTTAGGACCAGAGGTATTCCCAAAAATAATATTTTGCCACTTCTTCATCCAATATCTAGTTTTATAGTTACCACAAAAATCTTCATTGGCATCACTAAGCCATGCTGGAGCATTAGAAGTGTTTTTTGTATTACAAGGTTCCCCTGTTTTTTGTTTGGTCCATTTTTCTTTGAAATAAAATCTATAATCTTCAGTTTCACCAATACTGAGATAGGCTATGATTTTTTTACCACTGCTTTTCATTTGCGTTAGTTCCTCAGTAGTAAAGGCAGTTACATCCGTGCCGTCACTGGAATAATCAATAACAACTAAATCAAAAGGAGCTGCTGCAATCTCACTGGGAATGGGATTTTGAAGTTGGTAGCCCCAAGAAAAAACTGAATCAAGATTTTGAGCGAAGGCAGAACGCGCAAAAATACAATCAATTGTTAAAATAAATAGAATAGTGAAGATCCTTTTCATCCATCTATAGTGTTTTTCAAAAGTCTTTGCCGAATTACAAAACATAGCAATGGAGACTAGGTTAAATCTTATTTCTTGTGAACCCTTCGGGTTCACTATGATTTTTGAAAATGAAAAACACTATTTATTGTCCCTCCGAGGGATAGTAACTTTCAAAAGCCTTTGCTGAAAAGCAATGACTTTAGAAAGTTACTATGATTATCGACTGATTTAACTGAAACTTGATAAAATGCTTAACTGAAAAATCCTTAAAATTAGTAGAAAAGAATTGATGACTCCGGTGGGTGTTTTAAAAAAGTTAAGACCCCGCAACGCTCATTCATCTCGTTGTAAGTGAGAGAATTTCGCGTTGCGGGATCTTGAACCTGCTGCTGACTTCAGGCAGAGAGCGACCGTTGGCTACGTCGAGCGTCCCACTTGATGCGATGCTGACGAATGAGATCTTCAGCTTCTTCGTAGGTTTTCACGACGTTGAGCAGAGTACGATCCTCGGACTTGATTGTTCCATAGGAATTCGCCATCTGATCGAGCATACGCATCACGTGATCATACGAAGATCCGACGCATACGAGGCGAGGACGCATCTCGAACCCGATGGAAACCCTGGGATTCCAGGGATACGGGTTGTTGAAGGCATTCTCACTGAACTGGCAGCGTTGCAGCCACCACATCAGTTCGTACATCGTTCCGATCCCGGGACGAGCGAAGATGACAGCATCGGTCAGCGATCCCATCACAAGTAGTCGAGGCTCAAGACTCCCTGCATTGATGTGACGATCTTGAAACTCGAAGTGAGTCATCTCTTGTTCGCCCCTGAGAGTGATGCCGACACCCCACGAAAGGGTACCGACTTCCTTTGCAGCACGATTGCTGACTTCCATCAAACCTGGACCACCTCCGGTGATCAGATTCTGAACGACTCGACCGCCACAAAGGCGACGCACACAGTTATCGAGTCGATGACCAATCTCAGTCTTGATTCCAAGCCGCGCAGAGCCTTGAATCAAAAGACCAAAGTCATCCTTCGTACCTTCTGCCAACATCTGACAGATGAGGTGCAAATTGGCAGTAGGACTTTTCAGATCCTCCGCCAACATTTGCACAGATTCATGATTGAGTGGCAATTTCCCTCCAGGGAAACGAAAGTAAGTCGTGTTAGTGGACACACTCACTTATAAAAACGGGACAAACCTTCTACAAACACCCACCAGTGTCTGATGAGAATCCGGAATAAAAATTCCGAAATCTCTAAGACACTGCGTGTTAATACCCAAACTCAGCAGATTTTGCTGAAATACCTTTCTTGACAGCCCCTGATTGTTGCATTGAATTAGAGCAGCCAATTTTGGAGTTTGGGTATTTGTTTTCAGCATTTTTGCTTACGCAAAAATAGCCAAACATCTACACTCACAGATAAACTTTAAAAGAACTACGAATAAACACTTATTCGTTATGTGCATTCTTATGCGATTGCACTATCCCGGTCAAACTAGCACCGATCAAAAATTTTGAAGATTTGGCAATCTGCATTTCACACAAATTTATTAAATCAATTGATTCAAATCTATTCGAGGCTAGTTCTGGAAATCTCTCTTGTAGTAAGTTTTTGTAAGTCATACCTGATTGAGACAATTTTAGAGTCTGGCTCCAATAATCTGCAACATCTTCCATATATTCTAAAATATCAAATGAACGAGAACCGGCATCATAGATTGTACATCGCTCGAGAGGAAAACTTGGATTCTCATACTGACTCTCAATAAACTCTGGAGCCAGAAGTGCTTCTGTTCGGAGTAAATCCGTACCGCCAATCTTAATAGACAAACGTGACTCTACTTGAGCTACTGCAAAAATTCCTTCAATATAAACTACTGAGGCCCCACGATAACTTTTAAATCTTTTGCGGTATTCTGCATCAACAGATTCAATTATTTCATGACTTCTTGGTCCACCAATTGTGAAAAATAATAAAGAAGAAATTTCAACTTTCTGCTCAGTTGCAATTTCTCCAATTTCACGAAGGGCATATTCAAGACTTGTCCCTGTGGCAACAACATCACCAAAAACAATGTCATTCTGTGAAGTAAAATGTACTTTCTTATATGAACTTTCCGAAATAAACCAATCCTCTGGGTTATCACTTTTCCGTGCCCTTTGTGCACTTATAAAAGCTGAAGGATGATCATTCCAGGTATAGGCATCAGCCAATGCATCGCGCAGACCGAAATTCAAACCACCTCGAAGAATATGAAAAACGGAAGTCGTGTTTTCAAGGCCTTTAAAATTGCCTGATTCTTTAAGGAGCCGCAAAGTTAATGAGCAAGCATGTGATAAATCTCGAGTATATCTAATTCCGGTAACAAATGGATCGTTACAAATAGCTCTTGTTTGGGGTGTTGTTACAATAAATTTTTTAACCTTAGAATCAGAAAGGTTTTCAACACTATATAGATTAGCTTTTTGATTAGTTGAAAGAAGTTTCAATTTCCCATTCATGGGTTGTTATTTTACTATAGGATTGAGGAGTAAGCGAATTCTTCGACAATAATATCGGTGATAATCAAACTAGAAATTTCTTATGCTGATAACTCTTTGGTATTACTTATTAAATCAATTTAGGCTCTTTTTTTAAGAAATCGATTTCCAGCTTCTAGAATTTCTCTTAAAATTTTCTCGGCAGTTTGGGCTGGCTCCAATGTGGTTGTATCAATACTGATCGCATCATCGGCCTGCAGCATAGCACCAAATTCCCGTTTTCGATCTGTGTCATCTCTGACTTGAAGCTCTCTTTTTACATCCGCAATTTCGCTGGCCCGATTCACGGGAAACAAAGGTGTGGATTCATGACTTTGTGCATACTCCTCATACCTTCTCTCAGCTCTAACATTGATATCAGCATCGAGCCAAAAATGAACAACTAAACTATTTGGCATTTTGTTAGCAGGTAGCTCTTTTCCCATATCTCGACCATCAGCCAAGATATGTTGATCAAGAGAAAGTTCTCTTAATTTTCCATTTACGAAATTTCTTACTTCCAGAACTGTGCCGACTAGAGAGGCAAGTGGACTAATAGTACCAGATCTAATTTCAGGAGTTACATCAACATTATTTAAAAATACACTCGGTTTTGCATCGGGTCTTAGAGGATCACTTGGGCCAAATTCCAATATAAATTTTCTAAAAATTCCAGGAAGTGCTTTTCTTAAATCGAATAGTGCTTTGTCTCGTTGAGTTTTTGCTATTTCTAAAAGTCTCTGAGCATCATCCGTGTCATGACCGCCAGAATTGTGATCATGCTCAACAACATAATCAAGGTGTGCAAAAGCTTGAATAACTTTCTCTTCGGGAGCTCTTATTGATTCAATGTTTATACCCTGATCTCGTAAAGATTTAGCTATGCATCTGTAGTAAGCACCACTATCTGTATGGCGAATTCTTAAAATATGACCAACGAGTTCTGAAACAGTTCCTTTTCCAGATGCTCCTGGACCATCTATGGCGATAACAATTGTCGAGTCAAGCTCTTCGAGCTGTCTTTTTAAATCTAACACTTCGGCTTTTAATTCGGGATTAATCTCAGTTGAAAATCTAACTTTAGAACACGGAGCACAAGGCATTTTTGGTCCAGACATTCTTTGTAATGTTTTGTCTGCTGGATCATTTAATGGAGTAATATCAGAAAGCTGGTCGCGTTCCGATCCTTCTGGAGTCAATGCTCCATCAAATAAATCACCTTGGTGTGTTGTCTCCAAAAACATAGCTCCGTTGAATGCCGAAAGAGGAATAAATTAGAGTATGAAGCATCAAGTAATCTTACTCAACTTATTGGACGTTTACTTGAATTTTTTTAATGGGGGCAGAACCTATTTATAGCTCCAGATTATGATCCAGATCAGGTGCCAGGATCCAGATCCAGATCAGGTGCCAGGCACCTTGGCTAAAATTCCCAATGGAGTCAACATGATAGAGAGGATCAATCAATACGCTCTGTAGCTGGATTGCCAATCATATAGCACTTTCCGGTACCTTCAAGCTTAAGGATAACGGATCCATAGTTGTTCCTATACCAATATCCGTCGTAAGTGCCATTTGTTTCTTTAAAGTGATGTCTCTCTCCAGTTGGATCTGGATTGCCGTAACCATTATCATAAAGTTCATGAATTTGGTTACAGTCAGTATCTAAAGTTGTAACACCAACAGCTTCTCTACCACATGGGTTAGCAAGCACGGCAACTATGCCACCGTAGGTATCAGATTTTCTTTTATAAACAAAACCTATCTTTGATCCATCAGTTTCATCTAAGAAATCACAGCCACAAATTCCTGGAGTTCCACCACCACAGCTCGAACCACCGCCACTACCTCCGTCATCTTCTCCATCATCAGAACTACTGTTAAAGTCATTAATATTGACTCTATCTACAAAGATTCCTGTTGGTGCAGAGAATGTATTTGATACTTTAGAAAATGGATTAAAAGTAATTATGGTCTCATCATTCTGAACTGCCAACTCTTCTCCAGGTTGATTTGGATCTAAATCACCTTTTAATACTGTGCCGATAATATTAAAAATATGCCCTGCCACTTTCTGACCATTATTATTAATAAAAACGGCCTTAGTTTGAGATCCAACACTTCTTGCAAAGGCAAGAAGATCCGTACCATCCGAACCTGTTACTGGAATTGGACGCTCGCCATAACTGCCAACTTTCTTTATATTTATTTTTATCTTAGCCCCTGAAATAACATTTCGTAATTGAATACGATTATGACTTTTACCCTTAGGCTTATCGACAAATCCTATCCAATCTCCATCTCCATAAAAATTAGTATAAAAAAGTCGTGCTTTTAAAGAAGACTTTCCGAATTGCCTTGTCGTTTCAGTACTGCCACCTGCAAAGCCATTAATTTTCACACGCCAATTCAGGCTTGTGCCTGAGAAATCAACTACTGCTGGATCTATGACTCCATTGTTATCAAAATCTGCCCCAGCCACAAAAATATTACTGTTATTACCGAAAGAAAAATCCCCGAGCTCTTGGCCGCTCTGATTCATAACTGTCCATGTTGCAGTTCCATTATTCTCTTCGGCAATCGTTCCTAACTGTTCTTGGCCAGATCCAGTAAAGCTACCAAAGACAATGTGATTTCCAACCTTGCCAAAACTATTTGATACTATCGTTTGAGTCCCCACTGAAGGAGTAACTAATTCCCATTTAAGAGTTTGGTTTGTGTTGATGTTCAAAACGGCCAAAGGTTCGGCGAATCCGATGCTAGAAGTGGATAATGAGATACCTAGAAGCAACAAAAATTTACGCATATAGACAACCTTAATATCGACAAATTTATTTCTTATCTGCATAAGATTTCAGGGGCTTAAGCAAAAATAACTCATCACTCTAAATCGCACAACCTAGCGTATTCCTTAATAGCAAGATTAGTTCCACTATTGGCTACGAAATCTTCTTAGATTTGCAACTATGCCAATCTTGGATAATCCGTATATCCCTTCTCAACTCCACCATAAAATGTACCCCGATCATACTTATTAAGATCTGCATTTTTCTTGAGTCTTTCAGGAAGATCTGGATTACAAATAAACAATCTACCGAACGCCACTGCATCAGCTAAACCAGTAGAAACTACTTTCATGGCATCAGACCGATCATACCCCCCAGCCGAAATCAAAACACCGCTAAAGGAATCACGGAATATTTTAGCTACCTGTGGTGCATCAGCAATATTTCCATCCTTGCCTCCTGCGGAAGATGATCTAGGTTCAATCAAGTGCACATAGGCAATTCGACGTTTACTTAGCTCGTTCAGTACATAACTAAAAAGTTTTACTGGATCGCTATCGCTCATATCATTAAAAGTTCCGTAAGGAGAGAGTCTTACGCCAACTCGATCTTTCCCCCAAACAGCAATTGCTTCGTCAACAACTTTTAGAAGTAGCCTTGCACGATTTTGGATTGATCCGCCGTATTCATCGGTTCGTTGATTGGATCCATTTTGAAGAAATTGATCCAATAAATATCCATTTGCCCCATGCACTTCTACTCCATCAAATCCGGCCGATTTAGCATTCTGTGCACCTTTGCGAAACTGAAGCACTACATCTAAAATTTCTCTAGTCTCTAATGCACGTGGGATTTCAAAAGTCACCTGCTTCCAATCAGCACTAAAAGTTCCTCCAGATGGTTTTATGGCAGAGGGCCCAACTGGCGAGGCTCCATCAGGCTGATAAGACGTGTGAGAAATCCTTCCGACATGCCAAAGCTGCAAAAAGATCCTACCTCCATTTTGATGCACCGCATTTGTTACAAGCTTCCAACCTTCAGTCTGTTCAGCAGAATGAATTCCTGGTGTTGCTGGATATCCTTGTCCTTGTTGGCAAACTTGAGTTGCTTCAGAAATAATTAAACCAGCACTAGCACGTTGTGCATAGTATTCAGCATTAAGTTGCCAAGGAATATTTCCAGGTTGCTTACTGCGCATCCGTGTAAGAGGCGCCATAATAATGCTATTAGGAAGTTCTAAGGCTCCCAACTGAATCGGATCAAATAGAGATTTCATCGACTGCTCCAAAATAAAATAAATTAAACTTGTGCCATTCCACCATCAACAAACAATTCACTTAGTGGAAACAATTATGAAAACTTATTCTGCGCAATGTCAGAAAAATGAGAATCCAAAAAAGAAGAAGCGTTAATAAGCCTTTGTAGAACTTACTCTTTAGCTAAATTCACTTGCACATCAAATCTTCCAGCAGATTCTGGTTTGCTAGAAATTAACTGAAGACCTGATTCTGAAACACTGCCAGCCCGAATCACATCATCAATGACTGACTTTAAGAGGGAAATATTTTGCTCATCTCCTTTAATAGTTAAGGCATCTACTCCCCATTTCTGACCCTTTTGAGCTTCTGTTTTTTTCCCACGAATTACACTTAAGACTTCTATTGCTGCCGACAATGCATCTTTGTTACCTGATAAATTTTCTACTTCGAAAATTTCTGGCCATTTAGCAGTATGAACAGAGGCATTCTTATCACTACCTGTATATCGCCATGACCAAACTTCCTCAGTAATGTATGGTAAAAATGGAGCAAAAAGTCTTAAGAATGTTTTTAAACTCCAATCAAGTGTCGCTTGGGCTGAATTTTTACCAGCTTGATCGCTGCCTTCATAACTTCGACTCTTGGCCAATTCAACATAATTATCACAAAAATTCCAAAAGCATTCTTCAGAAATTTGGAGGGCTTGTGCATAATCAAATTTCTTAAAATTCTCCGTAGCTTCTACAATGGTATTTTTTATAACTGACACCATGGCGAGATCGAGGGGATGTGTAATATTTTTAATATCAGTTGAAGTATCAGCTAACTGCATAAGCACAAATTTGCTGGCATTAAAAAGCTTAATACAAAGTTTACTTCCAATTTTAAAAATTGATGGATCAAAAGCCGTGTCAGTACCAAGCCTGGCTTTTGCAGACCAGTATCTAACAGCATCAGAAGAATGTTCATCTAAGAAACTTCCTGGAGTAACGACATTTCCCTTTGATTTGCTCATTTTTTTACGATCTGGATCTAAGATCCAGCCGCTAAGAACAATATGATACCAAGGAATCTCTTTATGATGCATCCAGGCTTTTACGATTGTACTAAATGCCCAAGTCCTTATGATTTCGTGACCCTGTGGACGAATATCCATTGGAAAAAGTTTTGCGTGTTTATCAGGATTCAGTTTCCAGTGACTCTGAATTTGTGGAGTAATAGAAGAAGTAGCCCAAGTATCCATCACATCTGGATCACCAACAAAGCCGCCCGGCTGATTACGCTGCTCTTCCTTAAAACCTGGAGGCACAGCTACGTATGGATCAATAGGAAGTAAATCTTCTGAAGGATAAATTGCCTTATCGAATTGAGTATTTCCCTTTAGATCAATTGGATACCAAACTGGAAATGGTACTCCAAAAAATCTTTGTCGACTAATACACCAATCTGCATTTAAGCCTTGCACCCAATTTTCATACCGTGATCTCATATGAGCTGGATGCCACTGAATTTTGCGGCCCTGTTCAATCAAGGCTTCTTTGTGACACATAGTGCGGATGAACCATTGTCGTGTTGTGATAAACTCTAATGGTCGATCTCCCTTTTCGTAGAATTTTACTGGATGAGTCACAGGTTTTGGCTCACCAACTAAAGCTGAACCTTTGCCATCAACAGCACTGCCATCCAAGGCCAACATCTCGGCAACTGCTTTGCGAGCCTTTTTTGCATCCAAGCCAACTAATTTTTTATAATTTTCTAGGGCAGTTTTTGGATCAGTGGATCCAAACGGTGCTTGATCAAAATTAAGATCTTTAATGCGACCATCCAAGCCAACAATTTGTTTTGCTGGAATTCCTGATTTCTTCCACCATTCAACATCCATGATATCGCCGAAGGTACAGACCATTAGTATGCCTGATCCCTTCTCCGGATCTGCATGTTCCGCAGCTAAAATAGGAACCTTGGCTTTAAAAAGAGGAGTAATGGCAAATTTACCAAATAATTTTTTATACCGTTCATCTGTGGGATGAGCAACTACTGCGATACAAGCTGGTAGTAACTCAGGTCGAGTAGTGGCAATTGTAAATTCACCACCACCTTCTATTCCAAATCGAATATCATGAAATGCACCAGAAATTTCCTTATCTTCAACTTCTGCTTGAGCTACGGCAGTTTTAAAATCCACATCCCACATTGTTGGGGCTTCTGAATTATAAACCTCACCTTTATTAACCAGATCAAGAAATGACAGTTGTGAAACATGCTGACAATGCTTATCGATTGTTGCGTATGTGCGACTCCAGTCCAATGATAAAGCAAGATGTGTCCATAAATCTTGAAAAGCCGCCTCGTCTTCTTTCACTAAAGCATCACATGCTTCAACGAAATTTCCTCTTGAAATCTCTTGAGCAGGAGTTTTTTGATCTTGATTTGGATCTTTCTTTGTAGCCTTCCAATCATTTACATAAGGAATATTTGGGTTACATTTAATTCCGAAAACATTCTGCACTCTACGTTCAGTGGGCAAACCATTGTCATCCCAACCCATGGGGTAGGATATATTTTTACCTTGCATCCTATTAAAACGCACCAAGACATCTTGTTGGGTGTAACTGAAGATATGGCCCATATGAAGGGAGCCAGAAATTGTAGGAGGTGGGGTATCAACAACAAAAGTCTCCTCGCGAGATCTCTTAGGATCCCAACGATAAATACCTAGTTTTTCCCAGGCACTCATCCATTTCTTTTCTACTTCTTTATGATCGTATTTTGCTGGCAGTTCTTTAGTCATAGCCTACTTAAGCTGATCTGTTAAAACATCAATTACTGGACGTTCAAATACCGAGATTAATGCAACATTTTTCATAAATGCTGACTCGGCAAAGCCCTGGGCTGCCAAAGTCTCGTGAATAATCTTAAGTGCTTCAGATGAAATTACTTTAAACTTCTTCTCATCTTTATATTTAACCTTGCCTTCAATAATTTCAAAAGTTGCATTAAAATCATCTGCATATTTTTCAACTATATTTTCCGCTAACTTACTCATAGATTCAAAATAAGCATAGCAGGCTATGCTGTATATATGGTTAAGAAATTTAGGTAATGCCCCTGAGATAAAATCACGCGCTGCTGTTTCATTTTTTGAAAGAAGCACATCACGAAGAGATTTAACAAACTTTTCGGAGCTATCTCCTTTCTTAACTTCTCTTTTTAGGAAATTTTTTATAGCTGAATTTACATTCGGTGCCTTTTTTAATACTTCAGTGATATCATCAGCAGTACATTCATTCATAAGTCATCCATTACAATAAAATCCGTGAAATCTTTACATAATCCATGCTATTATGCCACTATACACAACACAGTAGATTATTAATTCAAAGGTTAAAACCTAATCTTTTTTGACAGAGATCCTCTCAATAATTGAATAGAAAGGAATTGAACAGACAGGTTCAACAAATGACTATAAAAGTCGGTTTATTTGAAAATAACGAGCAAACCACCATGCCTCCATCTTTAACGGCTCTTAATCCTGACAATAACACTTCTCAAAAAAAATGGAAAAATCTTCTCAAAGAAGAAACTGAATCTGAGTATTTTTTAAAATTAAAAAGTTTTATCAAAGAGCAACGTTCAAAAGGGAAAATTATATATCCACAAGATAGCGAGATCCTAAACGCTCTTCATTTTACTCCCCTTGAAAATGTAAAAGTCGTAATATTAGGACAAGATCCCTATCATGGCCCGGGCCAAGCTCATGGACTTTGCTTCTCCGTTCAAGCAGGAGTGCCAGCACCACCTTCTCTTGTAAATATTTTTCTTGAAATTAAAAATGATCTTGGAATTTCCACTCCTAATCATGGCCATCTTGTCTCTTGGGCAACGCAGGGAGTACTTCTTCTCAATGCTGTTCTATCTGTCGAAAATGGCAAACCCGGCTCACATGCAAACATGGGATGGGAAAAATTTACTGATAAAATTGTAAGTATCGTTAACGATAATTGTGAAGGCGTGGTTTTTCTTCTCTGGGGTTCCTATGCTCAAAAAAAGGGGGGAATAATTAATCGTAAAAAACACCATGTCTTTACTGCTCCACACCCCTCTCCTCTCTCTTCATATAGAGGTTTTTTTGGCTGTAAACATTTTAGTGAGACAAATAGAATACTAAAAAACCATGGTAAAACTGAGATTAATTGGCAATTACATAGTTATCCCAATAAGTAATTTCCGAATACTTTTCCTTATTCCATATGTTTTTTAGAAATAAAAAACGATTACCAATTAACATATTGTAAAATGTATCTGTGCAGCGGTAACATTCTAACTAAAAACAATAAAGTTTTAATTTAAAGACCCCTATGCCAGCAGATGAGCAACTATTAGCCGGTATTTCTCTTTTCTCACTTCTAGATGCTGACGAGCGACGCGGCCTCGCCGAAGAACTTGAAGAAGAAAGTTTCATATCTGGCGCTACAATTTTTGAGCGCGGAGATCTTGGGGATAGACTCTACGTAATCCGCTCGGGTAAAGTTGAAGTCTTTATCAAGGAGTCTACAGGCGATAAAATTATTCTAAAAATTGCAGAGCCTGGTGATCTTTTTGGTGAGCTGGCAATTTTTGATCATGGAGCAAGATCTGCTAGTGCCGTGGCCATCGAAGACACAAAGGTTTTAGTTCTAAATCATGATGCCTTGCGTATCTTTCTTCGTGGCAAACCTGATGCAGCTCTGGATCTGCTATCCGTTTTAGCAGCCCGCTTAAGAGAAACAAATGAAATTTTGCGTGGCAGAGCTGTGATAAACTCAAATGAAGAAATAAGGGAGGAATTAACTTGGCAACAACGTATCGCTCATTTTATTGCAGAATTTAGCGGTAGCATGTCTTTTCTTTATATTAATATAGTTTTCTTTGCAGTCTGGATTGTTTTAAATTTAGGTTGGGTACCCTCAATCATCCCATTTGATCCCTTTCCATTTGGTCTGCTAACGATGGCAGTTTCTTTGGAGGCAATTTTTCTAAGTATCTTTGTTTTACTTGCTCAGAACTTACAATCGGCTAAAGATCGAATTCGTGGTGACATAGAATACAAAATAAATCTCCGTGCAGAGTTAGAAATCGCAGAACTGCATAAAAAAGTTGATCATATGAACGATCGTATTTTAAAGAGACTACAGAAATATTAATGTAAGGGCTAAATTTATCCTTAGGCCCAATTGATGTTGTTATCTAAAACGGTTTGTCTTACATCGTTTATAATTACTTCAGCTTCCTCACATTTCTCTAGAGATTGAAGCAAGGCCATAATGCTATCAATTAAGGTGGGTTCTTTAATCCAACCAAGTTTTAATTTTAAAAGGGCAACAAGCTTAGCACGTTTTGATGGTCTCAGCTTATGAACTAGGGATTTAATGGCATCTGCAATAGCCTGCATAACCAAAATATCTGTAGAATTCAAAGCATCTATTAAAATTTCAAAGGCTTCAATCTTAGATAATGTCTCTGCCGCAGCTACAATCAAGACAATCTCCCCTGATTGCAGGGCATCTCTTAAAGACGGAGCTACTTTAACTGCTTTTGGGCCATATTCACCTAAAAGTTCAATAACATCTCTCTTTAGATTTAATGCTTCTTTAATTTTTGTGGGAATATTTTCTAGGATTTCCTCTTCGACAACTCTACCTAGATCCATTAAATGCTCAGGATCGAAATATCCATGTTGTCTTACACATTCAATGGAAGCCTTTCTAAGAGATCTCTGCTCAAGTGGATTTGTTGAAATCTTTAAAAGGTCTGGACAAGCAACCTCAGCATGATTTCCAAGCTTAGCCAAAGCCTTGGCAGCAGCAAGACGTACTTCAGGTTCACTATCTTTTAATCTCTCTCGAGCAGCGAAAGAACTTTCAGCAAACCCTTTTCCTCCACGTTCAATAATTGAAAATAAATCTACAACTAAACCTTTATCTCCTTCTCCAATTTCAAGAAGATGTATTGCTTTTGGCACAAGTTGAGTTAATTGCTCCTCGGGTAAGTTAACAACAGCCTTAGCAACTTCTTTTCTGACACCCAAGGAGGGATCAGTTAGACGACTTCCCAAGGTAACCAATGCTAATTCTGGATCAATATTCATGGCAGAAAGTGCTTTTGAAGCAGCTACTCTTACAATTGCTGAATCATGATTCATCAAACGAGCTACGCTATGAGCAGAATGTTTTGCTGCTTCTCCCGAGTTTGCAATCGATCTTAAAGAAGCTTCAAGAACAAATATATTTTCATTAGGTGTAAGAATCGCCATCTCTAGAGCCGGCACCGCAACTTTTGGATCATCTAAATAACCCAGTGACATTGCAGCAAAAGTTCTTTCACAAGGATCTACCGAACTGGACAACCTTGTTACTAAAGCCTCGTGACCTTCAGGAGTTGGATCTACACAAAGATCCAAATTTTGATGGTTCCTATTAAAGTCCACATCAAGTTCAGAACTTGCTGATATACCTAAATCCATGTCAACTATATTTAGAGATTTTTCTGAAATCGCAACCATTGATTATAACTAACAAACAAAAAACAAATTTAGAAATTTTTCTGAATAAAAGAATTAAAGCGTTCGGCAAATTTACCTGATGAGCTACCCGATAGTCAAACCCAAAAAGGAAATTTATTTTTGAAATTTTTTGGCTAAGCGATTGATTGCAATAACGCTCATTGCATCTGTGATTTCCCCTCTCTCAACCATGGTAAAAACCTCTTCAAATTTGACCTTGCGCACTTCTAGAACTTCTGTTCCTTCTGGCTCAGCTTCCGTTAATTTTAGATCTTGCGCTAAATAAAAAACTGCTCTCTCGGAAGTAAAGCAATTACTAAGATGGACATCTGGACCGAATATTTCTAACTTCCCAGCAATCAATCCCGCTTCCTCTCTAAGCTCTCGATGCGCAGTTGCACTCGGATCTTCACCAGAATCGCTACCTCCTTCTATTATTTCCCATGAGTAGGCATTAAGTGGATAGCGCCACTGTCCCACAAGGTAAATTTCATTTTGGGGAGTTACCGCCACTATCCCCACTGCAATACGCGTATCAACAACGCTATAAATACCATCCAAGCCATCTGGTCGAATGACTTTATCTTCTCGCAATTGAATCCAAGGATTTTGATAAATAAGCCTTGAAGAAAGGGTTTTCCAGGGATTTTCTCGATTCTTCAAAAAGCTGCCTTTAGCGTTCTTCGATCTTCAAAGAAATTTTATCTTTCAGAAGAACAACTTTAATAATTCCACCATTTTTAAGCTTGCCGAATAATATCTCATCAGTCAAAGGATCTTTAATTTCTTTTTGAATCAGTCTTGCCATTGGTCGTGCACCAAGCTCGACATTAAAACCGTTTTTAGCAAGCCAGGCTCTGGCTTCTTTAGAAAGATCAAATGAAATTTTCTTAGTTTTTAATTGACTCTCCAATTCTTTAAGATTTCTATCAACAATCTGTTCCATTACTTCTTGTTGTAGAGGCGCGAATTCAACAATCTCATCTAATCTATTTCTAAATTCTGGTTTGAAAAGCTTTTTGATCTCTCTATCTCGACTATCTCCGGATTCGGATCTTCCAAACCCAACAGTTTTTGCGGCGGCTGAACCAGCATTTGTTGTCATTATAAGAACTATGTTTCTAAAGTCAGCTTTCTTGCCATGTGAATCTGTAAGAGTGGCTGTATCCATGACTTGCAAGAGAATATTGAAAATATCTTCATGAGCTTTTTCAATTTCATCGAGTAAGAGAACTGCATAGGGTTGCTTTCTAACTAGATCTGTCAGTTGTCCGCCCTCATCATATCCAACATATCCTGGAGGAGAGCCAATAAACTTGGCTACTGTATGCTTCTCCATATATTCGCTCATGTCATAGCGATGAAATGGTACACTTAAATGAAAGGCTAGCTGTTTTGCCAACTCTGTTTTGCCCACGCCAGTTGGTCCGGCGAAAAGAAAGCAACCTACAGGCTTTTCTTCAAGTCCAATATTCGCTCGTTTGCGTTTAATTGATTTTACAATAGTTTCGATAGCCAAATCTTGACCAAAAATTACTTTTTTCAAATCTTGGTTTAAATTTTTAAGCCGTTCTTGATCTGAACTACTAACACTTCTAACAGGAACCTTAGCAATTATTGAAATAACCTTCTCAATATCAGAAGAAGAGATTGTTTTTTTTCTGTTCGCGGCAGAAAGAAAATTATTCGCAGCACCAGCTTCATCAATGACATCAATGGCCTTATCAGGAAGATGCCGATCTGTTATATATTTGGCTGATAATTCTGCGGCACTTTTCAATGCAGAATCTGTATATTTAACCTTATGATGTTTTTCAAATCCCCCTTTGTTACCGCGCAAAATCTTGACAGTCTGTTCCACTGTTGGCTCTTTTAATTCTATGGTTGAAAATCTTCTACTGAGGGCCCGATCTTTTTCAAAACTTTTTTTATAATCTTCATAAGTAGTACTACCAATACATTTTATTTTGCCTGCTGCTAAAGCTGGTTTTAATAAATTTGCAGCGTCCATACTTCCAGTGCCGGTTGCACCTGCTCCAACAATGGTATGAATCTCATCGATGAACACAATTGAATTTGGAATAGAGGCAAGCTCTTTAACCACTGCTTTTAGCCTCTCTTCAAACTCTCCTCTAAATTTTGTTCCAGCAATTAGGCTACCTACATCAAGACTGAACAACTTAGCATCTATGAGATTTTCCGGGACTTCGCCGCGCACAATTTTTTGAGCCAACCCATGAGCAATCGCTGTTTTACCAACACCAGGATCCCCTAAAAATAAGGGGTTATTTTTCTGACGACGACTAAGAGTTTTAATAGCTCTGTTAATCTCGTCTTCCCGACCAATAACTGGATCAAATTTTCCTTCTCGAGCCTGTTCGGTAAGATCTTCGCAATATCTATCTAAAACTTTTGTATTTGGTCTACTCTGATTACCTTCAAAGTTCTCTTCTTCTTCTTGATCTTCTAGATCCGAATCTTGTGATTCAAAGTTAGCATCCTGAGGGGTATCATTTTCTACTTTTGAAATACCATGCGAAATATATTCAACTATATCAAGTTTACTAATTCCTTCTTCGGCTAAAAAAAATACAGCATGACAATCTTTTTCAGAAAAAATTGCGACAAGAACATCTTTGCCAGTGATTACATCTTTGCCAGCAGAATGAGTGTGCACTATGGCCGATTGCAAAACACGTTGCACAGCCGGAGTTTGGTATGGCTCGATATCCTTTGTAATCGGAATTTCCTTAGAGCCACTATTTGCCTTTTCAACTTCATTTTCAAAAAATCCTTCAAGCTTCTTTTTTAAGCGGCTTGTATCAGCTCCACAATGAAATAGAATTTCTTTGACTTCATCATCAAAGAGAAGCGCGTAAAGAAGGTGCTCGATACAAAAATAAGTGTTTTTACGCTCAGCCGCCTCTCTAACTGCGGCTTCAAGCGTGTATGCTAATCTTGTACTAAACATCATATTACTATGCTTCCTCTACAACTGCCTTTAAGGGATAACTGCTCTCTTGAGCTTTTTGATGAACTGAGATCACTTTGGCCTCAGCAATTTCTTTAGGATACGTACCGCAGACTCCATGTCCTTTTTGATGCACATTGAGCATTATTTGCACGGCCTCAGCTGGACTTCTTCTAAAAATTGACTCTAAAACCATAATAACAAAATCCATACTGGTATAATCGTCATTTAGTAGAATAACCTTGTACTGTTTTGGGCGTTTAACCTTTACTTTATCTTTTTCGGCAACCCCGGTGCCTGATTCGTGCTTGGTTGTCATCTAAAATATATAGTTTTTTACCACAGAGGACACGATGTCCACAGAAGAGAATCTTTCTCAGTGCACAGTGTGTTCACTATGGTAAATTAAATTCTTAAATTCAAATCTCAAACGTTCAATAATTATTTTGTTTGTTTCTTGAGTATACCACAATAGTTTAATCCGATGGTCATAAAGAGTTTTCCACCCATTGAATTTGCTGATGAAAACGGGATCTTAGCTGTGGGAGGAGACCTTGACCCAGAATCTCTTCTATTGGCCTATAAATCGGGTATTTTTCCATGGCCCCATTCTGGATATCCCATGCTTTGGTTCTGTCCCCCAAAAAGAGCTATATTATTTTTAAAAGATCTTCATATTCCTAAAAGTCTTAAAAAAGAGCAGAAAAAAACTACATTTAAGTTCACAATAAATACTGCTTTTCAAGATGTCATTAATCAATGCGCACTCTCTGATAAGAGAAGCACCGGTCCTGGAACTTGGATTACTCCACAAATGATTGAATCATATACAAAGCTTCACAAAAAAGGTTTTGTTTATAGTGTTGAAACTTGGGATGACAAAGAACTTGTTGGTGGATTTTATGGAGTTCATATTGGAAACATGTGGGCTGGGGAATCTATGTTTTATCTAAAACCAAATGCTTCAAAACTCGCTTTCCTATTCTTTGCAGAAAATCTCAAAGAGAAAGGTATTGAATGGATTGATTGTCAACAACTTACAGATACATTCAAAAATTTTGGTGCAAAATTAATTGATAGATCTGAGTTTTTGAAAATATTATCTATCACGATAAAATAAAAAACCCGAGATACCTTTTGGATATCTCGGGTTTCTATGATTAATCCCTTTCAGGATAATCTTACATTAGACAAGGTTACTAACATCAACTGAATCACCACAAACATTATTGTTTACAGGAATTCCAGCTGCTGCTGTCTTAGCCTTATTAAACTCAATGTTTCCAGATTTCTTGAGCTTCTTTAAGCCAGGAGTTAAGCCACCTTTTAGTGCAGCAACTTTAGCAATTGTGCTATCAAGAAGCTGCTTTAGTGAAGTAGCATTTGATAGGTATGAATTAACAGCTGAAGAGTTACTAACTATCGGACAAAGGTTATCATTATCACAAATATTAACCTTTGGTACGATTGACCAAGTAACAATCCATGCATTTGTATATGATGCTAAAGAAAGCTCTCTTATCTCAGAAACATCTTTCTTCTTACCACCAGCATTCTTAAGTTGTTTAGCAGCTTTGTTAACCAACTGACTTAGAGTTAGTGCACTACCATCCAAAGAAAGAAGTCCAGGCTTAATATCACTCTGAGAACATACAGCAGAGTTTGATATCACAGCTTGACATGTATTTCCTGCTCCATCTGTTACAAGCACTATTCCATTTGGATTTAGAGCTGCATCGATTAAGCTAACAGTAAAGTTTACTGAAGCAGAACCTGGCACAAATGGATTAACTGTTACGTTAACATTAGATGAGCCATCTTGAAGAGCTACGAAGAAAACACCGGAATCAGTATCGATTACGTTATTTCCATTTAGATCTTCACCAGCATCAAGAATACCATTGTTATTGGTATCTTCTGATGGGCGATTGTCAGTTGCAGTTCCATTTAATCCATTAAGAGTGCAGATCGGAGGATTTGCATCACCTGTTGGATTAATGAAATTAAATAATGCTCCACCTGGATATAGGTAAGAGTCATCATCATTATATCCTGAAACCATAATCCCATGTGGGCTAGCAGAAAGAGTAGTGTGAGTGCCTTGGCTAAGCTCTACAACAGCTGAAGAAAATGTGGTTCCAGGTATTGCAGTAAAAGCGGCAGCACCAATGGCAACGCCATCTAAAGTAACAGTTCCAATATCATTATTATTTGCAATAATGCTCAAGAAATTCTGTTCAAATTGAGAACCACCAACAGTAGAGAAAGTATATGCTTTCAAGAACTGTTCAGTCGGAACCATGTTTCCCATCGCTGGATCACCCAAATCGGCACCTGGGCTTGTAGAACCAGTCATAAATTGTACAACAAAGATTGGTTTATTTGCTGCAAACAAATGATTATTTGGCAATGACTCAGTTTCAAAAAATTGACCGCGATTTAGATTTGCAATTTCAAGACCATCCATTAATAGCACTGTACCATCATTGGCAGCCATGATTCTGTAAATAGAACCATTTGGTCTATTTGGAAGATTGACGACTGGGACTTGAGTACCCCAAGTTTGAGTTGGTTGAGCAACTTCAAAAATCGAATCACAATATGATGTGCCATTTGGAACTTGCGTACATCCATTTCCGTTTGTAACGCCAACTGGCTTATCTGCTGAAACTATTGTGCCAGCTAAACTATCTCCATTACCTTGAACATAATAACCTTCGCCTCTATTAAGAACGACGTTAAAAGGAACACCAGCAGGTTGATTTGCATCAAGTGTTGGAATGTTTGGAGTAATTGTAACTGTTGTATTATCAAAAGCAGCTGTTACAACAAAACGAGGATCTTCGAAAACATCGTCATATGTCATGACAATGTAGTCTTTATTCATAGTATCAACTGGCAGTGCGAGAGCTGCATCAGATGTAAACTGAACACGGTTAATCATATAAGCAACGAACTCTTGAGATGCGCTCATGCGAATAGCATTATTGAAAGGAGTCTCGAAAGACCATCCATCAGCAGCATCGGAAGGTAACGATACGACGGAAACTGCTCCAGGTACCACGTTTACAACTTCACTAAAAGTTGGGTTGTTAACTGGATATTCAACGGTAACATCAGTTGCAACATCAGCAGTAAGATGAATCTCAATAACAGGAGTATTTGGTAGATAATTGTCAAGGAAAGATACGATAAAATCTTTACCTTTATTATCTAACACATCTGCTTGAACAGCAGTGCTGCCTAATAAAGTTCCACCAAACAATACCCCAAGGGTAATTGCTTTACTAAAAATACTATTTCTTAGCTTCATTGTTATTGTCCTAATTAAAAAAAAATTATGAAGTGGAGGCACTCCAAAAAAGTCATGTGAACATATCAGATAAAATACGAACACTCATTTACATTAAATAAGCGCAATATTCAAGCTTTAGCGGCTTGTTACAAAACTTATAAGACAAAGTAGACATATAATTAACAAAATCAAAATATATCAGAATGTATAGAGAGCTAGAAGTTAGCTTTCCTTTTTTCCATAACTGACCTTAACCCTTCTGTAAATTCGACACTGGCATAATTTACAGCCTGCACGACGGCTTCTCGCCTTAGGGAGTTTTCAATATTTGTACGGCCCATTCTAAGAGTTTCTAGAAGCTGTCTAATCGCCTGTGGCCCACATGAGACAATGTCATTTGCAATACCTTCTGCCTCTTTCATTAAATTGCTTTCATCAACAACTTTAGATACTAAGCCAACTCGTTGAGCTTCTTCAGCATCTATGACTCTTGCGGTAAGCATGAATTCAGTTGCTTTAGAAATGCCCATAATTTCTGGGAGAAAAAAAGTTGCCCCCATACCAGGATGTAATCCTAATCTTGCAAATGTCATTCCAAGTTTTGCTTGTTTACTTGCAATACGAATATCACATGAACTCGCCAAACAAAGTCCAGCTCCAATTGCCGTACCATTAATAGCTGCAATTAGTGGCAAGCCAATATCTCTAAGACACAAAAATGATTTATAGTAATCGAGCATCTTAAGACGGTTCTCTTCTCCACCAAGCTTGACCTTACTTTCAAGCATTTTAAGATCACCACCAGCGGAAAATGCACGTCCTGCTCCAGTCAGGATTAGGACTCTTAAATATTTGTGTTTTTGTGAAATTTTTGAAACTAGACCACTAAACTCAATGGCCATATCTTCACTCATGGCATTAAGTTTTTCTGGATCGTTAAGTGTAATAACTCCGACTCTCTCAGAGAGTTCTCCAAATTGGACTAGCCCACCTTCAATTTTACTCATAAAAAATCCTTAAATTTATCCCATGTAGATA
>Ga0163147_10001607_pt1 | contig 34070 bp, 33 predicted proteins | sample OliLakLV19MP6G1_FD_148597 | JGI IMG/M metagenome (GOLD analysis project Ga0163147, IMG submission 148597) | Freshwater microbial mat bacterial communities from Lake Vanda, McMurdo Dry Valleys, Antarctica- Oligotrophic Lake LV.19.MP6.G1 | ecosystem: Environmental > Aquatic > Freshwater > Lake >...
CGGTGGAGTACTTGATCTGCGCGCCCTCGAGTGCGACGAGCTCGACCACCGCGGCGTGGAGCTGGTTCTTGTCGCGCATCGGAGCGGTGCAGCCTTCGAGGTAGCTCACGTACGCGCCCTCTTCGGCAACGATGAGCGTGCGCTCGAACTGGCCCGTGTCCGCGGCGTTGATGCGGAAGTAGGTGGACAGCTCCATCGGGCAGCGGACGCCCTTGGGTATGAAGCAGAACGAGCCGTCGGTGAAAACGGCGGCGTTGAGCGTCGCGAAGTAGTTGTCCGTGTAGGGGACGACCGAGCCGAGGTATTGCTTGACGAGGTCCGGATGGTCCTGAACAGCCTCTGAAAACGAGCAGAAGATGACGCCGACTTCGGCGAGCTTCTTCTTGAACGTCGTGCCGACCGAGACCGAGTCCACGATGGCGTCCACGGCGATGCCGCTCAGCCGCTCTTGCTCGGCGAGCGAGATGCCGAGCTTGTTGAACATCGCCACCACCTCGGGATCGACTTCGTCGAGACTCTTGGGAGCCGCCGTCTTGGGCTTGGGAGCCGCGTAGTAGATGATGTCCTGGTAGTCGATGGGCCCGTAGTGGACGTTCTGCCAGCGGGGCTCCTCCAGCGTGAGCCAGTGGCGGTAGGCCTTGAGCCGCCCATCGAGCATCCACTCCGGCTCGTTCTTCTTCGCCGAGATGAGGCGGATGACGTCCTCGTTGAGGCCGCGCGGTACGACGTCCGTCTCCAGGTCGGTGACGAACCCGTACTTGTACTCCCGGTTCGTGAGCTCGCGGATTTCGGTCTGAGCGTTCATCATGCTCACCTTACTTCTGGCAGCCCGCGGCCTGCGACACGACTGAACGGAGCGGCCGCAGTATCGCCTTGCCACGGCCTGGGTCGGGTGCGATCTCGTAGCGCGGTACGGACGAGTCAACGTCGAGCGACCAGGCGTCGATGCCACCGGTCATCGACCGAACGTTCTTGAAGCCGTGCCCTGCGAAGTACGAGGCGGCATCGAGGCTGCGCTGCCCGAGGTGGCAGTAGAAGATGATCGGGGTGTCCTTGGGCCAGCGCATCATCTCCTGCGCCTGTTCCTCTGTGGTGAGCGTCGCGCCCTGGATCCGAGCCAGCTCCCACTCTTCCGGAGCGCGGACGTCGACGAGCCGCGGCGGGTTGTTGCTCCGAAGCGTGGCCGCGGCGTCCCCGGGGCTCACATGGATACGCCGGTCGCTCTGCTCGGCGTGCTCGATGAACTCGAGGACCTCGTCGAGGTCGGTGATTTTGTGCCGGTGCGCCACCTCTTCGAGGATGTCCTCGGGCTCGTACCCGCAACTGTTACATCCGCCGATATGGAAGCGGCGAAACAAAGCGCGCTGCGCGCTCGGATAGGCCTCGAGGACCTCCTGCATCGTGCTGCGCTTCGTGATCTCCGCTGTGGCTGGCATCGTGCTGTCCTCGTCGGGTCGGGTTGTCGTCGGCCGATTCGATAGTTTTGAAAGTACTTACTTGGCCCCTATTTGTCAAGCGAGTACTTTCCAAACTTGTTAAATGGAGCCAGCCGTGTAAGGTATTGACATGAGTTCCAACGTTCCAGGTTCCGGTCGGGAACGGGTTCTTTTTGTCCTCAAGACGAAGGGCTCTCAGACCGCGGCCCGGATGGCCAAAAGCCTGGGCGTCACGACGATGGCCGTTCGTCAGCATCTCGCCGTGTTGGAGGGAGAAAAACTCGTCGACTTTACGGAGGAGAGGCACACGGTGGGCCGTCCCGCACGTCTCTGGCGGCTCACGTCCAACGCCTACGATCGGTTCCCCGACTGCCACGCGGAGCTCGCGGTCGGGATGCTCCAAGCGGTCCAGAGCGCCTTCGGTGAGCAAGGCCTCGATCGTCTGACCGAGGAGAGGACGCGTCAGCAGGCTCAGACTTATCGAGCGAGGATGCCCGACCCCAATGCGCCGCTCGAGGATCGCTTGGCTAGCCTTGCTCGGATCCGGCGCGAGGAAGGGTACATGGCCGAGTGGAAGCGGCGGCGCGATGGGACGTTCGAGCTCGTGGAGAACCACTGCTCCATCGAGAAGGCAGCGCGCCTCTGCCCGAAGCTATGCGGCGGCGAGCTGTCGCTCTTTCGCACCCTCCTGGGTGACGACGTCTCCGTGGAGCGGATCGAGCACATCCTCTCGGGAGACAGGTGCTGCTCCTACCGCATCACCGAGCGACCCGACGAACCGGCCTTGAACGGAACTCCGTAGTCCTCCGTGCAGCGCCTGACCCGGTCCCCTTGGTGACGGAATCCGGTCGCGCGGCAGAGAAAAGCAGCGGAGGGAATAAACGTGGCAGTCAACAAATCTGGACAGTGCCACGTTCTCGGGCGTGATCAACGCCGCTCGGCGGGCGACCCCGCCGCTGCGCGGGGCTGCTCCTGCGCGAGCTGCTCCTTCGTTTTCCCCATCTTCATCCTCCTCGGAGACTCTTGGTCCCCGTTCAGTGAGGGTGGTTCCGTCCACCCTTCCCGGTGACAGCGCCCCAGCCTCTTGACGATCGGCTTCGGCATCTGCGCTTCGATCTGTTTCGGGTCGGTGAGCGCCAGGACGTCCGGGACCAGCGACAGCAGCGTTTCGCCGATCCTTACGAGGACCGACTCCTCGTCGCCGCGGATCACCGCGTAGCCGGTCGGCAGGTGTGACAGTGTGAACAGGGCCGCGCCGAGCTTGCGGGAGATCGTCTCGTGCACGGCCAGGATATCGTCGCCGATGACGGCCCCGCGGATGTCGTGCGGGCCGGTGTCGGTGACGATCGTGATGATCACGTCGTCGGCACTCGCGTCCGTCACGCGGCCACCTCCGCGCTGCGCAGGCGTCGTCTCGCCGCATCGAGCCGAGCGCGCCCTTCGGCCGACATTCGGTGCACGCAGATGCCCCGGTGACGGACCGGCACGCCCTCGAGCAGCAGCCGCGCGAACGCAGGCTTCTTCGACTGCGACGGGTGGTTGATGCCGCCTCGGAACGTCCTGTTGATGACGCCCTTTCGCCGGCAGCCGTCCTCCTGGCAGACCCAGACACGCGTTCCCGAGCTGTTGCGCCCGCCGCTCTGCGTCCGACCGCCGCAGTGCACGTACGGCGGGTTGTCGACGTGCGCCCCGACACGCATCCGGTTGCAGATCAGGTCGAAACAGGCGTTGACCAGGTGCTCGCGCGCCTCGTCCTCGTCTCGCGCCCAGATCCACAGGGTGCCGAATGCGTCCGGCGCGCGGATAACGAAGAGCTCGGCGCCCTTGTACTTGGGGTTGAGGGTGTGCTCCGCCTTCTCGATCGGGCCGCGTTGCGAGATCGTGGTCGGCTCCAGTGGCCGTGGGGGCACCAGCGCGCGCCGCGACAAGGCGTCGGGTTGCTGAGGAGCCATCCATTCTCGGACCATCGCTCGAGCGACGGTGCGTGGCAGGGCCACGAGATGCGCGGGTGCTTCGCAACATCGCACGCCGCAGCGCTGGATTACCTCGAACCCGTCGGGAATCGGGCCGACGAAAGTCTCGTACGATAGACGATGGGCGCTCCGACCTTTCCTCGACCACACTCGTCGAGCTGCAGCCGCCAGAGCCAGCAACCGCCACACCCTGGGTAACGCGTGACAGGATCGCGAACTGCGCCTCGGTGTCCCTCCCCAGCGCTCGTCCGACTCCCGCAGCAGCGCCAGCAGAGCCAGCACCCGTGCGACGCGGCGCGGTTCAGCAGGAGCCGATCTACCCCTGGGCGCTGCTCGGTCTACCGACTGGACGCGCCTGTGCGGTCTGCGGATCGGCCAGCCGAGGGTCTTCCGGTGAACAGCGTGCGCGCGATGCGCGGCTGTCTGGTGGCCGAGGAGCACGGTTGCCTGGTGCCGTTTGCCCGCGCCGTCTTCGCGACCGTCTCGAGCTGGTACGTGCGGCCCTGGTGCGAAGCTGAATCAGCGCGGCACCGCACCGGGAAACAGCTGCTTGCGCGCCGTAGAAATCGATCATCGTCGAGATGCCTGCTCGAGCCGGTAGCGGATCGGCACCCGCTTGATGCCGCCGACGAAGCTCGAGTGCAGGCGCGACACCGGTCCGGCGAGCTCGATCTCGCACAGGTGCTCGGCGAGCTTCGCGAACGCGACCCGCAGCTCGAGCCGCGCCAGGCTCGCGCCGAGGCAGAAGTGCTCGCCGCTGCCGAACGCGAGGTACAGCGACTCGCCGGCGCGGATCGTCTGGCCGCGCAGCTGGGTGTCCTCACTCGCGGTGCGGCAGAACTGGATCACCGGCGTCGTCCAGCGCACGATCTCTTCGACCACGGAATCGATCAAGGTCGGGTCGCGCTGCAGCTAGCCGCGCTTCAGTACGTCGACGAGCAGGCGCCGGGTGCGTGCGATCGAGGCCGCCGCGTCCTTGCCGACGGGGAAGATCGCGGCCATGAAGTCCGTGGCGCCGGCCTCGGCCAGGCGCTGGATCTGCTCGCCGACCGCGCTCTCGTCACCGACGATGGCGACGTCCGCCGGCCCCTCGGCGCCTTCACGGTCGAGCATCGCACGGTACGAGGGCAGGAAGCCGTAGACCTGGAAGGCGCGTCCCGCGACCTCGCGCGCGGCGGCGACGTCGTCGGTCACGGCGATCGGCAAGCCGGCGACCACGCGCGGCTTCGGGCGCCCGGCCTTGGCAGCGGCCTCGTTGATGCTCGGCGCGGTGTGCTCGCGCAGCGTCTTCGGACCGGTCATCCAGGTGATCGTTCCGTCGGCCTCGGTGCCGGCCAGCGCGAGCATCTTCGGCGCGAGCGCGGCGATCAGGATCGGCGGCGGCGTGGCGCCGGTGACCGCGAGCGTCGCTTGCACGCGGAACTCCTTGCCGGTGAAGTCGACCTTCCCGTCGCGCAGCAGCGGGCCGAGCACGGCCATGTACTCACGCATGTGGCTGAACGGCTTCGCGAACGACATGCCGAGCATGCCCTCGATCACCAGCTGGTGCGACAGCCCGATGCCGAGGCTGAAGCGCCCCTTGCAGGCCGCGTTCGCGGACAGCGCTTGCTGCGCCATCGCCGTGGGGTGCCGGGGGTAGGTCGGGGTGACCGCCGTGCCGAGCTCGATCGTCTTGGTCTCCCGCCCGCAGAGCGCGCAGGCGAGGATCGCGTCGATGCCGAAGATGTTCGCGAACCAGCCGGACGCGAAGCCGTCCCGCTCCGCCGCCTGGGCCTGGGCGACCAGGTCGTCGATGGTGGCGGGGTTGCCGCTGATCTCGCCGATGCCGATTCCGATGCGCATGGCCGACCCTCCCAGAATGGCGCGCCCGGTTCAATCGATGTACCTGCTCGAATCGGCCAGCGCTTGGGGACCGTCGCGTGGCCGCGTGGTTCATGGTCTAAACACGCGTGGTTCATGGTCTAAACAGATGATGCGCGCCGGCGAACGATGCCCGAGCATGCTCTGCGCGCTCGTCCTCGCTCTGGGCGGGCTCGGGGCGGGCTGTGACAACGGACCGGCGGGCGCTACCGCCCCGACCGAGGCCGACAAGCCGCGGCCCGTGCGGCTCGCCCCCGCCACCGCCGGCACGCTGCCGGTCACCGTCACGGCGACCGGCACGCTGGCCGCCGAGGACCAGGTCGTTCTCAACACCAAGGTCGCCGGCCGTCTGACCGAGCTGCCGGTCGATCTGGGCTCGGTGGTCAAGCAAGGCGAGGTCATCGCCGTGCTCGACCTGACCGATTTCGCGCTACGCGTCGAGCAGGCCGAGACCGCGCTCTTGCAGGCGCGGGCCCGGCTCGGGTTGCCGGCGGATGTCGCCGGCGACGATCTCCGGACCGAGGAGGCGTCGCTCGTCCGCCAGGCGAAGGCGGTCCTCGAGCAGGCCCGGCTGAATCGCGGCCGGATGCTCGAGCTGCAGCGCGACGGCATCATCGCCAAGGCCGAGCTCGACACCGCCGAGGCTGACTACCGCGTCGCAGAGGCACGCTACAACGAGGCGCTCGAGGAGGTGCGCAGCCGCGCCGCGCTGGTGGCGGAGCGTCGCACCCAGCTCCGCATCGCCGAGCAGCAGCTCGCCGACGCGACCTTGCGCGCGCCGTTCGACGGCGCGGTGCGCGAGCGCCATCTCTCGGTCGGCGGCTACCTGGACGTCGGCGCCGCGGTGGTGACCATCGTCAAGATGCACCCGCTGCGGCTGCGCCTTGCGGTGCCGGAGCGCGAAGCGACGCGGGTCGGTGTCGGGCAGGCGGTGCAGGTCCGGGTCGAGGGTGAGCAGGGGATTGCGACCGGCACGGTCGCGCGCGTCAGCCCGGCCGTCGACGAGGCGACGCGCACGGTGATGATCGAGGCCGAGGTGCCGAACCGCAACGACGAGCTGCGCCCCGGCTCGTTCGCGACCGGGGAGATCGTCATCGACCCCGACGCGCCCGCGATCCTGGTGCCCGCGAGCGCGGTCGTGACCTTCGCCGGCGTGAGCAAGGTGCTGGCCGTCGCCGACGGCAAGGTGGTAGAGAAGCGCGTGCGCACCGGCCGGCGCGCGGGCGACACGGTCGAGGTGCTCGACGGCGTCACCGCCGGCGAGCCGCTGATCGTCGAGCCCGGCAACCTGACCGCGGGCCAGGCGGTGAGCGCCGGATCGTCGTGAGGCGCTAGCACATGCAGAAGCTCGCCGAGGTCTGCATCCGGCGGCCGATCTTCGCGGCCATGCTGATCCTGGCGCTGGTCGTGGTCGGCGCCACCGCCTACTTCCAGCTCGGCATCGACCGCTACCCGACGGTAGACATCCCCCAGGTGCGCGTGCGCGCGACCTTGCCGGGCGCGGCACCGACCGACATGGAGACCGAGGTCGCGCTCCGCCTGGAGGAGACCGTCAACACCGTCGAGGGCCTCGACGAGCTGCGCTCGATCACCGGCAACAGCACCGCCAACGTGGTGGCGAACTTCGAGCTGTCGCGCGACATCGACGTCGCGACCCAGGACGTACGGGATCGCGTCGCCGGCGTCCTCAACCAGCTGCCGCGCGAGATCGACCCGCCGGTGGTGGCGAAGTTCGACAACGAGTCGAGTCCGGTGCTGTCGATCGCGCTCTCGGCCGACCGCTCGCAGCGTGAGCTCACCGACCTCGCCGAGCGCATCGTCAAGGTCCAGCTCGAGCGCTCGCGCGGCGTCGGCGAGGTGCGCGTGGTGGGCGGCCTCGAGCGCGCGATCAACGTCTGGGTCGACACCGACCGCGTCGCCGCCTTCGCGCTGCCGATCACCGCGGTCCGTGACGCGATCCTGCGCCAGAACAGCCAGACCCCCGGCGGCAACGTGACCACCGCGACGCGCGAGAGCAACCTGCGCACGATCGGCCGCATCGCCGATCCGGCGGCGTTCGACGATCTGGTGGTCGCGACCCGCGACGGTGTGCCGATCCGCGTGCGCGACGTCGGTCGCGCCGAGGACGGCACCAAGGAGCAACGCACGATCGCGCGCCTCGACGACGTCCCGACCGTCGTGCTCGAGGTCCGCCGCCAGACCGGCGCGAACACCGTCGAGGTGATCGAGGCGGTGAAGGCGAACATGGCGGGGGTCGCCACGCAGCTGCCGCCCGACGTCCGCCTCGAGGTGATCCGCGACCAGTCGAGCTACATCTACGCCGCGCTGCACGAGATCACGCTCCACCTGTTGCTGGGCGCGATCCTCGCCTCGCTGGTGGTGCTCGCCTTCATGCGTAGCTGGCGCTCGACCCTGATCGCGAGCGTCGCCATCCCGGCCTCGACCATCGCCACGTTCGGCTTCATGTGGATGCTCGACTTCACGCTCAACGGCGTCACCATGCTGGCACTGGTGCTGATGGTCGGCGTGGTGATCGACGACGCGATCGTGGTGCTCGAGAACGTCTTCCGCTTCGTCGAGGAGAAGGACATGGCGCCGATGGAGGCGGCGCGCGCGGCGACCGCCGAGATCGGCCTCGCGGTGCTCGCGACGACGCTCAGCCTGGTGGTGGTGTTCGTCCCGGTCTCGTTCATGTCGAGCATCTCGGGGCGCTTCCTCTACCAGTTCGGCATCACCGCCGCGGTGGCGATCCTGGTGAGCCTGCTGGTCTCTTTCACCCTGACACCGATGATGTGCGCACGCCTGCTGCGCCGCCACGAGGGCACCGCGGCAGCCTCGCGCGCCGGCTTCTACGCGCACCTCGACGCCTGGTACGCGCGCTCTCTCACCTGGGCGCTCGCACGCCCCGCCCTGGTCGCCGTGGTCGGCGTCGTCGTCATCCTGTCGTCGGTTCCGCTCTACGGGCTCATCAAGCAGGAGTACATCCCGACCGACGTCGACGAGGCCGAGTTCGAGATCAACGTGACCGCGCCGGAGGGCACGAGCATCGCCGCGATGGACGACGCGATGCGCGCCGTGAGCCGCGAGGTCGTGGCGACGGCGGGCGTCGAGACCGTGCTCAGCACGGTCGGTGGCGGCTTCCTCGACACCACCAACAACGGACGCGCCTACGTGAAGATCGCGCCGCACGACGGCCGCTACTTCTCGCTGACGCGCTTCCTCGGTGGCCTCGTGCGGCTCGAACCGCTGGCGGCCTTCCGCGGCAACTACACGCAGCGCGACGTCATGCAGGAGCTGCGTGCGCGGCTCAAGAAATTCAAGGAGCTGCGCATCTCGGTGCGCAACGCGCCGGCGTTCAACATCGGCGGCGCGTCGGTCGACATCGACTTCAACATCCGCGGCCCGGAGCTCGAGACGCTGGCGCGGCTCGCCGAGGAGCTGCGCACCAAGGCGCTCGCCATGGGCGGCATCGCCGACGCGGACACCACGCTCAAGCTCGACAAGCCCGAGCTGCGTGTGGTGATCGACCGCGACCGCGCGGCGGACCTCGGCGTCGACGTCGCGGACGTGGCGATGGCGATGCGTCTGATGGTCGGCGGCGACGAGCGCGTGTCGCGCTTCATCGACGCGTCGGTGAACGAGGATTACGACGTCCAGCTGCGCCTCGAGGAGGGCGATCGCAACGACCCGGCGACCATCTCGCGGCTCTGGGTGGCGCGGCCGGGCGGCGGCATCGTGCGGCTCGACACGCTGGCCCGGCTCGAGCCGGGTTTCGCGGCGTCGCGCATCGATCGCCTCGACCGCCAGCGCGTCGCGGCGGTGCGCGCCACGGTCGCGCCGGGCTACGCGCTCGGTGACCGGCTCGAGGCGATGCAGGCCGCGGTGCAGGAGATCGGCCTGCCGCCCGGCTACTCGACCGCGGTCTCGGGCCGCGGCAAGGAGCTCGAGCGCGCGTTCCGCGAGTTCCTGTGGGCCTTTCTGCTGTCGATCGTGTTCATGTACATGATCCTCGCGGCGCAGTACGAGAGCCTGGTCGACCCGGTCACCATCCTGCTCTCGCTGCCGCTCGCGGTGCCGTTCGCGCTGCTCTCGATCTGGCTCTTCAACGACACGCTGAACCTCTACTCCGCGCTCGGCATCCTGGTGCTGTTCGGCGTCGTCAAGAAGAACTCCATTCTCCAGATCGACCACATCAAGCAGCTGCGCGCGAAGGGCTACGACCGGCCGACGGCGATCGTGCAGGGCAGCCGCGACCGCCTGCGGCCGATCCTCATGACGACGCTGGCTCTGGTCGCGGGCATGATGCCGCTCGCGCTCGGTACCGGACCGGGCGCGGAGGAGCGCCGCACGATCGCCATCGTCGTGATCGGCGGCCAGACGCTGTCGCTGGTCCTGACGCTGCTCGTGACGCCGGTGGTCTACGGTATCTTCGACGACCTGAAGGTGACGACGTACGGCCACGCCCGCGCGTTCGATCTGCGCGCGCTCGCGACGCGCGCCCGCAGCGTGCTGCGGCTCTGAGCCGCGGCTTCGGTCGGTGCGCGGACTCTGCTAGACGCTGACGGCAATGCCGAGATCGCGCACCGACGTTCGCTTCCGCACGCTGACCTTCGCCGTGGCCCTCGCGGCGACGATCGCCGGCTGTACGCCGGCGGCGAAGCCGCACTCCACCGCGACCCCACCGCCACCGGCCGATCCGGTGCTGCAGAAGGTGCAGGCGGAGTGCGCGGACGTCGCGGCGCGCGCGACCGAGAACGTGTCGCCGCAGGGCCAGGCATCGAAGGCAGCGCTCGGCATCTACTTCAAGTGCATGAGCGACAAGGGCTTCCCGCAGAAGCAGTAGCGCCGTTGCGCCCGTCCCGTCAGGGCGGTCCTGCCTTCATGTTGCCCTGCAGCACGGCCGCGCGTCGCGTGGCGTCGTCTGCTCGCGCCTCGTCGGTAGCGGCCGCGATCAGGGCCACGCGCTGGTCTCCTCGACCAGCATCGCGCGGCGGGCGTCGGAACGCACGATGACGAACGAGAAGCTGAGCGCGATCAGGAGGCCGAACAGGCCGAACACCGCGCCCTCGACCGCGCCGACGCCAGCGGTCGCAGTTTACCCGCGTTGTCGGCCTCTCACCCCGAGACGGATCCCGATCTCGATGGCGATCGCGAGGACGACGAACAGGACGGCGCACAGGACCAAGGTCGGCGTCAGGTAGACGATGCTCTGATCCGTCATCCTCGCCTCAGAGCCCGCCGGCGCGGTCCACGCCGGTGTCGCTCTCGTCGAAGGCGGCGCTGGCGCCGAGATACCCGCTCTGCGCGGCCGCGTCGCCGCCCATCCCGTGCGCCAGTGCGAGCGCCCAGCCGCACAGGCGCGCGTAGTTCTTCCCACCGAATTCGGCCATGGGTGCTCGTAGCGGGCGGGACGTTCGCGTCAAGGCAGCGGTCGCGAGATCAAGGAACGGTCGGGGCTGGCGCGGGCGCGGACGTCATGTGATCCGTCCGCATGACGCGGCTGACGTCGAAGCCCTGCGCGCGCGCCGCGGCGAGGGCCGCGGCGTACTGGTCCTCGGCAAGGTCTGGGTCGCGCGACAGGATCCACAGGAACTCGCGGTCCGGGGTGCCGACGACGGCCCAGCGATAGGCCGGGTCGAGGGCGAGCACCCAGTAGTCGCCCCAGACGAAGGGCAGGAAGGACAGGTACGCGGGCGCGAAGCGAACCTTGAGCTTGGCGCGGCTCTGCTGGTCCTCGACACGGGCCACGCCAACGGCCTGGTCCATCTCGCCGGCCGCCGTGCGGCAACGGTTGATGACGTCGATCCGGCCGTCGGACCGCGTCTCGTAGGTCGCGGTGACGTCGCTGACGCACTGGTTCTGGAACGAGTTCGGAAAGCGCGCCAGCTCGTACCAGCGGCCGACGTAGCGTCCGAGGTCGACGCTCTCGACCGTGCGCGGCGGGTCCTGGGCCCGCGCGCGTGCGCCGGGGCCGAGCAGCAGCACGAGCACGCCCAACGTGCAGAGAATGGCGCGAAACACCTCTCCCTGCATGGCGCGCCCCGGGCCGCGGCGCAAGGCCGGCTCCGCGACCTCGGCGCATGTCGCGGCCTTGTGGACGCGCGCACGGTCACGCTAGACCATCGAGAGGAGCAACTTCCCTGCTGGTGCGCTCCGTCTCGCCTCGGCGGTCCTGGTCGCAGCCGTCGTCCTGTCTCGAGCGCTCGCACCCGCGGCAGAGGCGCCGAAGCCCGGGCCGACCACGACCGTGGCCACGAGCTCGCGTGCTCCGGACGCTTCCGAGCGCGCGGCGATGCTCGAGATCCTGCGCGCCGACTCGACCCCGGAGCGTGCCGCGCAGCTCAGCTACACGGCCGGCAACGCGGAGAGCCAGGCGCTCGCGGACGCGCTGGGCGCGGTCTTCCGCGAGGCCGGCTGGAAGGTGGAGTCGAGCGCGCTGTCGGGCATGGTCTTGAAGCCCGGCGTGTCGGTGCTGCTCGCCGAGGAGCAGCCGCCGGCGTGGGCGGAGAGCGCCTTGCGCGCGATGCAGGCGAGCGGCGTCGAGGTGAAGTCGGCGAGCGGCTACCAGCCGTACTACGACGAGAAGAAGGCCGAGAACCCGAAGTGGCCGGGCGTGCCGCTCGCGAAGGGCGCGGCCTACGTCATCGTCGTCGGGCCCGAGCCGAAGGGCTGACCGCGCCGCCGACGGTGACCGGCGAGGCCCCGCGCCGGGCTCGTCACGGCGCTCCGGCGAGGCACCCAGTGGCGCCCGCGGTCTCGAACGTCGCCGGCGTGCAGGTGCCGATCTGCGGGTAGAACTCGCCCATCACGGTGGCCGCGTCGCTGGGTGCACCGTAGCTGCTCGGCGTGACGTCCTGGACGGCCATGGCGAACGCGGCCGCGGGCAACATGTTGCGGATGAGCACCGTCTGGCTCGCGCCGTCGCCCCAGCTCAGCACGGCGACGTCGTTCGCGGCGGTGGCGTTGCTCGGCACGTCGCCGTCGCGCGCGATCACCACGGTGTAGTAGCCGGCGTCGTCGAGCGGCAGCTCGTGGTCGTAGTAGCCGTCGATGGTCGGGTAGGGCTTCTCGTTCAGGTTGCTGGTGATCGAGAAGTAGCGCAGCTCGAAGTCACCGACGACCGACTGGCCGTCCTCGGTGTCGGGGGCCGTCGGCAGCAGGCCGCGCACCACCAGGATCTGGCCCGCCGGCGCGTCGGAGAATGCCGAGAGGTAGGCGTTCGCGTCGTTCGCGAACAGGCCGCCCTCGTCGGCGATCCGCACGAACTCGGTCGGGCTGGTGACGTCGACCGGCTCCGGCAAGGTCGCGTTCAGGATGGCGGCGATGCCCGTACCGGGCAGGAACGTCGCGCACGGCGCGAGCGTCTGCTTCACCGGCGTGCCGCGCGAGCGGACGAGGGTGGGAAGCGCGACGCCGCCGGTCAGATCACCTGGCGGGTTGCCGAGGTACGTGCGGTAAACGAGCCACCCGGCCCGCTGGCCCGACGCGAGCTCGACGACGTTGCCGGTCGCGGTGGAGCCGGCGGGAAGCACGGCGAGGTGCCAGCTCCGCCCGCTGCCGGGCGGCGGGTCGGCGACCGCGAACGGATTGGCGCTGCCCGGATCCGGCGCGATGTCGAGGTCGGAGAGCTGTCCGACCGTGTCGCCGGCCACGGTGTAGACCGTGATCGCCATGAAGCGCGCCGACGGATAGGTGCCGGCCACGGTGATCGATTCGTTCGCGCCGAGGGAGAACGGCATCGCCCAGTATGTGGCGTTGGGGTCGGGGTAGGCGATGTTGACGTTGCTCGCGTCGACGATGAACGGCCAGGCGCAGGGCGAGGGCTTCGGAGTCGAGCCGGTATGGCGGTGTGGCAACCGTCCGCCAGCCAGGCTCGGCCGGCTCTGTGCCCATGCTCCTGTGGTGGCGAGCGTGGCGAGCAAGGCTGCGCACAGTACCGTCGGTAATCGTCGGGGCATCGCGTCTCCTCGTGAGCGATGCGCTCGCTCGCGGCGAGTGATGCGCTAGAGGCCCACGAGTGCACCATCGGCGCGATTGCTCAGGCGCGTTAGATCGTGCGGGGCCATGCGTGGTCAGGCCGGCGGGTGCGTGCTTCGCCGGCGGCGTCTGGCGAGCCCCGCGCGAACGGCGAGGCCCAGCCCGGCGCCAGAGCCGACGAGAAGGGTGAGCCGGGCGAGGGATCCGGCGAGCGCTGTCGGGGTCTCCTCGAGGCCCAGGCCCGCGGCCGGATACTGCAGCTGATCGGCGACCAGCGCCGCGGCGCGGCCGCCGAACTGCAGCGCGATCGAACGCAGCACGCGATCGAAGGCCGGCTCGGCGTCCGCGCCGCGGGCCGGCGTCACGACGATGTCCGCCGGCCCGCGCGCGCGCTCGGGCTGTGCCGGCACGAGCACGAGCCCGTGCCGCGAGCGCACCAGACGTCGCTCCGGGCTGGTGCTCGCGCTGGCCGCGGCAAACGTGCGCGGGTAAGCGTCGAGCGCCGCGGCGAGCTCGATCTCGTCGACGCCGTCCTCGAGGCGGACGAAGACACGCCGCTTCGGCCACACGAGCGCGCCGTTGACGAGCCCGATCGCGAGGTCGGCCGCCGACAGCTCGGGCGGTGCCGCCCCGACGTCGGAGGTGACCGGCAAGCCGAGGGTCGCCGCGGTCCGCTGCGCGACGTCCGCGCCGGCAAGACGCGCCACCACGTGCAGGCTCGCGTCGATGGCCGCGGTCACGCCGGCCGACATGACGAAGGAGTCGTCGCCGACGTAGCGGCGATCGTCGCGCCAGCGCACGCCGGGGTAGCGTCCGCGAAGGTCGCCGATCGCCGCGAAGTGGGTGGTCGCCTCACGTCCCTCGATCAGGCCGCTCGCGGCGAGCAGGCGCGCACCCTCGCAGATCGACGCCACCAGCGCACCGGCCTTCGACTGACGCCGCACCCAGTCGAGCAGCAGCGGGTTGTCGGGATCGAGCACGTTCGGGATCACGACGACATCGGCACCTTCGGGATGCGCCGCGTCGAACGCCGCAAGCGTGAGCTGGGGCAGGATCCCGAGCCCGCCGTTGACCGGTGCGGGATCGAGCCCGGGCGCGACGGCGTAGACGTCGCAGGCACCGGAAGCGGCGAGGATGGCGTACGGCGCGAGGAAGTCGGTGACCTCGGTGCCCGCCTGGCTGAGCAGCACGGCCGCGGTGCGGCGCCCCGGATGGGGCGATGGCACCGGCGCCGCCACGCGCTGCTCGGGCGCGTCGACCGGTGAGGGGTGCAGCAAGCCCATCGCCAGCGGTGCGGTCACCGCGAGCCACAGCGCGAGCGTCACCAGCACTCCCAGGATCGCCGCGAGCACGGCGCCAGCGCGCGAGGTCTTCATCACGCCGCGCAGGATGACCGACGGCGCCCCGTGCCGGCAACGCCATCCGTCGCGCGCATCCGGCCATCGCGCCGGGCGCGGCCCGTCAGACCTTGGGCGCGATCTCGCGCGCGAAGCGCTCCGCCATCGCCGGGCCACCGAAGCCCGACATGATGTAGTGCTTCGTGCCCCACTCGCGCTCGCGGCGCTTCAGCTCCGCGATGCACTGCTCGGTGGTGCCGATCAAGGTCATCGGCATGCGCTTCACCTGATCGGCCGACAGGCCCAGCATGCCGCCCATGTTGCCCGCGAACGTGTCGCCGGCGGCCTCGGTGTCGGTGATCATCGGCATGAAGAGCGTGCTCGAGAAGGTGATCGTGTCCGGGTTGCGGCCCGCGGCGGTGGCATCGGTACGCACGAAGTCGATCTTCGCCTTGAACGCGTCCTCGGTGACCTTGGCGACCTCGCTCATCAGGATCGTGCCGGCGCGGCCGGCGTCGGAGATGATGTTGACGTGGTCCGCCTCGCGCGCGGCGATGCGCAGGATGCCCTTGCCGCTGCCGCCGAGCATGACCGGCGGGTGTGGCTGCTGCACGGGCTTCGGCACGATGAGCGCGTCCTGCAGGTGGTAGAACTCGCCGTCGAACGTGGTGCGCGCCTCGCTCCACAGGCCCTTGATGATGCGCACCGCCTCGGCGAGCTTGCGCAGCCGCGGCTTCACGTCCGGGAACTCCATGCCCATCATGTCGAACTCGGCCTTGGTCCAGCCCGAGCCGATGCCGAGCAGCGCGCGGCCGCCGCTGATGTGGTCGAGCGTCACGATCGACTGCGCGGTGGTCGCCGGATGACGGTACAGATTGCACAGCACCAGCGCGCCGATCCGCGCGCGCGACGTGACCGCGGCGATCGCGCCGAGGATCGTCGTCGCCTCCCAGGAGTTCGCGGCGTCGTCGATGCCGCCGCCGCCCTGGCGCTCGTACACCCAGTGATCCGGCACGTAGAGCGTGGAGTAGCCCCACGCTTCGGCGTTGCGCGCCGCCTCGAGGAGATCCTTCGCCGGCAATGCCGCGAGCTGCAGTCCGAAGTCCATCCGTGCTCGCTACGCGCAAGCCACGGCCCAGTCAAAGGGGGTGCGCGACGTTCTCAGAGGGCGGCCAGCGATCGCGCGCCGATCCGCCGAGCACCGGCGACCTTCAGCAAGAACGCGTCGGCGGTGACGAGGGTCGCTCCGAGCTGTTCGGCGAGCGCCAGATAGACGCAGTCGTAGACGGGGTGGCGAGAGAGACGAGCGAGATCGAGAGCGCGGGGCAGCAGCGCGTGCGTCGGATGCCAGGTCAGTCCACCATGCAGCAGGAGATCCAGCGCCTCGTGCGCGTCGCGTGACGACATTTCCTTGCGCAGGATCTTCTTCCACAGCGCATTTGCGGCTTCGGTTGCCAGCAGGTCGGGGGCGGCGAGATCATGATCACCGGCAAGGACGCGATCCGCGTGCTCGCTGAGGATCTCGGGCACGACCCACTTGATCGCCACGCTGGCATCGACCACCAGCGTCACCGGTCGCGATCCTCGCGGATCGACTCCGTGCTGTCGCCGTGTGCCTTGCGGCCGAGCTTGCGTCGCAGCTCGGCGGCGCGCTCCCTGAGCGCGAGGCGGTCGTTGCCTGCGGCCTGGACGACGATGGTCCTGAGTTCGTGCTCGAGCGAGATGCCCTTTCGCTGGGCGCGCTCCTTGAGGCGGCGAATCGCTTCGTCGTCGATGTTCCGGATGATGACCTGGGCCATGCTCCGACCCTCCTGATAGCAGAGTGATAGCGTGGAGGTGCGGACCGGTCAATCTGGCGGCGCGACGTGGTGGCCGCCGCGGAGCACCGGGAACTGCCGCTCGGCGACGTCGCAGCTCCGCGTCGCGCTCGGCGGGCCCGCGCTCGGGTCGCCGTCGAGGATCGTCGCACCTTCGGGCGCGTACTGCAGGATGTAGGCCTTGCGCACGGCGGCGGTGACGTTCGGCCGGGTAAGGTGCGGGGTGAGCGACGAGAACACCACGATGCCGCCCGCACGCACGGGGGCGGGCACGGAGTCGGCAGGGTGCTCGAAGCACTCGTAGCCGAGCGGCTCGATGAATCGGTGCGCGAGCGTTCCCCGCCGGTGCAGACCGGGCACCACCCACGGGCAGCCGCTCTCCTCGGTCGCGTTGGTGAGCGCCAGCCAGCACGTCAAGTATTGCTGAGGCTCGACGTAGGTGTAGCCGTTGTCCTGGTGCCAGGGAAAGCGGCGTGGCTTCTCGAGCTTCTTGTAGACCGCCTGGTCCCAGTACAAGTTCACGTCGTCGCCGATCAGATCGTGACAGATGCCGACGATCGCGGGATGCGCGGCGAGCCGGCGCAGCACCGCCGAGCGCGTCACCAGGTGGACCGAGAAGGTGATCGCGCCGCTCTCGAGGATGGTGAGGCGTCCGTCGGGGCGCGTGCGCAGGTAGGCGTCGGTCTGCGCTTCGATCGGATCGATCTCGGCGAGCGCCGCCTCGACCTCGCTCGCGTCGAGCACGTCCTCGACGACGACGTAGCCGTCGCGGTCGAATTGTGCGCCCTGCGCGGGCGTCAGCGTGCGCCACGGGCCGGGGCGGCCCTGCCACGCGAAGCCGCGGTTCCACGGGTGCAGGGCGGCGCCCGGGGGCAGCTCGTTGGTCGGCGTCATGGACGTCCCCAGACCGCGCTCGGCGCGTCGGCGCGACGCACCGGCATCCAGTCGTTCACGTAGCTCGGACCGTGCGGCGCGTGATCGACGGTGCCGGCCGGGCTGTAGTGGTAGACCATCGCCGCGCGGATGCCGTCGCTCACGTTGTCGGTCGAGCGGTGCATCAGGTGGCTGTGGAACAGCAGCAGGTCGCCCGGTTGCATCAGCACCGGCACCGCCGCGCCCATGTCGTGGTCGACGATCTCGAGGTAGCCGTAGTTGCTGCCCGGACGCTCGTCGCGCACGTGCGCGTGCACCGCTTCGCGGTGCGAGCCCGGCAGGACGTACAGGCAGCCGTTCTCGAGCGTCGCCGCGGTCACCGCGAGCCACACGCCGAGCTGCGCGTCGGGCTCGAAGGGGAAGTAGTGCGCGTCCTGGTGCCAGGGCTGTCCATACGCGCCCGGCGTCTTGAAGATGAACTGCGAGAGAAAGCAGTCGAGATCGCTGCCGAGCAGGTCGCCGACCAGGTCGAGAACCGCGTGGTCGCGCGCGAACTCCTCGAACACGCCGTCACGGTGCAGCCGGAACACCTTCGAGATCCGATCCTCGGGCTCGCGGGCGAGCGGATTGCAGCGCGCCTCGGGCAGGACCAGCGCCGGCGAGACGTCCTCGGCAGCCGCGTGACGGCGGCAGATCTCGACCACGCGGGTGAGCATGCGCTGCATCGTCGGCTGGTGTGCGAAGCCGCGGCGGATCAAGAAGCCGTCGCGCTGCCATGCCGCTTGCTCGTCGGCGGTGAGCATCGTCCCTCCAGAGTCGAGCTGCCTGCCGGTGCAGACGCGGCCACCATGGCTGTGGCGGTCGGGACGGTCAAGCCGCGGCGCTGGATCCCGGCGCGCCCGGCTCGAGGCCTGACACCTCGGCGAAGCCGAGCATCAGGTTCAGGTTCTGCACCGCCGCACCCGCCGCACCCTTGCCGAGGTTGTCGAGCGTCGCGACCAGCAGCACGTGGCCGAGCGGATGGGGCAGCACCCAGAGATCGATGCGGTTGGTGCCGTTGGCAGCACGCGGGTCGAAGGCACGCTCGTCGGCCGGCACGCTGGTGCTGAACGGCTGGACGCGGACGAAGGGCTCGTTCACGTAGCGTTCGACGAGTGCTGCGTGCAGGCGCGCGGCCGTGATGCCGCCCGGCAGCACGGCCGCGTGCAGCGGGATCTCGATGCGCATGCCGCAGCGGAACGGCCCGACCGCCGGCACGAACTGCGGCTGGTGCGCGAGCCCCGCGTAGCGCGTCATCTCGGGGACGTGCTTGTGCTCCTTGTCGAGCGCGTACGGGGCCTCGAAGGGCAACGTCGCGAGCTGCGTCGCCGGATCCTCCCAGCGCTCGATCATCTGCCGTCCGCCACCCGAGTAGCCGGACAGCGCGTGCACGGCGATCGCCGCGTCGCGCGCGACGAACCCGGCGTCGACCAGCGGCCGCAGCAGGAGGATGACGCCCGTCGGATAGCAGCCGGGGTTGGTGACCAGCTTTGCCGTGCGGATGGCGTCGCGTTGCCCGGGCGTGAGCTCGGGCAGGCCGTAGACCCAGCCGTCGGCGACCCGGTGCGCGGTGCTGGCGTCGAGGAAGCGCACCGGCGCGTCGCCGGCGAGCCTTACCGCCTCGCGCGACGCCTCGTCTGGCAGGCAGAGGATCGCGACGTCGGCCGAGCGCAGCAGCTCGGTGCGCGCGGCCGCGTCCTTGCGGCGCGACCCCTCGATCTCGAGCAGCGCGAGGTCGGCGCGCGGCGCGAGGCGCTCGCGGATCTGCAGCCCGGTCGTGCCGGCCTGACCGTCGATGTAGACGCGCGGCTTCATCCTCGATCAGAGGGTTGCCATGCTGCGCCAGGCGCGGCAACCGGCCGCTGATCGTGCTCCACGATCGAGGAGACGCGCCGTTCAGGCCTTCGCGGGCGCCTCGCTCGCGACTTGCTTCGCCCAGCGGTAGTCCGGCTTGCCCGACGGCGAGCGCACGATCTTGTCGACCTGGCAGATCTGCCGCGGCACCTTGTAGCCGGCGATCTTGGTACGGCAGTGCTCCTTCAGGTCCTTGAGCGTCGCCGTCTGCCCCGGACGGAACTCGATCACCGCGGTGACGCGCTCGCCCCAGCGCTCGTCCTTGACGCCGACGATGGTGCAGTCGAACACCGCAGGGTGCGACTTGACGGCGGTCTCGACTTCCTCGGGAAAGATCTTCTCGCCGCCCGAATTGATCGAGACGCTTCCCCGGCCGAGCAGCGTGATGCGGCCGTCGGCCTCGATCATGCCGAAGTCGCCGGGCATCGCGTAGCGCACGCCGTCGACCGTGACGAAGGTCTCGGCAGTCTTCTTCTCGTCCTTGTAGTAGCCGACCGGAATGTCGCCGATGCGGGCGAGCTTGCCGATGCGGCCCTCCGAGCCGGCGGCGATCGGCTTGAACTCCTCGTCGAGGATGACCGTGTTGCCGACCTTGGTCACCGTCGGGCCGCCCTTCATCTCGGTCTGCCCGGCCTGCACCATCACCATGCCGTTGTTGCCGGTCTCGGAAGAGCCGATCGCGTCGATCATCATGAGATTCGGGAAGTGCTTGAAGAACTCGTCCTTGACCGACGGCGAGAAGGTGACCGCGCTGCTGGTGAGCAGGAACAGCGACGACGTGTCCCAGGTGCGTCCGGTGTCGAGCGCCTCGACGAGCGGCCGGCCCATCGCGTCGCCGGTGATCATCATCGAGTTGACCTTCTCCTGCGCGACCAGGTCCCACACCGCTTCGGGAGCGAACTTGCCAATCAGCACGACCTTGCTGCCGACGAAGCTCTGCCCCATCACCGCCCACTGCGTCGCGCCGTGCATCAGCGGCGCGATCGGCAGGAACGTCAGCGCACCGTTCTTGCCCTTCTCGACCATGACCGATGGATGCTGCGCGCGCTCGTTGCTCATCGGGTCGATGCCGCCGCCGAGCGCGAAGAAGACGTCCTCGTGGCGCCACACGACGCCCTTCGGCATGCCGGTCGTGCCGCCGGTGTAGAGGATGTAGCGGTCGTCGGCGGAGCGCGGTGCGAAGTCGCGCTCGGGCGAGCCCGACGCCAGGGCCTTCTCGTACTCGACCGAGCCGATCTGCGCGAAGTCCTCGTCGCTGCCGTCCTCGACCACGACCGAGTGCTTGAGGAGCGGCATCGCGGGCAGCACGCCGGCGACGCGCGGCGCGTAGGTCCGCTGGTAGACGAGCGCCTTCAGGTCGGCGTTGTCGAACAGGTAGCGCAGCTCGTCCTCGACGTAGCGGTAGTTGATGTTGATCCAGACCGCGCGCAGCTTGAACACCGCCCACAGGGTCTCGATCCACTCGACGGAGTTCAGCGAGTACACCCCGACGTGGTCGCCGGCGCCGATGCCGTGCGCGGCCAGGTGGTGCGCCAGGCGGTTCGCGCGCTCCTCCATCTCGCGGTAGGTGCGGCGCTTGCCGTCGCAGACCAGGTACTCGCGGTCGGCGAAGTGGTCGACCGCGTTTTCGAACAGATCGGCCAGGTTGAACTCCATATCTGGCGCTTAAATCATGTAGCGCCCGGTATGCTCAACGTCTGCCGCAAGGCGCCGGACGTCTCGGCGTCACGGCCGGCCCGAGCTTGTCATGGCGGCGGCCGCGACCGGGGCTCGCCGGAAGCGTGACAGCAGCGGGAGCGCCGGCAGGGCTGCGACGGCGCGCTGCGCGTACGACGGTCGCGGCTCGGGCGAGGCCTCGCGGGCGCGCTCGATCAGGCTGAACTTCACGATCTCGAAGTAGGGCGAGAGGTCGAAGTCACGCGGCGTGATGAGCCCGAAGGGCCGCTGTCGCGCGCGCAGATGCCGCGCCAGCGGGCGACGCGAGGGCCAGCTCGGCGTGCCCATGCCGAGGTGGTAGGCGGGCCGCGCGGCGTTGCACTCGGCCTCGACCACCTCTTCCTCGGTGCGCGGCAGGATGGGAAAGCCGACCGCGGCGAACGCGCGCGCGATCATCGACGAGCAGATCACCTCGGTCGGACGCCCGCTGCCGAAGGCCAGCGCCTGGCGCCGGAAGCGTCCCGGGACGATCGACACCGGCAGGAAGTAGCGCGCCAGGTCGAACAGGTTCGCGAGATCGTACTCGCCACCCATCTGCTCGATCACCAGGTCCATCACGGTCGCGACGTCGCGCGTGGCGAGCCCGAAGGGCCGGCACAGCCGCAGGTGGAAGCCGCGGTACTTGGACAGCGGTGAGGCAACCACGCCCTCGTCGATCAGCGCCTCGACGATCAGGTGGCGGGCCTCGTCGCCGAACTGCTCCTCGAGCTTGCGCGCCAGCGCCGGATCGCGCCGCAGCAGCTCGTCGCCGACGTAGATCGCGGCGTGCGACCACGAGCTCTGCGTCAAGTAGCGGATCACCTCGCTGACGCGCTGGTCGCCGCACACCAGCAGCACGTCGCCCTTCTTGAGGTGGCGCTTGAGCTGCTCGACGTCCTGCCCCGAGGAGCGGTGGTAGCCGCCGAGCGGCGCGGTCAGGATCCGGCTGGCGTGTCGGTAGAGGAAGCGGCGCAGGCTGGGGCGCATGGCCAGGCGAGTATGCGCCCGGTGCACGCGCTCATCGAACAGAAAGGCGAGGGACCCGTCCCTCGCCCCTGCTCGCTTCGCTCCGGAATCGTGATGTCGAGCATCAGAATGGCTCACGCGCCGCGTCGCAGCCCTCGCCATCGCGCCTGCGCTACGCGGCGCGTCGTGCGCCACTACGCGCCGCGCAGACGACGCACCTGCTCCGCGAGACGGTCGGGGTCCGAGATCGCGGCCGTGAACGCGAGCCGGTCGACGATGCCGCCGCAGCGCTCGAGGACCCGTTCCGCGAGCCTGGCCGGATCCGGGACCAGGACCGCGACCGCGGCGAGGATCTCGTCCGACACGAGCCCCGCCATCTCGCCCCACGCGCCGCGTCGCGTCAGGTCGTTGAGCTCGGTCTGCAGCTCGCCCCAGCCGTGCAGCTCGAGCACCGGACGGTAGGCCGGCGTGGACGCGTAGAAGGCGATCTGGCTGCGCACCATGTCGCGCGACGCGGTGTAGGCCTGCTCGCTGTCACCGGTCACGATGAACACCGGGCAGCAGAGCTCGAAGGACGTCCGCACCCGGCCGCTCCTGGCCAGGCCACGCTCGATCGCGGGCAGGGTGACCTCGCGCAGGTAGCGCTCGGTGGTGAAGCCGTGCGCGACGAACCCGTCCGCGACCTCGCCCGCGACCTCCGTCATGCGTGGATTGACGCCAGCGAGCGTGACCCGCGGCGCGCCGTACGTGGTCTCGCTCGGCGTGAACATCGGCGTCATCAGCGTGTGGGTGTAGAACTCGCCCTGGAAGTCGAGCTTCTTGCCCAGGTACCAGCTGTCCCAGATCGCGCGCATGGCGAGGATCAGCTCGCGCATGCGCGCCGCCGGATGCGACCACGGCATGCTGAAGCGCCGCGTGATGTGCGCGCGCACCTGCGAGCCCAGGCCGAGGATGAAGCGCCCCTTCGAGAACGCGTTCAGGTCGTGCGCGGTCTGCGCGAGGGTCATGGGGTTGCGCGCGAACGCGACCGCGATCGACGTCATGAGCTCGAGGCGCTCGGTGTGCTCGGCCGCGAGCAGCATCGGCAGGAAGGGATCGTTCGAGACCTCGGCCGCGAGGCCGGCGTCGAAGCCCCGGCCCTCGAGCTCGCGCGCACGCGCCGCGACGTGGGTCAGCGCGAAGGGCAGGATACCGTCCACTTTCATGGCGCGTGCTGTACGTCACCGCGGCCGGCAGGGGAAGCCGGTTGCGCGCCGCCGGCTGCGCGCCAGTTGACAGGCTGCGCGCGCGGCGGGAAGGAGACCGCATGAGCAGCCTCGCGCGCAGTGCCGCCGACGCCTACATCGCCCGCGTCAACGAACGCGATCTCGACGGCCTGACGGCGCTGTTCGCGCCCGGTGCGGCGCTGCTCGCCGCCGGCGGGCAGAGGCTCGAGGGGCCAACGCAGATTCGCTCGTTCTACGAGAGCACGGTGCTGCCGTCCGCCGGGCCTGACCGCACCTATGATCGACGTGCTCACGGTGGGCGGCGACGGCCGCATCGTTCGCCTCGCGATCTACATGCAGCTCAACCCGTGACGTCCTGGTGGCGCCTCCGGACGAGCAGACGTCGCGCGCGCTGCGCCTCCTCGCGCTGCTCTGCGTGCTCGCGCTCGGTGGCTACCTCCGTCTGACGACGATGGCGCAGGTCGAGGACCTGCGCCCGTGGCCCGACGCGCTCGAGTACGAGGAGGCGGCGCGCAGCCTGCACGAAGGTCGCGGCTACCTGCTGTGGATCGCTGGTGACGCCTACCCGCCGCGCTATCCGCCCGGCCTGTCGCTGCTGATCGCGGCCGCGCTGCCGCTGGCCGGCACGCAGCTCGGCGCCGGCATCTGGGTCGTCCTGGCGAGTGCGCTGGCCGCGATCGGCGGCACCTATGCGCTGGCGCGGGCCGCGTCCGGCTTCGCCGCTGGCATCGTCGCTGCGCTCCTGGTCGCGACCTCGCCGTTGCACGTGCAGTGGTCGCGCGCCGTGATGAGCGACGTGCCGGCGTCGGCGGCGGTCGCGTGGCTCGCGCTCTGGCTGCTCGCGGCGCTGCGTCGCCGCGCCGGCGCTGGCGAGCTGTTCGCCCTCGGGATCGCTTGCGGGGCCGCGGCGAGCATCCGCCAGGCGGTGCTCGCGCTGGTGCCCGCGGCCGTTCTGGTCCTGCTGCTGTTCGCGTCGGGTGGCCCGCGCGTGCGCTGGCGCGCTGCGGCAGCGCTCGCCGCCGGTGCGCTGCTGGGAACGCTGCCGCTGCTGTGGCTGAACGCGCGGCTGTTCGGTGGGCCGCTGCGCGGCGGCTACGACTACTGGGTCTCGGGTGAGCTGTTCTCGCTGTCGCGCGTGCTCGGACCGCTGCCGTCTGGTGCACCCGGCAACGCCTGGTACTACGGCGCGCTGCTGCTCGGCGACGGCGCGTTGTACCCGTGGACCGCGGCCATCCTGCTGCTCGTGGGCACGCTCGTCGCGGCGCGCCGCCCCGGCAGCACGCGCGCGCTCGCGGCGCTGGCCTGGCTCGTGGCGGGGATCGTGCTCGCTCTGCAGCTCGCCTTCGTCTGGCAGTGGGATCGCTTCCTGCTGCCGATCCTGCCGCTGCTGGCGGCGTTGATGGCGCTGCCGTGCGCACGCGGCGCGCGCCCGGCGCTACGTGCCGCCGGCTTCGTGCTGCTGGCGGCGACGCTGCTCCTCGAGAGCCGGCGCCCCGAGGCCTTCAGACCGCATAAAGCCCTGGGCACCCGGAATGAGATAGTTTTCGTGGCTGCATGTCCCACGGCCCACACGCTCGCGTGCCTACGCTTCGCCGCAGGCGTTGCCGCCCCCGTCGCAAGGCTCGCTACCGGCCTGAGCGGGCTCACCCCTGGCCGGGCGGGTTTCGCACCCGCTGGCCGACAAACGGAATTTCATCGAGTCATCGCATCCTCGACTCCTTTCCGACCAGCCGTGCCTGGTCGCACCATGCGGGCTACCCGCTCGAGCTCCGCAGTCAGTGGCCACGACAGCTTCGCGACTGTGGCGCGCGCCACGTAGTCGCCCACCGTCGACGCCGCGAGCTTACAGCTGAGCGCGATCTCGCGGATCGATGCCCGGCGGTCGAAGCGCAGGCGCAGGATTTCTCTGATCGTTCGCATGGGTAGCCTCAAAGACGCCATCTCCACCTCCTCGGTGGCGATGGCGCGTTGCTACCCAGCGTTCGTCAAGGCTCCGCGCTTCGGCAGCCCCCGGCTACCCGACCACGATCGGGTGTCCGAGATGCGCCGGAATCACTGTCCGACATGCTCCGGAATCGCTGTCCGACATCGCCCGGAATCGCTGTCCGAGATAGTCCGGATTACGCAATCTGACCGGGCTTCCCTCGGCGACGATTCGAGCGGGTCCGCGGTCAGGTCATACGCCATGACCGTATCGCCTCGCCGGATGTACTTCCGGTCTTCGACGATCACGGCCGACTGGTTCACCCGGAAGCGCTTCGCCATGTGCGGCGAGTGCGGGTAGTAGAAGTGCTCCGCTCGGGCGACGGGATTCCGGCCTCGGAACTCTGCGCCAACAAGCGTATCGTCGAGGCGATCCCCCGACCCCGCGGACAGCATCAGGCCGAACAGGTGGCGCATACTGACGACGTCGTCGACGCGCGCGGGCTGCAGGCTGGGATTCCGGACGTAAAGGGGGACGTGCAGATGCGTCTGGAACACGGATGCGTCGTGGAGGTAGAGCCCGTGCTCGCCGAAGGCTTCGCCGTGGTCACTGGTGACGATGAGCAGGGTGTCGTCGAGCAGGCCCTCGGCCGCGGCATCGCTGACGAATCGCTCGAGCCGCTCGCCCATGAGTGCGATCGCGGACTCGTACCGGCCGAGTAAGGCCTTCCGGTTCGCATCCGACAGGTGGAAGCCCTCCCGCAGGTACGCGTGGCCACCCAAGTGGGGCAGGACGAAGGGCATTCGGGCGTTCTCGAGCCAGTTCGTGCTCGATCGCCAGGACCGGAAGATCGATCGAGACGATGGTGGGTAGGGCGCGTGGACGTCGTAGAGGTTGCAGACGAGGAAGAGCTTTTCACGGCTTCGCCTGGCACGGTCCAACCGCTTGATCGCATACGCGAGCACCTGATCGTCGGCTGGCAGCGTGGCCCGGGCGAAATGGGCGAGAAACTCCCGGCTGGCGCGCTGCTCCGGCGTGAAGAAGCCACTCGCCTTGATCTGCCGGCGGAAGCGCGGCTTCGAGAGCGCCAGCCCCATCGAGAGCGGGTTCAGGCCACGCCCGTAGTCGGCGAGGATCAGCTCTATCCGCGAGAAGCCGCGTGCGACCCCGGGGATGGTCCCATCGAGGACCGGATTGCGGGTCGCGAGCTCGGTCGCATACCCACGTTCGGCGAGCAGCTCGGCGATGGTCGGAGCCTTCCCCTCGTAGGCCATCGTCTGGAAGTGGGCGCCGTGCTCCGACGGCATCAGGCCCGTGAACATGCTCAGGTGCGTGGGCAGGGTCCAGCACTCGGTTGCGTACGCGCGCTCGAAGCTGACGCTCTCACCCGCAAACGTGCTGAAGAAGCTGGGCGTCGCCGATCCCGGCGTGGGTATGGACTGCTTCCGCAGCGAATCGACGATCAACAAGACGATGTTCACCGTGCCTCCGGACCGCTCGCGTCACGCCTTATTCGTCAATCGGACTCTCCACCACACTGGAACGACGTAGCGCCACCAGCCCAGGCTCCCCGCCGAAATCCCTCGCCGCCGAGCGAACTCGGCCACGCTCAATCCGCTGCGCTCCTGCTCCCCCAGCACCCGTAGCCACTTTGCCGCGCGCGCCGTCGGCACCGCTGCCCTCCGTCCCTTCGCCATGGCCTCGATACTCGCGCCACGCGGCCGCGTTCACCAGATGGCGTTCGTCACACGCTTACCGAATTGAAGTAGCATCTGCAGCTACGTGCACCTCCCACCGACCAGCTAGATTGCGCGCTCGGTCGGTGGCGCTGCGCGGCCTCTCGTCAGGCCACGACGCCGCTACTCGGGACGCCGATCAGCGTATGCGCAGTCAGCCGCCGCCCCCGACACGTGATCCATCGACCGAGGAATGCGCCTGGCGCGGCACGCCGCGCGCAAGCAGGCTGGCCTTCGGTCCGGCGCCTCAGCGTTTTGAAGAGCCCCCGTCGCCCGCCGATCGAATTCAGCGCACCCCTTCGAATGAGGAGGCGAGGCTTGGTGGGCACCACTCCGCGATCGATGGCTGAGGCTCAACTGCCCACTCGAAGCTCATCAGAAACCGTCGCAACGGAATCACGCGCCGTTCCGTCTCGAATGCGTCGAAGCGCAGTGAATCGACCACAATCAGGAGAACGTTCACGCGACGACCCTGCGAACTCCGCGCCGCTTCTTCGCCTCGGCTATACCTCGACGACGCCTACGGACGCGTTGCGCGCCGATTGCAGTCGTCGCGCGCGCCACAACGCAAGTAGGCCGCATCCTGCGAGTGCGAAAGATGCGATCTTCAAGTGACCAAACGTCTGACCCAGCTCCGGTGCGCGCACAAATTCAAGGAGGCCCTTTCCGAGTTCGTGAAATACTAAGAATGTGAAGAATACTTCCCCTTCGAAGCGCTTTTGCTTCTCTAGTCTCCAGAACTCAACACCCACAAGAAGCGATACAAGGCCGAAGTAGACGGGAAGCGGATGGACCGGCAGGCTCCACAATTCGTCAACTGAGATGAGCCCAAGGCGTACATGCTCGGCCCAGGCCCGAGTCTCCGCAGGGTAGCGAATCGCCCAGGGCAAATGACTGGCGACGCCGAAACAACAGCCAGCCAAGAGACACCCGACACGCACCGTTGCCATCGCAAAGCAGATACCTGGCGCTATGAGATCAAGTAGCCCAAGGAAGCGGCCTTCGCGGCGCAATAACCATCGAGCCAATGGGACGACCGCCAGAAGGCCAACTATCCCGCCCGGATAACGGAACCCTCCCCCGCCGGCCGCACCGAATGACTCCGGAACCCCACCTCGCTCGAGAAGCGAGTAGAGCTTGGCGCCAATGAGCGCGCCGAACACAAGAACGGCTTGAACGGCCGCGAACCGCGGGATTGTGAGTCCAGCTCTCCTAACCGCCAGAAGCGTGGCTGTAACACCGATCACGACGGCGAGCACGAGCATTGCCGGATAAACAGCAAAGCCGTGGACTTCGGGTCTCATCACCGTTTACCGGCAGCCGCACCCTAGCAACCGCTGCTCGAGTGTGTCCCAACAAAATTGTCGTAACTCGTCTGCTTCGCCGGGTTGGGGTTTACGCTGCCAAAGCCGAATCGTTGGCCCTTCTGCGGAACGTTGTACCAGGGCTCAACGACTGACTTCGTAGCCGTAACGTTGGTCATTTGATTAGTGGAGATGATGGTAAACGTCGCACCGCCTACGGTGCCAGACCCGGTCGGCGTTGAACTCATTTTCAAGCGATAGCTCAGCGGTGGTAGACCAGAATGGGGCGTAATGCTGACTACCGTAGGGGTTCCCCAGGCACTCCCAGTCGTCGCGCATTCAGGAAACTCATCTTCATGACCTAGGATAGTGCCGTCAACCAATCCGGCATTTACGAAATACGTTCCATTCGGATTGCGGCCAATGATCGCCTCGTGTACGGCGTGGCAATTCGGGTGAATCACTGAATGGACCGATACATGGGCGGCGGAGCCGGCGCCCATGTGTTCCCTCAAATCGAAATCGATTTCCGCCGCGCGCTGATCGCCCGCCTTATCAACCGCCGTTAGCGCGACGTATCCCGCAACCGTGTCGTTTGAACATATTCCCGTACATCCACTGCAGCCCATTGGGACGCCCGAGCATGGAAGCCCTGTCGTGCAAGGGTCGGGGCCACCGGGGAGCGGTAGCGATGAGCCGTTGACGGCTTGCATGAAATTCTGACCGAATCCAACCCAGTTGACCTCGTGCCAGCGCTCGCACCACCTCGCCGGTGACGAAGTGAATGGATTGTCCGAAAAGGGGTCGGAAAACGTCGTCGCATTTGCCCCTACAGCCAAGAGGAGGCAAACAAGAAGCACGCTCAGAATCCGTTGCAACATACTGCTCACCTCAGTCGACGACGACCGCGCTAGCAGCACGGAGAAACGATAGCCCCGCGTCGGGAAGCTCGCCCGTAAGCCAGGTGCTGCCACCATCATTGGTGTAGAATGCTGCTGGCGCTGAGGACAGGCCAGATTGAGTGACCCCGACAGCGACCCCTTCTTCAGCGGTCACGAATGCGAAGTCACCGACTGCTCCACCTGCTGGAAAGCTTTGACGATTCCAGGAGCTACCGCCATCCTCGGAATGAATAATCGAAGGTGTGCTATCACTAAGCCCGCTGATCCAACCACTCACGGAGTCGGCAAAAATTACGACGTCGGCAGATCCAAGCAGTTGCCCGACATCGCGTGACTGATTCACCCATGTTGCACCACCGTCGCTCGACGTTGCCAACCGCGGTCCGTCTTCATCGACACCGAGTATCCATAGCGCCGCGTCATCCGAACAGGCTACGTTCTCGCCTTTGAATCCGAGCCGCTCGTCACTAATCTCTTCCCAGCTCGAGCCACGATCTTGGCTCACCAGCACGATACTTCCCTGGGCACCGTCTCCCACGGCGACCCCGTTGCCATCCGGGGTAAGGCATACGGATTGAATCGTAGCGAGACGCTCCTGACTGAGCGCCGCTATTGAAGCCGGAACCCATGAGCCTCCGGCATCAATCGTGATTAGGATAATTGGCGAGCCCGTGATTTGACCAGGAGCGGGCAACTGGTCACCGGCTGCGGCCCCAACCCCGGCCGCGTTGAATCCGATCGCATTCAAGCGTAGCCGTACGCCAGCCGGAATCTGGACCGTGCCGAGTGCATCAGTCCACGACGAACCGCCATCGGCGCTCCGCAGAAACAGGTTCTCGCCAACAACCCAGCCAGTATCCGTGTCAACAAACGCAATGTCGTTTAGCCGAGCGGTGGGCTCGTCCGGGCCCGTCTCGAAGCGCGCCGCCACTTCCCACGTTGCGCCGCCATCATCCGACCGAAGAACCGCTACATCGTCTCCGAAACCCAACGCCCAAACTCTGATCGAAGACGCGTCAGCCGTGCCGCCGCCGTTCGAGCATCCCGAAGAGACGCCAGCGACGAGTAGTATCACTGCTGCGAATAGCGCGCGCCCTTGCCTGGTCATCGAGTCCTCCTCAGGGCTCGAATGCTCGCCAGTGGACCGAACGGTCCAGCCGCTTCCTGCCACGTTCGGCCTTGGTCCGTACTCTGAAGCATGACGACATCTAGCCCCCGCGCGGCACGCGCCACTGCCCAGGATGAACCGCTCGTACCGGCGACTACTTGGTCAATCCAATAGCCGAGCAGGCGATTTGCGATTGTGCCCGGATACCAGTTAGCGCCAGCATCGCTTGTATAGAGACAAAGAGGGATGCGAGTTCGATTCTGCGCCGGCCACGACCATCCGCACGCGACGCCATTGCTTGAGTCGCCAAAGCTGATCGCGCGGAGAAAGGCGCGGTTCCCGAAGTAGATCCTTTGGGGGAGCCATAACGCTCCCTTCGATGCAGAAGAGTAAATCGCCGGCCAATTGTGTGCGTCGCCCACCTCAGTCGAAGCATCGCCTGCGATCCACACTCGCGAATCGATGACGTCGGCCGCCCTCGGCATAAAATAGCCGTTCCCGGGGCCTATCTCGGCGCTGATGGTTACCCACAAGTCGGCGCTGGACACAGCGACTTAGCTCGGGCCCATCGCTACGGCCCATGAGCGAACTTCGTAACGATCTTGACGGTCTCGATAATGTCGTCGGCACGCTGGAGCCCCTCCCAGAGCACCTGCGTGCCAGGGGGACGGTCGGAGTTGCGGCCGAGATGCCCACCCAACTTGGCGATCCAGCCGATCACTTCGCGGATCGCGGGCACCTTCTTCTGCGGCGTTGGCTTGCGGCTGACAAAGCACGAGAGCGCCTTCCACTGGTCGTCCTCGAAGTAGACCGTACAGGGCAGATCCGGACACGTGCGGCCAAGCCAGGTGAGGTGCATGATGCGAGCGGCGACCATCATGTCGATGGCCAGGCAGTTCGCCAAACGGTGCACGTTGCCGAGTTGTCGGTGCTCGATACGGCAACCGCTCTTGAGCGTGCGGTGAAAGACCTCGATCATCCAGCGCTGCACGTACCAGTCGAGTTTCTCGCAGGCGTGATCGAAGTTGCTCACCTCCATGGTGGTCAGAAGCATCCACTCTACGGGCTCGGCGTCCGCCGGGGCTCGCTGCTCGCGTGCCTGTACCGCCCACAGCCGAATCCTGCCCAGCGCGCTCTTTCCCTGCGGCGGGCGAAGCCACACCTCGCAGAAGCGCACCGAGAGCCGCGCGCTGCGCGCCCTGCGGCCCGGCCGCGGCGGCACCACGATCTCGCGGTAGCCGGCCACCGGCTGTGCCTCGACTTTCTCGCACAGCTTCTTGCTCGTCTCGGCCAGGCAGCGGTCCTCGGTGGCGCGCACCAAGAGGTGCGGTCCCCCCGCCTCGATGTGCTCGCGGGCAAGCGCAAACAGCTCGTAGATGTCCGCCTCGCGATCCCCCACGCTGACCACCCGCGTGCGCTTGAGCTGGGCCTGCGCTCGCGCCGCCATCTCATAGCTGCGCAGCCACTTCACGCTCTCCTTCTGTTCGATCGAACGCCCGGCCGCCTTCTCTTCCCAGTCGCGCACCCAAACCTGCGCATCGAGAACGCCCAGGGCGAGCCCGGCAGGGGTCACCGCCACCGTGTCGTGCACGATCAAGCCCAAGCCCCCGCCCGCTTTGCTCCCGATCGGCCCCAGTCCCTCGGTCATCCACGCGTGGCTGGTGTAGTTGAGCGAGGTGGTGTCTTGCACCGCCAGCACCACATCCTGCTCGCCCATCCGCTTGATCGTCTGCTGCTGATGCGGCTCGAGCAGCTTGGCCAGAGTGACATCTTCGTTGTCCAAAAACCGATACACCGCTTTCGCCTTCGCCCGATCCCCGCTGCATGCCTTGGGGATGTTCGCTTGCGGGCGACTGTAGAAATCCCGAGCGATCGACACAAAGCGCCGCACCAGCCTTGGATCCCCGAGGCGCGCGGCACCCAACTCGCGCTCCGCCCAGTCCCCCGAGGCTTTGGCCGCCACCACGCCCAGCTTCTCCCGCCACCGCTCGCACAGCGGATAGACGAACACCTTCTTTGCCGTCCCGGTGCAGGCGTGCGCGCGGTCCTGCCGGCCCCGCCCGCTAGTGTTGCCCAGCTCCAGCCAGTTCGCCGCCCGATAGCTGATCCCCGAAAACCGACCCGCCTCGACGAAGCTCTCCAGCAGCACCGCCTCGTAGCCGTAGCTCCCCTGCCAGTCCTTGCGGACTTGGCGAGCGGCAAGCCCAAGTACCCGCGAGGCCAGGTTCGTCACCCGTACCCACGGCAGGATCAGGAAGCGCGAGTTGCACACCACCAAGTGCAAGTGCTCGGCACGTGCCTCATCGCTCCAGCCAATCCACTGGTCGCGCACCGCGATTCGTCGTGCCGCCGCGCTGAAGCCCAGCGCCCCCAAATAGCCGTGCTGCTCGCTCGCGATCAGGTAGCGCTTCTGCGCTCCGACCAAAGGCGTGTAGCCCAGATAGTGGTAGCTCGCGATCAGCTCGTTCCACACCCGCGACAGCTCGCGGTCGTCCCGGGCGCTGACACCGACCAGCTCGATCTCTCCCAGATCCGCCAGCTCGCAGCGCAGCTCCGCCCCGGCGCGCCCCGCGCTGTGTTGTGCCGGCATCCGGCTGCGCACGCTCGAGCGGCGCACCGGCAGTGTCAGCTCCCCGCGTCCTTCCAACTTGAGCAATGCCAGCCGACAGGTCAGCTCCCGCAACTCCCCGTTCGGTGCACGCCAGTCCATCCAGCGGCACACCTCCTGCGAAAGCTGCGTGCGACTCAGCCCCTCATCCTTCGCGATCCGGGCCCGGATCGCCCCCATCAGCGCGGCCGGAAACTCAAGCCCCGCCGCCTCTACCCCCCCAGCCACGCATCCCGTCTACCAGGGCCCCCTCGCCGTGTCCAGCGCCGACTTGTGGGACGCCATCAGCTCCGCACACCGTCCCCCCGATTGTGTGGACGGTAACCCGGCCTCCGCTCTGCCGCGCCTTGAACAGGATGCTGAACATCTCCCAGTACCCGTGGTTGCTCTTGGCGAGCGCGTACCATTGGGGATCGCCCGCCAGCTTGACGAAAGAGCACGGCCTGAGGTCGGGGCTGAGGAAGACTTCAACTACACCCTCTTGCGGATCGCCCTGTGCCACTCCCACACCCACGAACAGCAGGAATGCGGCAGCAGCGACGTGGCGAAATGCCGCCCCGCCTCGCGATCGCACGGCGCCATTTGCTCTTATCTGTCTCTTCACGATGGTTGCTCCTTGTTGCTGAAAACGATCGACGACACTCAAAGCTACGGCGCTGCTTGCCGAAGCGATGCGCCTCTTCATGAATGCTAGATCCACTGTCTTCTCCGTCTTCTCTTCAGCGCTGAGATGCGCCCGACAGCCACGACTCGATAGTCAGCAATCAGCGTGCACGCGGTGCAACGCACGCGGCCCCCTTCAGGGCAGACAGATTCCCGCTTCGCTGCACTTCCTGGCGTCGCAGCCAGAACCACACGGAGCTTCCGCAGGCTCGAAGCGGCACGTCGCCGACGTTGTCCGCGGTGATCGTGGCTTCGTCTGGATTGTAGGATTGATTCGTCCGTCCGTATCCTGGCTGCCGCCAGGAGGCGCCCGCGAGCGCGTCGCCCGGCGCGGCCGCAACGGCAAGCCCCGTAAGCAGACACCCGACGCCGAGGGCTCGTACCCACCGCAGGACGTCATGTCGGGCGACCGGTCTCGTCACGCGCTCAGATTCGTTGCGCACCATGAATTCCCCCTTCGTCGATGGTCGGCTTCGTCCCAAGGTGCAGCCCTACAAGGACGTCTGCAATTCACGAGCCGCGTGGCGGGATCGCACAGCGCTCGGGAACAGCCGTGCCCACATGCAGTGGGCGTGCTCCCATTGGGCGGCGTTGCCGGGCGGCCTGGGTACGATCGTTCGCCCCCGTGGTCAATCGTTCTTGGCGCCGAGCTGGCTTTCGGTCGTCTCGGTGGTGTCGATGACGAGAGCGTGGTCGAGGACCCGCCCTTCCATCGGCCTTCGGAGCTTCGGTCCGTCCGCCGTGAGATCGATCCGCGCGACGCGAACGATTG
>Ga0163147_10001618_pt1 | contig 33936 bp, 28 predicted proteins | sample OliLakLV19MP6G1_FD_148597 | JGI IMG/M metagenome (GOLD analysis project Ga0163147, IMG submission 148597) | Freshwater microbial mat bacterial communities from Lake Vanda, McMurdo Dry Valleys, Antarctica- Oligotrophic Lake LV.19.MP6.G1 | ecosystem: Environmental > Aquatic > Freshwater > Lake >...
GGCCGGCGGCAGCACCATGTTCACCGGCCCATTTGGCCAGGGCATTGCCCCCAAGCGAGATGCCGACCACATACATGGTTTGCGGTGCGCGACTGGCATGGATGCGGCGCAGGACCCAGTCGATCTCGGCACTGTCGCCGGAGTGGTAAGCGCGCGGCAGGTGGTTGAGTTCGCCGGAACAGCCGCGAAAATGCGGTACACAGCCATTCCAGCCACGCGTCCGCAAAGCGCCCATCAGCGCTTGCGAATAGTGGCTTTGCGACGAGCCTTCGAGGCCGTGGAACATCACCACCAGCGGCATGGCCGGATTCCATAGCGGCGCGCCGGTGGTATCCGCCAGCCAGTCGATGTCGACAAAATCGCCGTCCGGGGCGCCATCGGAGCCGGCACTGGGCCAGCGTTCCCGTTTGAATACGGCGCGCTCTGCCGGCACGGCGATGGCCGGCAGAATGGTTTGCAGGTTGGCCCCGGGCAGCCACCAGGGTCGTCGGTAGGGTGGCGCCGTCGTCGACCTCACCGTGCCTTTCGGCGCACCTGCGGCTACTACCACCCGCAGGCTCAATGCAGTACTTTCGGTCGTGCCGCAGCCGTCGACTGCGTGGCGGCTTGTTCCACTTTCGGCGAGGATGAAGAATGATGCAGCAACATTTTCCAGCCATTGCCTGACCGCACATACACATTGGTGGCGATCACCGGCGCCACCGGCCGCGCTTCGCCCTTGAGTGCGATGAATTCATGCACGCAGTGGGTGGCCATCATCATCGACTGCAGTGCCTGGATCTGGCCCACATGGACCGACAGCCGCGCACCGGCTTGAAAGACCTGGCGCCAGATCTCGCGTACGGCAGCGTGTCCGATCAGTCGCGGGCCACCGGGGTGAATGCAAATGATTTCCTCGTCTTCGGCCCACACGGCCATCATCGCCTCCAGGTCGGCTTTTTCGAGCGCTTCGTAAAACGCGCTCTCGCAGTCCTGCGGGCTGGTGAAAATCCGTTGAGTCATCGTGCGTAAGGTTTCTGGCAGATCGCAAGCTGCGGATGGTATCAAGGAAGCGCGGCCGGTGAGGAAGGCCTGGCGCCGCGCTCGAACCGAAGGCGCGGAGCGGTTGCCATCGCTCGCTTGGGAAAACACTGAATAAGACCGTAGGTTGAGAAAGCCGCTTTTGCAACCGGTTGAATTGAAGGTGCCTGCCGTTCGAAGGCCTGCATTCGAGGGACTTACCCAGCGTTTTCTTGGCGCGAGATCGCCAGAGCGCGGGCGATCACCTCGGCGGGCATGATCTCGCGCATGCAGCGAAAATGCCCCAAGGGACATTCGCGGGCGAAACACGGGCTGCAATCGAGCGCCCTGTAGATCACTTGAGCCTTGGCTGAGAGCGGCGGCGTGTGTTCGGGCGAGGAGGAGCCGAAAAGAGCGATCTGCGGTCGCTCCAGGGCGGCGGCGATGTGCATCAGGCCGGAGTCGTTGGTGATGACCAGCGTGCTGCCTGCGATCAGGTTTATCGCGTCGTCGAGTGTGGTTTTGCCCGCCAGGTTGAGCGCGGCGCCGTGCGAAAGCTGCTCGATCGACAGTCCGACCGGCGCGTCCTTTTGGGTGCCGAGCACGATTGGCATCATGCCGGCGGCTTTGAGGCGCGCCGCGGTTTCGGCGAAGTATTCGCTCGGCCAGCGCTTGGCGGGGCCATATTCGGCGCCGGGGCACAAGGCTATAACAGGCTCGCCTGGCCGCAGCCCGATTCCCGCTTTGGCCGCGATCACCGCCAGCGGGTCGACGGCGAGCCTCGGAGGCGGCAATGCGCCGGCACGTGGTCGGTTTGGCGGCTCCGCCAACTGGGCATAGAAACCAGCCATCGGTGTGCGGGGCGCTATCTTTTGCGGATTCTTGTGACGCACATTGAGCAAACCGTAGCGCGATTCACCGACGTAGCCCGCGCGCACCGGTACGTCGGCGAAAAACGGCACCAATGCCGATTTCCATGAATTTGGCAAAGTGAGCGCCTGGGCGTAACGCCCCTTGAGCGAGCGCCCGAGGCGCCAACGCTGGCGCAAACCCAGGCTGCCGTGTCGTGCTTCGGCTTCAATCACGACGCTGACTTGCGCCATGCGCCGGAAAACCGGCGCGACTGCGGGAATCGCCACCACATCAATTGCGATTGCCGGCTGGCGCGCCTTAAGCAGCATCAGCAAAGGCTGCGCCATCAGGCAGTCGCCGAGCCAGTTGGGGGCAATTACAAGGGTGCGTGGCATCGCGCGGCTACCCGATCATGCCAGGCCATCTACTGATTGGGTCGCCACATGAAATGCCTTGACCGGCAGGCTCATAGTCGCTCGAAACCCTGCAGCGGCAGCGCGTTGTTTTTTGCCCTTGCCTGAGCCTGGCAGCGCGTCGGACTCAGGAATCGTCGGCTGCAAATCGGCCGAAGCGGTCCAATTTTCACCGGCTTCTTGTCCCATGGCTGGGCTATGGGCCTTCGAATTCGGCAAAAACTGACCTCGCTGGGACCGATCTTCGCTTTCGACGCCCCAAGTCCGACAGGCTGCTAGTGCCCGCCAACGATCGCACCACCCTTGAGCATGTACACGGTGCCGCAATAGGGGCATTTCGCGGACCCTTCGGTGGTGATCTCCAGAAAAACCTTGGGGTGGTGGCACCAGACCGGCATTGCCGGGTTGGGGCAAAAAGCCGGAAGGTCCTTTGCTTCGACCTCGACCACCGGCATGTCCCGCGTTGCGCTCATCGCTCCGCCCCGCTACTTCTTTTTCGCGCGCGCCGCCGACTTTTTCGACGCCGCCACCGGGGTCAGCCATTTGGCGTACTTCTTGTTCCTGCCGTTGACGATGTCGAAGAACGCTTTCTGGATCTTCGCTGTGATCGGGCCACGGCTGCCGGAGCCTATGCTGCGTGAATCGAGGTCGCGAATAGGCGTGACCTCAGCTGCGGTGCCGGTGAAAAACGCTTCGTCGGCGATGTACACGTCGTCGCGCGTCAGGCGCCGCGTCCGCACCTCGATTTTCAGGTCCCCGGCGATCGCGTGCACGCTGGCGCGCGTAATGCCGACCAAGGCTGACGCCAGTTCCGGCTCGTAGAGCACGCCGTCCTTGACGATGAACACGTTCTCGCCGGCGCCTTCAGCGACGAACCCATCGACGTCAAGCAACAGGGCCTCGTCGTAGCCGTGCATCACCGCTTCGCGGTTGGCCAGAATCGAGTTGGCGTAAGTGGCGGAAAACTTGGCACGCGCCATCGTTGCGTTGACGTGATGGCGCGCGAAGCTCGAAGTCTTGACGCGAATGCCCTTGGTCAGGCCGTCTTCGCCCAGGTAGGCGCCCCATGGCCATGCAGCGATCGCCACATGGGTCGTCGCCCCGACTGGCGACACGCCCATTTTTTCCGAGCCGTAGAAGGCGATCGGTCGCAGGTAACATGCATCGAGCTTGTTGGCGCGCACGACTTCCTTTTGCGCTTCCATCAGGACTTCCTTCGAGTACGGCATGTCCATCATGTAGATCTTGCAGGAGTTCAGCCAGCGATCGGTATGTTCGGAAAGCCTGAAAATCTGCGTCCCCGATACCGTGTTGTAGGCGCGCACACCTTCAAATGTGGCCAGGCCGTAGTGCAGCGAATGCGTCAACACATGCGTGGTGGCACTGCGCCACGGAACCAGTTTGCCGTCGTACCAGATGAACCCGTCGCGGTCGGCCATCGACATGATGCGTATCTCCGAATCGGTTTTGTATGAGAGAGGGATTTTAGCGGATTCGCTCCTTATAATTCGGCCTTGAGTTCCATGACCTACGATCGTTGCCCAAAGTGCGGCCACGCGCCGCTGCCTGCGGACCAGTCCGCGCCGGCCGCATGTGCCGCTTGCGGCGTGATTCTCGCCAAAATTCGCGCTGTGCCTGCCTCCGCGGGCATCGCCCCACGCGCTGCGGCCAACGCCTACGATACGCCGATGGCCGAGGCGGGAATCTTCAACCTTTTCCTCGGTGTTCCTCCTGCGGTCGACCGCATCAACTGGTGGCTGCGCCTGGCGGCGCTGGTGTTCACGGGAATCTGGACGGTCTGGATTTTCAAGGGTGTCGACATCGCCGCCGGCGAGGCTGGCAGTTTCTTTCTGTGGGCGGTTCTGACACCGTTCCATGAAGCGGGACATGTGCTGCTCCTGTGGGCGCCGCAGTTTGTGACTGTTCTCGGCGGCACGCTGGGTCAGCATCTGATGCCGGGCCTGCTGGCGGGCGTGCTATTGATTCGACGCCGCGATCCTTTTGGTGCGGCGCTATTCACCTGGCTTTTGGGTTATTCGTTCATCATGATGGCCGTTTACATGTATGACGCTTTCGATCCGCGCATCATGCTGCTTGACGGTCGCACCGGGGCCGATAGTGACGGCCACGACTGGCAGAATCTTTTCGGTGACTTGGGCTTGTTGCCCCGCGCGCGCGGCATCGGCATCTTCTGTGGCCTCCTGGGGCAGGCGGTCATGATCGCCTGCCTGGCATGGGCGGCGGCGATTGTCTGGTTGCAGCACTCCCGTGTATCCGATCTGCCGTTTGCCGAAAATGGTCGGGATGCGTAGGGCGCTGGTCCTGTTGTGCGCGCTATCGTTCGCGGCCAGTGCGCAAACCGGCTCGCGCTGGTGGATCGGGTTCATTGATGCCAACGATCGCGCGTTTCTCGAGATTCCGCTGAATGGCGGCAACTGTGCCGGGCGCGCGGCCTTGGTGAAAAAGGCCACGACCCAGCCTGGCGATGTGCTGCATTCACGTCTGAGCGCAGCCAGCCAGGTTGGCAGGGATGAGCGCCTTGCATTCGGTGTGGCGGATCTGGCCGGCCAGTATCGCGAGCGCGTGCTGCCGCGCGTGGTTGCGATCGCCCGCGAAGAGGAAGCGGCGCGCCTGCCGCTGGCGCCAAATTGCTGGTTTCTGGCGGAGGCTGGGACCGAGGCACAGGGCTATCGGGCTTTAGAAGATCGCATCGCGCTCGGGGTTCATCCGCCGCGCGCGCTCACCGTTCGCACCTTTGAGCAGACCTGGAAGAGCTACAGCGCGTTGTCCGCTACGGACGCACGCCTGCTGGCGGCCCAGGACGTGCCGGCGCAATTGTTCGAACGCGTGGCCGCGCTTTTGCCGCAGGCCACGCAAGTGCACGTGCAGGCGTTCACCGCGACGCTCGATGCGGCACGCGGGCCGGAACCGCTATGGCTGATCGGCGCTGTCGAGCGCGGCGACGCGCCCGCCGGCGAGCCCGGCACCTTCAACACGCTCAACTTGATCATTCGCGCGAATGCGCCTCTTGGGCCGGCGTTGTATCTGGCCGGTCCTTCCGGCGGCATCGGGCGCGATCACGGCGGCAGCTTTGTCTTGCAGTTGGTCGCCGCGCTTGATCTGGATGGCGATGGCAACGACGAACTGCTGGCGCGCGCGCGCTACTACAGTGGCGGCAACCTCAAGGTTCTGCGCTGGGATGGCCGGCGTTTGGTCGAGGTCCGCCAGACCGGATACGAAGGCGAGTAGCCATGACGCCTTACGCCAGCGCATAATTGCATGCTTTGCCATTGAATGTAGTCGCGATTCCACCCTTAGGCCTGCGGCATCACCGTGCGCAACCGGGGCCATTGCATGACGAGGCGGCAGCTGCCAGAGTCGCACTGCGCGGCGCTAGCGCCTTGGTTCCTTCACACCTTTCCCCCAAGCCTCGATCACCGGTGCGCCACCTCAGATGACTTCAACGACCGATCCCACCGACACCAAGCGCAATGTATTTTTGCTGATACTTTGCCAGGGCCTGCTGTTTGTCAACAACACCACCATGATCGCGATCAACGGCTTGGTTGGCTTCGCGCTGGCGCCCAACGCCGCCCTGGCGACCATTCCGGTCACCGCTTACGTGATCGGCTCGGCGCTGGCATCCGCCCCGATCGCGCGCATGATGCGGCGCTATGGCCGACGCATCGGATTTTCGATCGGTACCCTGTTTGGTGTACTGGGCGTGACACTGGCCGCGATGGGCACACATTTCAAGCTGTTCTGGCTGGTATGCCTGGGTACCATGGTGGTGGGCATCTACAACGCCTGCGGCCAACTGTATCGCTTCGCCGCTGCCGAGGTGGCGCCGCCGGCCTTCAAGGAGCGCGCGATTTCTTATGTCATGGCCGGTGGCATCATCGGCGGCGTGGTCGGCCCAAACCTTGCCAAATACTCGAAAGACCTGCTGGCGGTCGCCTTCGCTGGCTCGTTTGCGGTGCTGGTCCTGTTCGCGTTGGCCTCGTTGCTGGTGATCCAGTTCATTCGCTTTCCGCCACAGACCGCGGCCGAGAAGGCCGGTGGCGGCCGGCCCCTGGGCGAAATCATGCGCCAACCGGTGTTCGTCGTGGCCGCCCTGTCTGGCACCATCGGCTACGGTGTCATGAACCTGCTGATGACTGCCACTCCGCTGGCGATGCAGATGTGCAGCCATCCGTTTTCGGATGCGGTACTGGTGCTCGAATGGCATGTCATCGGCATGTTCGCTCCCTCGTTTTTCACCGGCAGCCTGATTCGGCGTTTCGGCGTTCTCAACGTCATCTTCACCGGCGTTCTTCTGATGTTCGGCTGCGTGGCATTTGCGCTCAACGGCAACGACGTGACGCATTTCCTGGTCGCCCTGTTTGCGCTTGGGGTCGGCTGGAACTTCATGTTCATCGGCGGCACCACCTTGCTGACCCAGACCTATCGTCCCGAAGAAAAGAACCGCGTACAGGGCGCCAACGACTTCCTGGTGTTTCTGACCATGGCGGTTTCCTCGTTTTCGTCCGGCGCGCTTGTCACCAGCCGCGGCTGGGAATTGCTCAACCTGGGGGCATTGCCATTCCTGGTGCTGGTGTCGATGGCGATTCTCTGGCTGGCGCAGAAGCGACGCGCCGCCGCCGGAGCATGAGCGCGGTGCATTCGCGCGATGTCGACTCGCCGCGCGGGGCCTATCTGGCCGGGTCTGTCGCTGTATTGCCTTTTCTCGCCGGCACTGTGCCCTTCGGAATAGTCACCGGCATCGCCACGCGCGCCGCCGGTCTTTCGTTCTGGGAATCGGTGGCAATAACCCTGCTGGTGTTTTCCGGCACCGCGCAGATTGCCGCACTGCCGTTGATGGTTGCCGGCGCCCCGGTATTGGTGGTGGTGTTCACCGCCTTGGTCATCAGCTTGCGCTTCATCATCTACAGTGCGGCGGCGGCTCCCCACTTTCGCAATCTGTCGCTTGCATGGCGGCTTTTGCTTGGCTATTTCAATACCGACACGGGCTTCGCTCTCTTCATGCGCAAGATGGCGGATCACCCCGATTTCGTGCATCGCCACTGGTATTACCTGGGAGGCGGCAACATGGTGGCCCTATCCTGGATAGTCGCGACTGTCGCCGGGATAGAGGCAGGCGCGCAGGTTCCGGCAACTTGGCGACTCGAGTTCGCTGCGACCTTGGGCATCCTCGCGCTGATGGGGCCTTTCGTGCGCAGCCGGCCAGAACTGGTCGCCGCGATGGTCGGCGGTGGGGTTGCGCTTGCGGCCGCCGCCTTGCCGTTGAAGCTGGGACTGGTGTGTGGAGCGCTCGCCGGCATCGCCGCCGGCACGCTGGCCGAACGCGCGATCGCGGAGAATGTGCGATGACCAATCATGTGGCCGAGTATGGCTGGGCACTGTGGGGAATCATCCTGGGCATGGCCATGGTCACCTACTTGAACCGGGCCGCGCTGTTTATTGTTTCGGATCGATTTCAGCTGCCGCATGGCTGGCAACGCGCCTTGCGCTTCGCTCCGGCCGCAGCCCTCAGCGCGATCGCCATACCCGACTTGTTCCTGCATCAAGGCCAGATTGTCGTTTCGCTGGACAACATACGGCTGATCGCAGGGCTCAGCGGTCTCATGGTTGCCATTCTGACGCACAGTTCAGTGCTGGCGATCATAGTCGGGATGGCAGTGTTGCACGGTTTGCAACGCCTGGCGGGATAACCGGGCTAGCCGGCGCTGGCGTGGTTGCCAAGCACGGCTTGCCACAAGCGGCTGACGACGGCGGTCTCGGCGCTGACTTGCGCGTGCGGGACCCGCGCATATTCGGCATTGTTGAGGCGCAGCGCGTGTTGATACCTGCGGTAGGTCCGATAGGCATCGCCCGCAGCCGTTCCCAGTTCCACCGGGATCAGCCCGGTCGAGCCGGCTTCACGCAGCAGGCTGATGTTGCCCAGGTTGCCGAACAGTCGAGGCCTCTCGCGGGCGTGCAGCAGGACCAGGGTTTGCACGCAAAACTCGATATCCACCATGCCGCCGGTGTCATGCTTGAGATCGAATTGATCTGAGCGATTCGGGTGGCCGGCATGCATTTTTTCGCGCATGGCGCGCACCTCAGCCCGCAACTTGTCCGCCTCGCGCGGCAGCGCCAGTATGTGGCGGCGCTCCTCTTCGAAGGCGGCGCCCACGCGTGCGCTGCCGGCGCAAAAGCGGGCGCGGGTCAGCGCCTGATGCTCCCATACCCAGGCACGGCGGCGCTGATAGTCGGAGAACGCGGCCAGGCTTGTGACCAACAGGCCACTGGCGCCGTCGGGCCGCAGGCGGGTGTCGACCTCGAACAGGCGGCCGGCGGTGGTCTGGGTGTCGATGAACGTGATCAGGCGCTGCGCCAGGCGGGCATAGGTTTCCGCCGCCTTTTCGTGATCGTCGTCATAGATGAAGATCAGGTCCAGGTCCGACGCATAGCCAAGCTCCTTGCCACCCAGTTTGCCGTAAGCGATCACCGCGAACTCCGGCGTATCGCGATGGCGTGATTTCAATGCCGCCCACGATTGCGCAAGTGCGATGGCCAGAGTGCGGTCGGCCAGTTCTGACAGATGATCCGCCAGGGTTTCCACCGTGGAGAGACCCTGTATGTCTTGCGCCAGGAGGCGGAACACCGCGGTGTGGTGGGTTTCCCGCAAGGCGTTCATCTGCGCTTCGAGGTCATCGCCACAGGCGGCGATTTGCGCTTGCCCCTCTGTCGTGAAGCCCGCCATGTCGGGTGCCGCGTACAAGGTTCGCTCGTCGATCAGTTCGTCAAGCAGGATTGGGTGGAGGGTCAGGTAGCGATAGGCCCAATCGGATGCGCCGAACAGGCGAGCCAGCCGGGTAAGCGCCGGCGCGGACTGCGACAGCAAGGACAGGTAGCTGGCGCGCGAGGCGATGCTTTCGATGAAGCCGAGCAGGCGCGGCAGTGTCACGTCGGGGCTGGGCGTGCCGCCGGCGCTATCGATCAAGCGTGGCAACAGTGTGTCGAAACGTTCGCGCGAGGTGTCGGCCAGGCGCCGGATCTTGGCGCCACCAACGGTGGCGTCGATCAGGCGCGACTGCTCCTCGGGTTGGACGAATCCGGCGCCTTGCAGGCGCTGTGCGAGAGTAACCCCGTAGTTGCCAGGCAGCACCGGCGCGGGGTCGCCCAACACCTGTTCGAAATGGCGCCGCACCGCACCGCGATGCGTGTCGAGCAGGCTCATGAAGCCGGGCCAGTCGGAGCACCCCATTGCCTGTGCCAGCCGCGAACGCGCTTCCTGAGAGGCCGGCAGCATGTGTGTTTGCTGGTCTTCCGCATACTGCAGGCGATGCTCGACCCTGCGCAGGAAATCGTAGGCGGCCGTCAATTCGCGTACTGCCGGTGCGGGCAGGAGGCCCAGTTCCGCAAGTACATTGAGCGTTGGCACGGTAGGCCGCAGACGCAGGCGCGTGTCGCGGCCGGCGCGTATCAGTTGCAGTGCCTGTGCCACGAATTCGATTTCGCGGATACCACCCGGCCCCAGTTTTACGTGATCGTCCAGTTCGCGCCTGGCAACTTCGCGCCTGATCTGGGCGTGCAGGCCCTTGAGAGACTCGATCGAGCCAAAATCCAGGTAGCGCCGGTAGACGAATGGCGTGACCATGGCCATGAGTTCGCCGGTGCGGTCGCCGGTCAGCGCCCGGCCCTTGATCCAAGCATAACGTTCCCAGTCCCGACCCTGGGCAACCAGATAGTCTTCGAGCGCCTCGAAGCCCATCGCCAGCGGGCCGTCTCCCCAGGGCCGCAGGCGCATGTCGACGCGGAAAACGTAGCCCTCGGCAGTAACGTCGGAAAGCGTCGCGATCAGGCGTTTGCCGACCTGGCCAAAAAATTCCTGATTGCCCACACTGACAGTCCCACCGCGGGTTTCGCCTTCCTCCGGGTAGAGAAAAATCAGGTCAATGTCGGACGAGACGTTGAGTTCAAGTCCGCCCAGCTTGCCCATGCCGACCACATGCAGGGTCTGCGGCAGGCCGCTCTCGGTGCCAATGGGCGTGCCCAGGCGCGGAGTCAGTTCCGCTACGGCCGCCGCGAGGGCGGTGCCGATTGCCTGCTCGGCTAACGCCGACATCGCCTGGGTTACCTCGCTCAGGTCTGCCAGGCCCGCCAGGTCGCGCTCCATGGTCACCAGCATGACCACCCGTCGCGCATCGCGCAATGCGCGCGGCAGGTCACCGGCATGTGTTGTGAGCGCATCACCAATCAGGTTTGCGATACCGGCTGCATCGAGCTTTTGCTGCGAGAGCCGCGCCAGGGTTGCGGTCAAATTCGGTCGGGCCGCAAGCTGCGCCCGCGCATAGGCACTGAAAGCCCTGCCATGCGGCATGGACGGAAGTTCAGAAGTGTTTGTTTCCAAATGAAAATTCCTTGATTTTTGGCATTGGGGCATAGCCATTGTCCGAAGCCTGGCCTATGCTACATTGACAAGTCGAGCCATGGACGCAGCTAGCCCCACGCAAACCCTCTCAGGCGTCTCCCGATGGCGCCGTGCGCTCACGCGCGGACTCAGGCTGACCGAATGGTTGGCCTGGTTGGTTTTTTTCGTGGTAGCGCTGACTTTCATTCTCTTGCGTTACGCGATTTTGCCGAATGCCGAGAATTATCGGCCCTTGATCGAAAGCGCTCTGTCGAGCAGCCTTGGCAGCAAGGTGACCATCGGTCGGATCGATGCCGGCTGGGACGGCTTGCATCCCGACCTGGACTTGGCCGATGTCCGGCTCTATGACCGCCAGGGGCGACCTGCGCTTTCCCTGCCTTTTGTGTCGCTCACCGTGTCTTGGTGGTCGGTGCCGATGCGTGAGTTGCGGCTGCACGCGCTGGAAGTCACTGGAGCCGACCTTGATATTCGCCGTACCCGCAGCGGGACGTTGGTCATCGGTGGCATCGAATTGAACGACCAGTCGGACAGTGGCGGACTGTCCGACTGGATTCTCGGTCAACGGCGCATCGTCATCGCAGAATCGAAGTTGCGCTGGAACGATGAGCTGCGTGGTGCGCCGGAGCTCGCGCTTTCGAATATCCGGACCGTGCTGGAGAGCGCCGGCACACGCCATCGGTTCGGATTTGTCGCCGATCCCCCAAGGGAATTGGCGTCACGACTGGATCTGCGTGCCGACCTGGTCGGCGATTCGCTGGCCCGCTTGCGCCAGTGGCGCGGAGCCCTGTATGCCGATCTCAAGTACATCGACCTGGCCGCTTGGCGCGCCTGGATCGACTATCCGGTGGATATCCGCTCCGGGACCGGCAGCGTGCGTGCCTGGCTTGGCTTTGACGGCGATCATCTCGAATACTTCAGCAGCGACATAGGACTTGCCAATGCCCAGGGCCGCCTTGCGCGCGATCTGCCGGTGCTGGAACTCGCTCACGTCTCCGGTCGCATCGGCTTGCGCGAGATCGCCAGTGGCGGCACCGCGCTTGGCTTCGTGCGGATCGGCGAGAAACAGGTGACCGGTTTCGAGCTGAGCGGGCGGCAGGTTTCCCTGACCACCAACGACGGGGTCAGTCTGGCGCCGGCTGACTTTTCGATGAAGACCATCAGCGCGCGGGCCGCCAAACCGCAGGAAATCGAACTGGAGGCCAATTCGCTCGATCTAGAACCTCTGGCCAAGCTGCTTGAGCACTTGCCGCTCGATGCGCAGTTTCGCAAGACTTTGGGCGAATTCAATCCGCGTGGCTCGGTGTTCGATTTTCGGCTCTCCTGGCGCGGCGAATTCGAAAAGCCGGTTTCCTACAGTGCGCGCGGGCGTTTTTTCGAGCTTTCGCTGGATGCGCGTGGACCGATTCCGGGCTTTACCCGGCTTTCGGGAACGGTGGTCGCCAGCGAAAAGGGCGGCACTCTTTCACTTGCCAGCCGCAATGCCGTAGTCCTGTTGCCACAATTGTTCGAGGATCCGAAGCTCGACCTTGACATGCTGACCGCGCAAATCGGATGGTCGCATCCGAACGGCAAATTCGAACTACGTACCGACAACGCGGCATTTTCCAATCAGGACGCCACGGGCACGGCGCAGCTCGTGTACCGCACCGAACCCGGCACCCCGGGCTACATGGAGCTCAACGCAAAGTTGGCGCGCGGCCAGGGCACGCGGGCGCATCGCTACCTGCCCAAGCACATGAAACTGACGCGCTCCTGGGTGCAAGCGGCCATCGAGAAAGGCCGCGTTGACGAGGGGATTTTTCACCTCAAGGGAAATCTGCAGGACTTTCCTTTCAAGGATTCGAAGCGCGGCAGTTTTCGCGTTGCCTTGAAGCTCTCCGACGCGAGTTTTCTGTATGCGACCGGCTGGCCGCGGATTGACAACGTCAAGGGGGATCTGATTTTCGACCGCAGCGCGCTGGAGTTTCGCGGCAACGCGCCCGGCAATGTCGGTCAGGCCAAGCTCGGGCGCGTCGAGGCACGCATTCCCGATCTCGACGCAGCGCGCTTGGTGCTCGATGTGCAGGGTGTGGCCGAGGGGCCGACCCAGGCGTTTTTGCAGTTCATTGACGATAGTCCGCTTGATCGCATGTTCGACGGCTATACCGAGACCATCCGCGCTGGCGGCGCAGGCCGGCTCAACCTCAGTCTTTCGCTGCCACTGGACGAAGTCGAGAAGATACGTGTGAGCGGACAATACCAGGTGACCAACAACGACGTGAAGCTCGATACGGACCTGCCCTTGCTTGCCAGAACCAGTGGCGTTGTCGCATTTACCGAAACCGGGGTCAGCCTGCGCAACGTGCGCGGAGACGCGCTTGGCGGGCAGTTCACTTTGACCGGAGCCAGTCGCGGCGACGGCACCATTGCACTGACCGCCGGCGGCACCCTCACCATACCTGGATTGCGCAGTTGGGTTAACGATCCTCTGCTGGCGTCGATGTCAGGCAGTACAAGCTGGCGCGCGGCGATCAACGTGCGCAAGAAAACCGGCGACTTGACTGTGGAGTCGAATCTCGCCGGCATCGCCATCGACCTGCCGGCGCCGTTCGCGAAGGTCGCGGCCGATGCCTGGCCGCTGCGCCTGGCCAAAACCGCGTTGCCAGGCACACGCAACGATGATGAACTGGCGATCAGCGTCGGACGGGTATTGAATGCGCGCGTGCAACGGCGTTTCGAGGGCGGGGAGATGCGCTTCGCACGCGGCGCCGTGGCGGTTGGAGACGCACTGCCGGCGCTGCCGCGTGCCGGACTGGCCTTGAATGTCACAGCGGCCAGCATCGATGTCGAGCAGATCAAGGCCCGTTTGTTCGATAGCCGCTTGCCCGGCGCCTTGGTGCCCCAGGGGCAGGCAGCGGCCGCCGCGGCGCCGCCAGGCCTGACGGCCTTCATGCCGGTGCAGGCCAATCTGAAAACAGAGGTGCTCGATTTGTTCGGCAAGCGACTGACGCAGGTAAGGCTCGGGGTCTCGCAGGAGGGAAGTGCCTGGTCGGCGACCCTTGCTTCCCAGGAAGCCAATGGCAACCTGACATTTCAAACCGGTAGCGGACGTGACAATGGCCGCTTTGCCGCTCGCCTGAAGAATCTGTATATCCCGGCCAATCTGGCGCGTCAGGAGCCGCGTGACGATACGCCCATGGATCGCATCGCGCAGGAAATGCCGGCTGTCGATATCGTGATTGATGCCTTCGATGTGGGCGAGAGAAAGCTCGGAAAACTCGAGCTGGTGGCCATCAACGCGGGTAATGAATGGCGCATTCAGCGCTTGAACCTGGCCAATACCGACGGCGTGCTGGCAGGTTCCGGCGCCTGGCGGGCGCGGCGCGCCGGCGATATCCGGCGCAGGCTGGCGCTCGACTTCACGCTCGAGGCCTACGATGCCGGCAAGCTGCTGGATCGTCTTGGCTTTCCCGGGACGGTGCGCAATGCCAGTGGCAGGCTTGAGGGCAACGTGGCCTGGGAGGGCTCTCCGCTGGCGATCGACTATCCGAGCCTGGCCGGTAATATCGCGCTGCGGGTCGAGAAAGGGCAGTTTCTGAAAGCTGATCCCGGTGTCGGCAAATTGCTGGGCATCATGAGTCTGCAGGCCTTGCCGCGCCGTCTGGCGCTCGATTTTCGGGATGTCTTTTCCGAGGGGTTCGCCTTTGATCTGGTATCGGCGTCGAGCAAGATCGAGCGCGGCATCTTGTCGACAACCGATTTCAAGATGACCGGGGTCACCGCGGCGGTACTGATGAATGGAGAAGTCGACCTGGTCAAGGAGACGCAAGGTTTGCGGGTGGTGGTGTTGCCGGATCTTTCCGGTGGCATGGGGTCGGTTGTCACCGCACTGCTGGGCAATCCGATTCTGGGGCTGGCCACCTTTTTGGCGCAACGCGTTCTCAAGGACCCGCTCTCGCGGGCGTTTTCGTTCGAGTATGTGATCAGCGGTACCTGGGCGGACCCGAAGACAGCGCGGATCCAGAGCACGCAGGTTGGCCAGGCCGGGGCGGGGGGCTTGCAGGGTGGCGCTCAGCCGCCGGCGATTCAGCCGCCGGCGATTCCGCCGCGCCCTGCGCCGTCAGGCACAAGTGGAGCGGAAGTCAAGTGACGAGCCGAAAATTCAGAGTCGCAGCCATTCAAATGGTGTCAACGCCAGTGGTGGCGGACAACCTTGTGGCCGCAGCCGAATTGATCGCGCGGGCAGCGGGCGAAGGGGCGCAACTGGTTGCCTTGCCGGAATACTTTTGCATTCTCGGCCGCAAAGAGACCGACAAAGTCGATGCGCGCGAGCGATTTTCCCGAGCCGGCGATGGCGGGCCGATCCAGGCCTGGTTGGCTGGAGTTGCAGCGCGGCACGGCATCTGGCTGGTGGGCGGAACCTTGCCGATTGACTGTGGATCGGCGACCCGGATTCTCAATACCTGCCTGGTGTATGACAAGCGGGGGGCGCTGGCCGCCCGCTACGACAAGATTCACCTGTTTGGTTTCAAGCGGGTCCACGATGACAAGGTGGTCGAGCAATTCGATGAGGCGCGCACCATCGTGCATGGCGACAATGCTCCAGTGGCGATCGATTCACCATTTGGCAGGCTGGGACTGTCGGTCTGCTACGACTTGCGCTTTCCCGAGCTGTATCGGGCACTGGGGCACTGCGATCTGATTCTGGTGCCGTCGGCGTTCACCGCGACCACCGGGCGCGCGCACTGGGAGACGCTGTTGCGCGCGCGGGCGATTGAAAACCTGGCTTATGTGCTGGCGCCTGCGCAGGGCGGCCTGCACCCAAACGGCCGTCGCACCCACGGCCACACGATGCTGATCGATCCCTGGGGCGAGATCAAGGCGGAACTCGACTACGGAGCCGGCGTGGTGATGGGCGAAATCGACCTCGATCATGTGGCAGCTTGTCGTGATAGCCTGCCGGCGCTGGCGCACCGTACCCTGTGACCCGCAGGTCTGGATTTCGCATCCGTTTTGCGCCACCTGCAAACACATGGCGACCGAAGCTAGGATAATGCCAGGTTCATTCAAACGTTTCCGTCTGGAGTTATTCCGTGAAAGCAGTTTCGCCTGATATTGCACACTTGGCCACCGCGCGTTCGGTACTTCTGACGCCCTTCGGACTGGACGAATCGAAGCTCACGCAGGTGTTGGGCTCGATGTTTTCGCGCCGCATCGACTATGCCGACCTGTACTTCCAATACGCGCGCTCCGAGGGCTGGAGCCTCGAGGAGGGCATCGTCAAGTCGGGCAGCTTCAATATCGAGCAAGGGGTGGGCGTGCGGGCGATCAGCGCCGACAAGACCGCGTTTGCCTATTCCGACGATATCTCCCTCAAGGCCTTGCAGGACGCTGCGAGTGCCACCTCGGCGATCGGCCGACAAGGCCAGTCCAAAAGCGTGAAGTCGCAGGCCGGTGCAGCGCGCCGGCTGTACGCGGCCGCCGACCCCCTGGTCTCGCTGGATGCCGATGTCAAGGTGCGACTCCTCGAGCGGATAGAAAAAATGGCGCGCGGCCTGGATGCACGGGTCACCCAGGTCATGGCTTCGTTGGGCGGTACCTACGAAGTGGTGCTGGTTGCGCGCAGCGATGGCGTGCTGGCGGCTGATGTGCGGCCGCTGGTGCGACTCTCGATCACTGTGATCGCCGAGGAAAACGGCCACCGCGAGTCCGGCGGCGCCGGCGGTGGCGGGCGCTTCGACTATGCCTATTTCAACGACGATATCCTGCTCGATTACGCCAAGCAGGCGGTCCATGCCGCCTTGACCAACCTGAATGCGCAGGCGACGCCGGCTGGAACCATGAATGTGGTGCTCGGCAACGGTTGGCCCGGAATCCTGCTGCACGAGGCAATCGGCCATGGGCTGGAAGGGGATTTCAACCGCAAGGGATCCTCGGCTTTTTCGGGGCGGGTCGGTGAGCGCGTGGCCGCCCGTGGCGTGACGGTGGTTGATGACGGTACCATCGCCGATCGCCGCGGGTCGCTCAATATCGATGACGAGGGCAATCGCACGCAGTGCACCACCTTGATCGAAGACGGCATACTCAAGGGCTACATGCAGGATGCGCTCAATGCGCGCCTGATGAAGGTCAAGCCGACCGGCAACGGCCGGCGCGAATCATTTGCACACGTGCCGATGCCGCGCATGACCAACACCTACATGCTCAATGGCGATCGGGAACCCGAAGAGATCATCCGTTCAGTGAGAAAAGGCCTGTATGCCAGAAATTTCGGCGGCGGCCAGGTCGACATCACCAGCGGAAAATTCGTCTTTTCAGCTTCCGAGGCCTATCTCATCGAGGATGGACGGGTCACACACCCGGTCAAGGGGGCCACCATCATCGGCAACGGGCCGGATGCACTCAGGCGAGTGAAGATGATCGGCAACGACATGAAGCTCGACAGCGGTGTGGGCACCTGCGGCAAGGATGGCCAGAGCGTGCCGGTTGGCGTCGGCCAGCCGACGCTACGGATCGATGGACTGACCGTTGGCGGCACCGGCTGAGGTTGGGGCATGCCTGGCGGCCGCTGGCAAATCGTGTCGGCCAAGGTGCAAAAGGCGGTGGTTCGGCTGAATCCCCACAGAAGGCCGGCGGGTTTCGCGTCAAGCCCGACATGTCGGCCGAACAGGCAATGCGTGGCATCGTCCGCACCGCATATCAGTATTTGCGTGCAAACGAGGCTGGTGTCCTGGAAAGCGGGAATCCAAAATGCGTGCACCAGATGCGGGTTGCAGTGAGGCGGCTGCGATCCGCGTTGCGCATGTTTCCGCAAACCAAGGCTTACGACCTGCGATCCTGCTGCGACACGGCGCGACTGGAGTCTCTGGATGAGAGCGGGCGCCATCGACTGCGCATCCGGATCAAGCGCGCCCGCTATGCCGCCGAATTTTTTCCGGACTGTACGCGCACGATGCAGTGCGAGCGTATGTGGCGGCGTTGTCCGAATTGCAGCATTGTCCGGGAAGTTTGACCGACATCAACATGGCAAGGGCGGTTTTGCGCGACTTTGAGCTTGGCGGGGAAATCGAGCAGCGCCTGCTTGGCGCGTGGACGGCGCGCGCAACCGATGCCGTGCAGTTCCTGGAGAGCAGTTTCGAGGCCGTGACCCGTTATGCGGGTTTCTGGAAACGTCACCACGGACGGAGAACACATGTTTGAATCGGCTGAGGTAGGTCACAGCATATCCCGGGAAGACTATCGGGCGCGCGAAGCGCTGCTGCGCGAAGCGCTGCTCAAGGCGCAATACGACCTGCTGGGGAATGCGAAGTTTCCGGTGGTCATCATCATCGGCGGCGTGGATGGCGCCGGTAAGGGCGAAACGGTCAACCTGCTTAACGAATGGATGGATCCGCGCCACATCGTCACCCGCGCCTTTGGGGAAATGTCGGATGAAGAAGCCGAGCGGCCGCCGATGTGGCGCTTTTGGCGCGGCCTGCCGCCGAAGGGGCGGATTGGCATACTTTTCGGATCCTGGTACACCGCCCCGATCGTCAACCGCGTCACAGGCAAGACCAAGGCGAGCGCCCTGATGCAGTCGATTGAAGAGATCCGGCACTTCGAACAGATGCTGGCGGCCGAAGGCGTGCTGATCCTGAAGTTCTGGTTCCACCTTTCCAGGGATGAGCAGAAAAAGCGCCTAAAGGCACTGGAGAAAGACCCGAAAACGCGCTGGCGCGTGACCGATACCGACTGGCAGCGCTTCAAGATCTACGACCGGTTTCGCGAAATCTCGGAGCACACCTTGCGCGAAACCTCGACCGGCGAAGCGCCCTGGTTCATCGTCGAGGGTACCGATCCGAACTATCGCTATCTGACTGTCGGCACGCTGCTGCTCGAAGCGCTGAACAAGCGCCTTGCCGACAAGAACGGCCGGGCATCGTCGTTCAAGCCCGCGCCGCTGGAACCGGTGCTCGACAATCACAATGTGCTCAATGCGCTCAATTACAAGCAGGTGTTGACACACAAGGAGTATGTGCGCCAACTCGAGAAGTATCAGGGACGGCTCAACCTCCTTACGCGCCATCCGCGCTTTCGCGGAAAATCGCTGATCGCGGTGTTCGAAGGCCAGGATGCGGCCGGCAAAGGCAGCAGCATCCGGCGCATTACCGGCGCACTGGATGCCCGGCATTACCAGGTGATCCCGATTGCGGCGCCTACAGAGGAGGAGCGCGCGCAACCCTACATGTGGCGCTTCTGGCGCCAACTGCCGCGCAAGGGGCGAGTCACCATATTCGACCGCTCGTGGTACGGCCGTGTGCTGGTCGAGCGGGTCGAGAAGTTTTGCTCGGAATATGACTGGATGCGCGCGTACCACGAAATCAACGATTTCGAGGAACAACTGGGTCGCAGCGACGTGATCCTCGTCAAGTTCTGGGTGGCGATCACGAAAGAGGAGCAGCTCAAGCGTTTTCGCGAGCGTCAGAAAATTGCATTCAAGCAATTCAAGATCACTGAAGAGGACTGGCGCAATCGCAAGAAGTGGGGCGATTACGAACGCGCGGTCTGCGATCTGGTCGAACGCACCAGTACCGAGATCGCGCCTTGGAACCTGATTCCGGCCAATGACAAACTGTTCGCGCGAATCGAAATGTTGAAGACCTTGTGCAATCGGATCGATAAGGCGCTGTGATGGCGCCATAGTTGTCAGCACACAACAGTGTGCTTGCCTGGCCGGTGCGATCGCTGTAAAGTTCCTTTTTGGCAAGCAGATATTTGAAAAGTTGTTTTCATGGCACATCGCCCTTTTTTCTATTTTTATTTTTGGAACTACCTCAGCCCCGGCGGAGCAAGTAGAGAAGAAGCGTTTTAGCCACTGAAACACTGAAGATTTCTCGAAAAACCGCCGGTTGGATCCGGCGGTTTTTTTTTGTCCGGTTCATGCATTCAAAGGAGAAAAACATGCCCAACAGCGCTCCAGCGTCATATCGCCCCAGCGTCAGTGACCGAACTTCCCGCACCGATGACGAACGCATAAAGAACATCATGCCGCTGCCGCCACCTGAACACCTGATCAAGTTTTTTCCGATTCAGGACACGCCGGCCGAAGAACTGATCGCGGGCACCCGGCGGCGTATCCAGAGCATCATGCATGGACGTGATGACCGGCTTCTGGTGATCATCGGGCCCTGTTCGATTCATGATCCGGCGGCCGCTGTCGAATATGCCAGGAAGCTCAAGGCGGAGCGCGATCTTCATGCCGGCGAGCTTGAGGTGGTGATGCGCGTGTATTTCGAGAAGCCGCGCACCACGGTCGGATGGAAGGGGCTGATCAACGATCCTTACCTGGATGAGAGTTACCGCATCAACGAGGGCTTGCGTATTGCGCGAGATCTGCTGGTGCGCATCAATAACGAAGGTGTACCGGCGGGTTCGGAGTTTCTCGACGTCATTTCGCCGCAGTACATCGGCGACCTGATCTCGTGGGGCGCGATCGGTGCGCGGACCACCGAATCACAGGTGCATCGCGAGCTGGCTTCCGGGTTGTCGGCCCCGATCGGGTTCAAGAACGGAACCGACGGCAACATCAGGATTGCGATCGATGCCATCCTGGCGGCGCGGCGCGGTCATCACTTTCTGTCGGTGCACAAGAATGGCCAGGTTGCGACGGTGGAAACCAACGGCAACAAGGATTGCCATGTAATCCTGCGCGGCGGCAAGACGCCCAACTATGATGCAGCAAGCGTCGCGGCTGCCTGTGCGGAACTCGAGGCCAACAAGCTGCCTTGCCGGCTGATGATCGATTGCTCGCATGCCAACAGCGAAAAGCGGCACGAAAGGCAGGTTGATGTCGCGCGCGACGTCGGCGCGCAAATCGCGGCCGGGGGCGAATGCGTTTTCGGCGTCATGGTTGAATCACATCTCAAAGCGGGCAATCAAAAATTCAGCGCCGGTCGCGACAATCCTGCAACTCTCGAGTATGGCAAAAGCATCACCGACGCCTGTTTGGGATGGAGTGACAGTGCCGAGGTTCTGAAGGTTCTGGCAAATGCGGTCAAGGCCCGACGCGACCGGTAAGGTGTCGAGTCGCCCGCATGTCGTCGCGCCGGCCGTCGCCGGCCGGCGACAGGTCAAAATTTGTGTGCCGCCGGCCAAAGCTTGAGGCACAATTCGCAGAATCATGTCCGCGAATCCGCTGTTTCCCACTTTTCGCGCGCTTGGCGACGCCACACCGTTTGCAGCGCAGATTCGCGCTGTCGTCGGTCACAATGCCTTGTTCGACGACTTCAGCGAAGCCGACTTGCGCCAACTCGGGCCCTTCATGCGGGTCTTCGTGGCCCCGCCCGGCGGGGTGATCATCCGCGAAGGCGATGCCGGCGATTTCATGCTGTTCGTCATCGACGGGTTGGTTGACATCACAAAAAACGATCGGCGCGGCGACGTCAAGCGCATCGCCGTTGTCAAGGGCGGTCAGGCGCTGGGAGAGATGTCGATGATTGACGGCGAGGCCCGCTTCGCCTCCTGTACAGCCATCGAGGATACAACCTATGCCTACCTGTCGCGACCGTCGCTACAGAGCCTGATCGTCAGTGAACCGCGTCTGGCCGCAAAGATACTCATGAAGCTGGTGTTCATGCTGTCGCAGCGCTTGCGCCAGACCAGTTCAAAACTGGTCAACTTCATCGAGAAGTGACGCGGCCAGCCTGGTTGGCTACCAGAAGGTGTAGCAGTCGCCCTGATACATGACCGGGCCGGTCGGGGTACCGGTTTGCGACCCGCCCATAGGCTCCATGCTGACCGCCATCTTCTTGAAACTGGCGACCGAAGCGTCGGCCATCGCGGGCAACTTCATTGTGTCGCTGCCGTTTTTCTTGATCAATCCCAGGGATTTGGGCTGGCCGGCTGAATCAAGGCCCCACAGCTCCAGGCTGGCGTCCTTCGGCATGCTGTCGCCTTCGTACTTGACCCACAACTCGTCGGAATTGCGGCCGACATAGAGCATCAGCATGGTTTTGCCGTCGCGGTCCTTGAGTGTGGCTACATACGAGGGCTGCCATGGGTTGGCGCCGTCAGAGACGCGCATGGGCTTTTCCACAGGCCGCTCGACTATCTGCACGCGCTCCACGATCTGTGGCGGACGGAGTCCGATAAACACCGCGAGCACGGCGGCGACCCCGGATGCCGCCAGACCGAAGGAGCGCCAGAAAGCCAGGCTATCCCAAAACCGGGCGTGCATGGCGGACGCGGCGGGATGCGGTGCGATTGCCGCCGCAACCCGATCCCATATGCGACGCGGTGGTGGCACCGCCGCGACTGCCACCGCCATAGGATTGAGGCGGGCTTCCCACTCGGCCACGGTGCGCCGGAGCGCGGCGTCGTTGATCAACCAGGCGGCAAAGCGGCGTCGCGCGCCGCCGTTGAGTGTGCCAAGCACATACTCCGCAGATAGGCGCTCGATCAATTCCGGTTTGTCGCCGTACTTCATTGCGGTTTTAGACCCATGATAAAAATAAAAATCATGCCCCGGCGATGCCGGCAACACCCAGGCAATCCTTGAGCCTGATCAGGCCGCGGCGCACCCAGGTTTTCACCGTGCCCAGCGGCTGGCCCAGTTTTTCTGCCAACTCGGCATGGGTCAGGCCTTCGAAAAACGCTACGCTGATCGCCTGACGCTGCTTTTCCTCAAGCGTTTGCAGACAACGCGCAATTGCACCTGCTTCGGTAGAGCGCTCCAGCAACACAAGCGGTCCGGGCTCGGCGGATTCGACCGCATCAAACACCCGGTCGTCATCGGTGGGCTCCTCGAAATTCGGCCGCCGCAGCCAATCCAGGCAACGATTGCGCACAATACTGGTCATCCAGGTCATGGGGGCAGACAACCCGGCCTGGTAGTTCGCGCTGTGGTTCCAGATGCTGACATAACATTCCTGCAAAACCTCTTCGGCCCAATCCGAACGTCTTAATATACGTAACGCAACGCCAAATAGTTTCGAGGATGTGGACTGATAAAGCTCCGCGAACGCAGCCTGGGAACCTGGCTGGCGGCGTCCGGCGACGGCCAACAGGTCGCGCAGGCGTTGGTCATGCTGTGGCGTATTGGCCATTTTCCCCGGCTTAACGTTTGTTGCTTTGCTGCCACAACACATCCGATCCGCCACCATGGCGGTTCAGGACGCGTCCTAGTACAAATAGCAGATCCGACAGGCGGTTAAGGTACTGGCGCACCAGATCCGACACCGCTTCGACCGCGCCCAGGGCGATAACGCTGCGCTCGGCGCGGCGGCAGATCGTCCGCGACAAGTGGGCATGGCTGGCCGCGCGCGAACCACCAGGAAGGATGAAATTGGCCAGGGGCGGCAGGTCGGCGTTGTACTGGTCCAGCAGGTCTTCGAGGTTCTTTACCTGCAACTCCGAGATATTCTTGAATCCGGGAATGCACAGCTCGCCGCCGAGGTCGAACAGATCATGCTGGACGCGCAACAATTGCTCGCGGGTTGTTGCCGGCAGGTCTTCGCACACAAGGAGGCCAATGCTGGAATTGAGCTCGTCGACATCACCCAAGGCATGGATGCGCGGTGAATCCTTGGCTACCCGCGATCCGTCACCCAGGCCGGTGGTGCCGGCGTCACCGGTACGAGTGTAAATCTTGCTAAGGCGGTTTCCCACACGATAGCCTTTCCATTGGAAAGACAAAATTATACCGGTCGGAACCGGGCACTTGACAGACGTGTAGTACCTTGGCTACAGCTACCGCGCAGACGGTCCGGATGCGCTTTGAGACGTTGTTTCGGCCTAACACGGGTCAAACCGTGTTGCGTACCTGGCGGAACGGTGGCACTGCCGCATGTTTGAGTGAAACGGAGCCAGATTGGCTGCGCAACAGTCCGCGCAGTAACTCAATGTTTACTTTTACTTGAAGCAAAGCTATCCGACAGGAGCATTCTCTGATGAATCAATCCAATCCCGACCCACTGACTCCTGCTGCATCTGCGGGGGCGCTGAGGGGAATCCGCATTCTCGATTTGACGTCCATCGTCATGGGCCCCTTCGCGACCCAGATCATGGGCGACATGGGGGCGGACGTGATCAAGGTGGAGCCGCCCGAAGGCGACGCGTTGCGCTACACCAGCCATAGCCGTCACCCCGGCATGGGCAACCTGTTCATGAACTGCAACCGCAACAAGCGGTCGGTGGCCCTCGATCTCAAATCCGGCGCCGGGCGCGATGCCTTCCTCAAACTGGCGGCCACCTGCGACGTGCTGCTCTACAACGTGCGGCCGCAGGCAATGGCGCGCCTGAAGCTTTCATATGAGGACCTGCGCGCGGTCAACCCAAAGCTGGTGTACGTCGGGGGCTTCGGGTTTGGCGAGGCAGGCCCGTACGCCGGCCGCGCCGCCTTTGACGACCTGATCCAGGCCATGGTGGCGGTACCCGACATGGTGCATCGCGCCGGTGCCGACGTGCCACGCTTCGTGCCGATCAATTTCTGCGATCGCGTTACCGGTTTGAGCCTGGTCAACACGGTGCTTGGCGCACTTCTTTACCGCGAGCGCTTTGGCGCCGGCCAGGCCGTCGAGGTGCCGATGTTCGAGACCATGGCGCAGTTCGTCCTGGGAGAACACCTGGGCGGCCATTCGTTCGTACCGCCGCTGGCACCGCCCGGCTACGCCCGCATCCTCAATGCCTGGCGCAAGCCGCACGCCACCCGTGATGGCTACTTGTGCATTCTGGTCTACAACGACAAACAGTGGCGCGCGTTTTTCGAAGCGATCGGCAAACCCGAAATGCACAAGGATCCGCTATTCGCGACCATGGCTTCGCGCAGCGCCAGCATCGAGCGCATCTATGCCTGGTTGAGCGGAGAAATCGCGGGCAGGACCACGGCCGAATGGCTTGCATTGCTGGAACGCGTCGATATTCCATACACGCCGGTCCGTAGCATCGAAGAACTGCTTGACGACCCACACCTGCGCGCAGTCGGTTTTTTTCGCACCTACGAGCACCCTTCGGAGGGCACTATGGTCGAGGCCGGATTGCCCAGCACCTGGAGCGCCACGCCACTTTCGATCCGTCGCCCGCCGCCCCGCCTGGGTGAGCATACGCGCGAGGTGCTCGGCGAGGTGGGGCTTGCGGCCGCCGAGATTGAGGCCTTGGTCGCTGCGGGCGCCAAGGGCGCGCCCGCCTGATCGCTGTCATGCCGCGCGATGTCGTTTGAACCGCGCGCGTTGGTCCTGGCTTCTCCATCAGGGTTCGGATTGAACCTGGATATCAACAGCGAATCATGGAGCACAAGGCCTCGTTGGTGGCTTCGAGCACAAGGCCCAGGGCCCCGGTCGCTTGTCGCGTCACGTTCATGTAGGTTTCCGAAACCAATTTGGCAGTTTGACTTGCCGTCTTGCCCAGATCCGGAAGGCGTCGGGCGGGCTCTACTTGCCGCGGCGGACCGGCGCCGGCTTTCAAGGCAAGGAATTGCGTTTCCGCATTGCCACACAGTTCGGGCCGATAGTCTTCGATCTGTACCGAGGTTACCAGCGGCTGCCGGTAATGGCGAATCAAAAGGTGTCTGGCCAGCTCCGTTCCGGGATCATGCTCGTCGAAAAGCAGGCGCGTACGCAGCACGTCGCTGCCTGTCTGCATCAATCGGGTGACGCAGAAATCATAAGGGGCGTGTGCCCGCGTCGGCACGCAGGCTAGAGCGAAGAGAACAATGGCGGCCAGTCGCACGAGCGCTGCGTGCGCATGGCGCGGGAGCGACGGACCGGCAAGTAGTTTGAAGCAAGGAAAAGAGTGCGGCATACCCGTATTCTCGCGCGCGCGCGGCCGCTACCAGAGTTCGATCTGACGCTGGTTTTTGTGCCTGACTTGCGCTTGGTTCCGCCTTCACCGGCGCGGAATACGCTTGGCTCGCATGCGCACTGCGCGATTGGCGAGCCATGCGCTCGGGCCCTCGGGTTTCGATCTGGCAGTCATGCGCCAGGGCAACCGGAAAATCACTTTGGGCGTTTGTCCACCACCCGCTTGGCTTTGCCGACGGAGCGCTCGATGCCGCCAATACCGACCATCCGAATTTCTGCGCTGATTCCGACGAAGGTCTTGATCGCGTGCGCCAGCGCACCAGCGGCTACGCGGCGGTCGGCATCGTTGATCGCGGCATATTCAGGCCGGGGTTCGACCAGAACGGCAATCTCGTCGAGCTTGTCGGGGCGCGTGACTTCGAGCACATAGTGCGGCGCCAGTTTCGTTTGCTTGAGAATCAGCTCCTCGATTTGCGAAGGGAATACGTTGACACCGCGGATGATCAGCATGTCATCGGACCGGCCGGTGATTTTTTCCATGCGGCGCATGGTTCGTGCAGTGCCGGGCAAAAGGCGTGTCAAGTCACGCGTGCGGTAGCGGATGATCGGCAGCGCCTCTTTGGTGAGCGAAGTGAACACCAGTTCACCAAACTCGCCGTCGGGCAGCACCGCGCCGGTTTCGGGGTTGATCACCTCCGGGTAGAAATGATCTTCCCACACAGTTAGGCCGTCCCTGGTTTCGATGCATTCCTGGGCCACGCCCGGCCCGATCACTTCCGACAAGCCGTAGATGTCGATGGCCTGCAAGGCGGTACGTGCTTCGATCGCATCGCGCATCTTGTGCGTCCACGGTTCGGCGCCAAAGATGCCCAGTCGCAGCGACACCGATTTCGGATCGATGCCCTGTTTTTCCATTTCGTCGACGATTGCCAACATGTAAGAAGGCGTGACCATGATGATGTCGGGCTTGAAGTCCTGCATCAGTTGTACCTGGCGCTCGGTCTGGCCGCCGCCAAAAGGTATGACCGCCAGCCCCAGGCGTTCACCACCGTAATGCGCGCCAAGTCCACCGGTGAAAAGGCCGTAGCCATAGGAAACATGCAATTTGTCGCCTGCGCGAGCGCCGGCCGCACGGATCGAGCGCGCCATGACATCCGCCCACATGTCGATGTCGGCCTTGGTGTACCCCACTACGGTTGGTTTGCCAGTGGTGCCCGACGAAGCGTGGATACGTACTATGCGATCCATCGGCACGGCGAACATGCCGTAGGGGTAGGTGTCGCGCAGGTCGGACTTGGTAGTGAAAGGAAACCGGGCCAGGTCGGACAGGGATTTCAGGTCGTCAGGGTGCACGCCGGCGGCATCGAGTTTGTTTCGATAGTGCGGTACGTTTGCGTAGGCATGACGGAACGAAACCTGCATGCGGACAAGCTGCAATGCCTGCAGTTGGTCGAGGCTGCAGGTTTCGACAGGTTCAAGCGGAAAGGTTCTGGTCATGGGGTCTGCCGGTGGCGTGTTCACGCAAAATACTATTACAAGCGCGGGCCGGCATGGACCTCATATAGGAATAAAATTCAGTTGCTCGATCGCGACTTTGCAAGCGAGCATGTTTGTGTATGCGTTGCGCTGGGTTGTTCGGCGCAGACCGATCGCGCATTCGCGCACAGTCAACCTGGAGAGGCACGCGAACATTGGCTTATGTGGTAGCTGCCCTGCTGGCGTCGTTTGCGGTGACTCTCCTGGCGATCCGCCTCAATCTCGGAAACCCGGAAGCGCATCGTCGTTACGTCGTGCGGCGTCGCGCCGCGTGGATTCGTCAGCCGGCTCTGCGAGGGCTGTCACGCGCGGGAGGCATAGGGGTTGCTGCCGGACTGCTGGTCAGCTTGGTGGCGCGAACGCTCGATGATGCCGTCGCGGCGCCAATTGCCGCGCGCATGGGCTTGCTCCTGCTTTTGTGCGCGTTGCCTGTCTTCGTGGCCGGACTGGTTGAGGATTTTCATCAGGGGCTCGGGATCGGCCTGCGGTTCGCCGCCGCGCTGACTTCCGCAGCCCTGGGTGGCTGGTTTCTCGATGCCTGGGTGGTGCGGCTCGATAGCGGTCCGTTTGACGCCGCCATCGCAGCAATACCTGCCGTTTCGATTGTCTTCACCTGCTTTGCGGTGGCAGGGCTTACCAATGCCTTTAATTTGATTGACGGTTTCAACGGGCTTGCCGGAGGCGTGGCGACCTTGATTCTGATTGGCATCGCCTACGTTGCCTTCAAGGTTGGAGATATCGCGATCATGGCGTCTGCTTTGACTGCCGTGGGCGCGATCGCCGGCTTCATGGCGCTGAACTTTCCGCGTGGGCTGATCTTTCTGGGCGACGGTGGTGCTTATCTGGTGGGTTTTTGGATCGCCGAGTTGCTGGTACTGCTGGTCGCACGCAACCCGCAAGTTTCGGCCTGGTTTCCGATTCTGGTCTGCTCCTACCCGATCTCGGAGACGCTGTTTTCCATCTATCGCCGCACGGTCGTGCGTCGCGCGCATCCTGGCGTTCCCGACGTCGCACATTTGCACCACTTGATCTACAAGCGGCTGGTGCGCTGGTTGATCGGAACCAGGCTTTCCGCACATCGGCTGCAGCGTAACGCGATGACGGCGCCTTATCTTTGGGTCGTCACCTCGGTGGGTGTGGCACCGGCGATTATTTTCTGGGATCGCACGCCGGTGCTGATTCTCGGTAGCGCGGTGTTCGCCGCTGCCTACGTGTATGGCTACGTGCGGATCGCCAAGTTCAGGGCGCCGCACTGGTGGATCATTCGCAAATCGAAGCCATGAGCCTGCAGGCACGGTGCGATGATTGGCAGGCACGCTTCTGGTTTTTGTTGATTGGCTTGGCCATGGCCATGGCCGTCGCCGCGGCGCGATGATCCCGACGCTGTTCAGTGTCGTGGTTTTCGCAGTGGGGTACATTCGTGGTTACTCCAGGCTCGAGCGTTCGAGCGAGGCGGGATGCGAGGCAATGCGCTGCAGGAGTCGAAGCGATTTTGACGGGCACGACCGATGAACGTGAACCCTGTTGGTGCGGGTGCATGGCAGAGGCTATGTACCCTGGCGTTGGTTGCCACGGTAACCGCGTCGCCCACCATGATGACCGCCGTTATGGATCGTGGGCACGAGATTCCCAAGTTGATGGTTGCAGTTCCACTGGCGATGTTGGCGTTGGCCGCAGCGATTGTGACGTTGTGCTGGCGCGGCCTTTTACGCAGCAGCGTGCCGACGCTGGTCGCCGCGATTGCGCTTGGAGTCTTCGTTTGCGTCGCCGGTGCATCCACGGCGACCTCGGCACTGCCGACCGAGGCTCTTTTTGGCGGTTTTTTTCGCCTCGAGGGGCTGGTGGCCTGGATTTCTTACGCTGCGATCTTTTTTGCGCTGCTGGCCTGGACCAGAAACACCGGTTTGGCGCAAGGATTTGTCGACGCCATGATTCTCGGGTCCGTGATCCCTGCGTGCTATGCATTGCAGCAGAGCTTTAATCTGGATTTCTATGACATCGTCGGCCGCGACCCGTCGCGCGCCAACGGAACGCAAGGAAATCCGGTCCAGCTCGCAGAGTATCTGAGCCTCATGATTCCCGTTTCGATCGCGCGCGTCTTGCAATCAAAATCACGCTTTCCCGACGTCTTGCCTTGGGCTGCCGTGCTGGGGTTGCAAGTCGCAGGGCTCTGGGTCACACAAACGCGCGGACCGCTGCTTGCTTGTCTGGCCGGTTTGACCATGCTCGGCATGTTCTGGGCGGCGCTCGCACGACGGCGATCGTGGTTCATCGCCTCGGCTGGTCCGGTTGTCGCCGGCCTGTTGGTTCTTGTCGCGATTAACGTATTACCACCCGCGCGCTCATGGGCGCAAACCGTGCCGTTCCTCGGCCGCATGGTTTTCGACATCGGTCGCGATGCAGGCGCGTCGACAAGCCTGGCGTCGCGCAGTATCCTCGCGCGTCTCGGGATCTGGGAGGCCGGCGCGGAGACGTTTGCTGCGTCCGCGCCGGCACGTCAATTGTTCGGTTTTGGTCCCGAATCCGCCTATCTGCACTACTACGTCCATATTCCCCGCTCAGTCATCCGTTCGGAAGATTATCGGACGGTGGCTTTTTTCGACAGATTGCACGCCGACGCCTTGGACATCGGCCTGAACTTCGGTCTTGTTGGCTGGCTGGCCTACCTCGGATTTTTTTGTGCCGTCGTTTTCGTTGCAGCTCGAGGAATGTTCGGAGCGGCCGCGCGGGTCGCGTGGCGACCGTTCGTCATGCTGACATCGGCGTCTGCCGTCACGGGCGGCGCGCTGGCTTCCGTGCTTGGGTTTCCGTACGCGACGGTACCGGCGGCATGCCTGGGCATTGGCGCCGGCTGGATGCTGTTCCTGGGAATCGCTGCCTGGGGCGCTGCGGGCAGGCACATCGAGCAAGCCTTGCCGACCGGGCGACGCGAAGATTGGATTCTAGTTGCAGGCTTGACTGTATCCCTGCTGGTGTTCTGGATCGACGCACAGATCAATATTCCGTTGCTTACCTCGCGGATTGTGTCGTTCGCGTTCGCGGCCCTTATTCTTGGGGTGCTTGGCCATGTCGAATCCGCGCGCATCGGTGACGACGGAAGTTTGCCAAAGGAGCACGGACGCCTTGTCGATTGGGGTTTGGCATGTGCATTTACCGCAGCTTGTGCAAGTTTCTTGCCTGTGCTGGGGACCGACCGAGCCGCCGAGGCGATACCGGCGGTTGAATTGCGCCTGATTCCGCTCGGCGTCCTTGCGCTGGTGGCGTTTGCGATAGTGTTTTGCGACGGGTACCGCTCTTTCAAAGTTCGATCCTGGACGCGTGTGTTTGCGATCTTCTGGCCTTGCTTGATGTATTCCGCTGTCCATCTGCTATTCCGCATCAGCGTCGATGCGGGCTATGGGCCTGGTGACGTGACAAGGGTCGCAGCCCTGGTTGCATTCGGGCCCGCATTCATCGCATTGCTGTGTTTTGTGTTGGCTTTTTCCGGACCGCGCGGTTCCGGTCTTGCCAGTGTGCGCATCGCGCCTGCCCGCATCGTTGCCGCATCGGGAAGTGTCCTGCTTGGTTGCCTGACCTTTTTTGTTGCGTGGAAGGCGCAGGTTGCGGACATCGCTGCGACAAGTTCACGCTGGGCGATTGTGCGTGAACAGTTGACCGGCGATCAGCTAATCGCTGTCGCTGTCGCATCCCAGCCGTACGAATGGCAGTACCGGCGCATGGAAATTCGCAGCCAGTTAGGACAAGCGCTGGCGGCTTTGGAACCCGGAGGCCTGCGTGCCGATCGGCATGACGAATTCAAACGCAGGCTCGGGTTGGCCGAAGCGGCAGCGCGCGACGCCGTTCGCCTGGGGCCGGACAATCCATGGCCCTTGATCTCGCTGGCGAACGTGCTGCAGGTTCGTGCCTTGAAACTGGTGCGAGACCATGATCGAGTGGGCGGTGAAAGCGCTGAACAGGAGGCGGACAAATTGTTTGGAAAGGCTGCGCAAATGTTTCCGGTTCAGCCGGTGATTTATCGAAACTGGGCGCAACTGAAATTTGACGGCGGTTTTCCGGAAGAGGGTTACCGCCTTCTTGATACGATGGAATCGATCATTCCAGACGAACCGGAGGCATACATAGAGCGGATATTGATGGCGAGGCGCTTTGGTCACCTGGAAGAAGCGACGACCACGGCCGAGCGTGCTGCGCGACGCTTGAGCCCTGAGGCCTTGGCGGCAGTGCAAGTTGTGGCAAAAACGCAACAATAGCTCTATATCATCAAGCCCTGCCCGCATTTTTGGTTTTTTGTTGGTGTATTTTCAGGTACCATCGATGTATAGAGATGCAGGAACTTGCCGTGGTTTTTGCGGAGTTGCTGCTCAGGCGCTTCCGATCCATAGAGATTTTCGTCTATACCAGGGGATGAAATGAAGATTGCACTGAAACGCTGCGCCAAGTTGACTTTGGGTACGGCGACGTTTGCGATTTGCGGACTGGCGGGTGCCCAAACTACCACTACCCCGCCCAAAGGGGCCAGCGAACAGCAGGCATTCGCGGAGACTAGTACGCGATTCGCGGCCGATCAAGCCAGCATACTGGCAGCTAACGTCGGCAATTTTGTTGGCGGGCCGGGCGGCTCTGCCTCGGGGTCGCTCGGAAATGCCCGCCGCTTCGCCTTGACAGGGCATGGAGACACTGGCGCCGCTGGCGCCCCTGGCGGCGCAGCTTGGAATGCCTGGGGGGCGTTCTCACAAAACAAGGTCGGTTATTCATTCCAGCCCTTGCAGTCTTCCGGGACGATCAACGTGGGGATGGTGGGCGTGGACTACAGGCTGGCCAATCGCATGATCGTGGGCGTTGCGATAGCGGGTGATCGCAGCGATATCGCGCTCAACTTCGACCCCCGCATTAGCGCAACCGGCACCTTGAAGGGTTCCGGCTGGACCATTTCTCCGTACTTGGGCGTGCCTTTGACGCGGAACCTTGCGCTGGACGCAACGTTGGGCGTGGGTCGGACCAAGATTGATTCGAATTCTGGAAACCTAGCCGGCTCGTTCACGGCGGACAGGACCATTGGAAGCATAGGCTTGACTTACCGCGAGACTATTGGAAACTGGCAGCTCAGCGGACGTGGTGCGTTCCTCTCGGTATCCGATAGGCTCGGAGCATATACGCTCTCTAACGGCACCTTTGTGCCTGGTGGCTCGGTTGATATTCAACAGTTCCGGTTTGGTGGTCAGGCCGCTTACAGAATCAACAACGTTACACCGTACGTGGGCCTGACGTACGTGTATGACATTCGCCGTCCTGATCAACAACAGGTTCTCGGCCAGAGTGCAGCGAATGATCGTGATGCCTGGGTTCCGACGATCGGCTTGCGGTTTTCGTCGGGTGGGTCACTGTACGGTGGGGTGCAGTATTCTTCCGAGCAGAGCCGCTCTGAAGTCAAGAACAACCAGTTGCTCTTTAACTTGGGCGTGAGGTTCTAAGAACGGGTTTTTCCGGCCGGGTGATGCAGTCCCGGCTTTTCACATCTCGACTGCCCGGCCGGATTATCTCCGCTTGGGCAGTTTGTTTTTTGGCAGGCTGCGCCTTGGTCCAGTCGCCAGCAGAGCGTGCGGGTAACATTGCTCTTGCCGCAGGTTTTACGCCCATCGAGCTAACGGATCTTAAGTTGAGGGCGTTTCACAAGCTGCCAACCGACAAGTCGGCCAAGCGTCTGATCGTGTACATCGAAAGTGATGGGGCGCCCTGGCCATGGCCGGACGAGCCGCCAGCCGACCCGACCCCGCTAAAGCCACTCGTCATTTCGCTCGCCGCAGCCGACCCAGGGCCTGCCGTGGCCTACTTGTCCCGTCCGTGCCAATACCTTCCGGAAAACCAATTGGCAAACTGCGATCCGGAATTCTGGACGGGTGGACGATTCCGGGAAGACGCAGTAGCTGCCACATCGTCGGCCGTGGAGACGCTCAAGCTCCTTTCACATGCCTCGGACGTCAGTTTGGTCGGATACTCGGGCGGAGGCGCCATGGCAGCCCTGGTGGCGGGGCGCCGTGACGACGTGAAGTGTCTGGTCACCGTAGCAGCTCCGCTTGACATAGCGGCGTGGGCTGACAGCATTGGGGTTTCCCGACTACGCCAATCGCTGAATCCGGCAGATGTTGCCGCGCGTTTGAAGGATCTCCCTCAGACCCACTTCAGGGGCATGGCGGATCAGGCTGTGCCGCCACCAAGTGCAAGCAGGTTTCTGGCGTCTGTGCCTGCTGCGCGCGTGATCGACCGGATCGAGTTTGATCACCAGTGTTGCTGGCAGAGAGATTGGGCTTTTTTGCGCGAGCAATCTTGTTTGCGGCAGTAACGCCGCAGGCCGTAGCCGGATGCCCGATCCGTTTGGCCTAACGGAACATTACCGGCGGCATGATGATGATCGACTGAATCAGTGCGTCGAGACCGCCGCCTTGCTGCAAGAAGATCGGGGTTTCGCGAAGCAGCTGCAAAGCATCTTCCCCGGGTCTTGGAGTTTGCGGTGCGAAAGCGGTTTGCTGTTTGCGCACGTCGAGGGTCTGGCCACTGGCGATCTGCACGTTGGTGGCGCCGTCATGCACGTAGTTGTAGACGCCGGCACGAATGTCGTTGGTATCTTCGGCGATCACGGAAACTTCGAAGTCGGTACCGCGAATGCCGATCGTTGCAGTGTTGGCACGCACCGCGACCCGTGATGGCGAATTCTTGCCAATCAGCCCTGAAACCAGGCGCGCGGTGCCGCGGAGAATCGAGACGATCGACGTGTCGGTAGATTTTTGTTCAAACTTGAAGTCGGTAAACTGGAATTGGGTGTTGGGTCGCAATACCACGGTCGAGTCATCCGCCATCTTGACAAGTGCTTCGCTGCGCGCGTCGGTCGTGATGGTGTCGCCTGACTGAATCCTGTCGCGTTGGCCGGCTTTGCGGGTCGTCCTGTCGGCGCCAACAATGCTTACGCTGC
>Ga0163147_10001625_pt1 | contig 33855 bp, 21 predicted proteins | sample OliLakLV19MP6G1_FD_148597 | JGI IMG/M metagenome (GOLD analysis project Ga0163147, IMG submission 148597) | Freshwater microbial mat bacterial communities from Lake Vanda, McMurdo Dry Valleys, Antarctica- Oligotrophic Lake LV.19.MP6.G1 | ecosystem: Environmental > Aquatic > Freshwater > Lake >...
CGTCGAGCTGGCCAAGTTCGGCTCTGAAAAATCATTTGCCTTGACGGATTTCCCAGCCGAGCAGCGCTTCCGCGAACTCGAGAAGGAGAACGCGCGCCTGCGCATGGAGCGCGACATTGTAAAAAAAAGCAACGGCCTACTTCGCGAAGGAGCACCTGCGAAGTTCGCCTTTATCGCAACAATCGCGCTCTCATAGACGTCGATGGCACGTGTTCCAACTTCGCCACGAGGGAAGAGGTTCGCGCCGCCGTGTTCCACTACGTCGAGATGTTCTACCGCCGCACGCGTCTGCACGCCGCACTGGACTACCTCAGCCACGATCAGTTGAAGGCTAGGCAGATCGGTCGGTCAATGTGGTTCAACGAAATCTGGTTCAGGTCAGATCCCGAATAATCTCCGTACCTGGCCTTGTGGCCCAGGCTGAACTTGTCGTCGTTCGTAGGCAGACGAGTTCCTAGCCGCGTACGATTTCAGCAGGGAGGTGGACGCACTCCTATCCGGGACATCTAAGTGGACTCGGCCTCCGTACGATTCTCCGTTGGCGGCGACTTCGATGCCTTAGGCGGTGTGTTTGCTGCTGGTGATTCGCCCGTCCAATCCCCGCGGCTGCTGACTCGCAGCGGTGGACAAATCAAGGCGTGGAGCGTCTATGAGATTAGGTCCACACTTTGATGTCACGCAGCAAATCGGAAGGAGTTCGATTCAACCGGAGGTCAGTAATTTGTCTCTCAATCCGATCAGAGTGCTTTGTGTCGATGACGACGTCAATCTCCGGAATGCTCTGGCGAGGTTCTTCTCGCGTCAGACGGGGATCGAGATGGTTGGAGCGATAGACTCTGCGTCGGAACTGAGCCGCGCTATACACGAACATCGGCCGCACATTGTGGTCATGGATCTGGGCATGGACGGAGCGGACCCTCTGACCGAGATGCGCAACATCGCGATGAGCACGAACGCTCCGCGATTTGTCATTCTTAGCGGGAGTTGCACGCCGGAAGTGGCGTCCCGCGTGACCGCGATGGGCGCGTCGGCGTTTGTTGACAAGTCCTCTCAACCGTCAGAGCTGCTGGCCGTGATCCGTCGAGTTGCGGGAATGATCGGGTAAGCTTTGATAAGACCAACTGAATTCGATATTTCGGTGGTCCCGTCTCCTTGCCTAGCCCGCCAGACCAAGGTTATGTAATTTCTATCCGAGGAGCGTTTCGGGTCGGCTAGCGGCGGCCCGAGTGCGGATCTGCTTCTTCGTAATGTGCGGTGGCGCTGCGCAGGAAGGGTGGTTAAGCGGAGGCCGAAACCTGTGGAGGGGCGTGTTGAGAGGTAAGACCTTTGAGCAGCGTTGCACATCGCGCCAGGTCGTTCACGACAGTGTCTGAGGTGTTTATATTCAGCGTGCTCTTCATCGTCTGCGGATCGATCGACGCATCCCAGATGCCGACGATCAGCTTGATGTCCGGGAACCGAGTTCTTATTCTTTTGCATAGGACGCGCGCGTGGAGGGAGGCGGCCGGGGGGAGGGCGGAAACGCACACGGCGATCGGAGATGTGTCGGCGATCCGCTCCAAGAGTTCTCCAACTAGCTCATCGGAAGAGAGGGCGAGCACATCGCCCCCAGCCTGGATCACGAGTTTTTCAACCATGTGTGCGCCGAGTTCGTCGGCCTTGTCCCGGGCGGGGAGGCAGAGAGCGCGAGGCCTGGGACCATCGAAGGGAATGGACGTCGCATGTGCTTGGGGAGCGTACCGATCTGCAGCGTCATCGATGAGAGTGCCGAGCATCTCGAACGCTAGCTGCGATCGCTCAGAATCCAAGTCGCCACGGTGACGACTGATCTCGATCATTCGGAGGCAGGGCAGAAGGAGCGAATCGAAGACCTGTGCGAGCGTCTTGTCGCTGCCAAACGATTCGACGACGCGAGCCGACTCGTCCTGATCGCCCGCCAGCAGACGCTGGCAGAGGTGGGCTTCGGGCGACAGCGCCGGCTCATCGCCAAGCAAAATTTCAAGGAATGCGAGGCGGGGCACATGTCGCCCGACGACCGCGACACAGACCGTGAGCGGAGTCGCGACGACGAGCCCGACCGGACCCCATATCCACCCCCAGAAAACCGCAGACGCGAGCACGGCCAGCGGCGAGAGGCCCGTTCCGGAACTCAGAAAGAGCGGTTCAAGAACGTTTGCCATTAGAAGCTCGATCGCGGCGACGACGCCTAGGGCGGCTATGGGCTGGAGCCACCCATCAGACACGGCCAGAGTCGTCGCGCCGAGCGTGAGAGCGCCGGCCAAAACGCCGATATATGGCACGAATCGGAGTAGGCCGATGATGACACCCCACATCGCAGCGTTCGGGACGCCAACAATCAGCAGCCCGATGGCGACGAGTGTAGCCGTGCAAGTGTTAGTAAGCACCTGCATCAATAGGTATCGGCTCACGCGGCGTGCGGCCTCGTCGAGTGCCGGGGTCGTGACGTGCATGTCGCGCTCGCCGATCAGTCGGATAAATCGGTTCCGAAGGTCTTCGCGCTTGAAAAGAATAAAGACTGAGAACACAATCACGATGCTGGTGGTGACAAGCGGCGGAAGAATCCGCGCGAGGAATGAAGCGCCATAAGACATCGGAGAGGCTGGTGTTTCGACGACAGTGACAGGAATAGGCTCGCTATTCGCAGACGCCTCCTTCTTTGCGTCCAGTGGAGCGAACGTTGCGTCTGCAGGATTGAGCGTTGAAGCAGGCTCTGCCATGTGGCGGCCTAGCTCTTCGATCGTTTGCTTGGCTCGGCCCAGCGTGCTGTCAGGGAGTAGTCGGATTGAGTCAATTTTGGTCAGGATGTTCGTTCTGTAGCTCGGCAGTTCCTTGGCAAGTCCGACCAACTCGCTCTGAACCGCCCAAGCGATCACGCCAATCCCGGCGGTCGAGAGCCCGAGCGCAATTAGGATCGCAAATGCGCGTGGCAGCTTTATGTGTTCTAACCATCGGACAAGTGGAGCGAGAAGAAAGGCCGCCAGCACCGCGAGAGCCAGCGGCATCAGCACCTCACGCGCTACCGAGAGGGTGACCGCGACAAGAACGAATCCGGCTGTGGGGTAAATCCATCTCGGCATTCGAGGTTCGGTGTTGTGCGCCATGGTGGGTGCTTCGGTGGTCGCCAGCTGAGTGGTTGGCGTCACGATTGGTGAAGCCAACAAGCTCGAAGTCAGTGATCTTAGGCGCCTAGTCGATGTTTGTTGGTGCCTCAATACGAAAGAACTCCCCGGGCCGCGATCAGTCGCTGTCCGGGGGTCTAGAGTCTGTTCCGGTCTTCAAAATATAAGAACTTTACCTGCTGGGATTTTTGACAAGCTTGGCAACGATCGTCTTTGCTTGATCTTTGCGTTTGACATATGCCTACTAAACATTGCATTCAAGGTTATCGAGTTTCCAGCGACGAGGTCCAAGTGATCGTCAGTAATCTTTCCCTGTTTTTTGGCTCTTTCCTTTTACTTCTATCCAACTTACCTCGATGGCGTCGTAGTTTATCGTAAAAATCTTTTAGATCGAGTGTATGGGGTGATGGTCGTCTCGTGCGGCAGTGTTTATCGATTGTGTAGTTAAGGAGGTAAAGAACCGTGAAATAGGCATGAAATTGACTTCAGGTTTGGGTTACGCCGGGTCTACGGACGACCATTCGCTCACGAAGATGATCGAGTGCTCGCTGAAGCCCGGAAGCCACGCGGACCCTGGGGAGCGACAAGCGTTGAGCGATAGCGTCGCTTCCAAGAGGTGCTTCTCCGTCGAGTCCGTAGTGCAATCTCACCAGTTCCCGCTCAGCGTCTGGTAATTTTTCAATGGCTGATCGAAGCATCGCGAGTTGATCAGTCGCTTCGAGGTTCGTAGTTGGATCGCTATCCGACGAACTCGCGATGGAGGCGAGGACGTCTTGCTCTTTCGAGCCCTCACTGGTCGCGGCCGTCATCCTCCGCCGCCCCGACGCCACCATGACGATCGTCGCGGTAGACGGCTTGACGCCGAGCCTAAGCGCGACCTCGGCCGTCGTAAAGTTCCTCTGCGGTTCGTCACTTGATTGCATCCTGCGGTACGCGAAGACGAGGCGTCTGATCGACGCGGGTAGCGGGATCAAGTCTTTTCCGTTCGTGCGAGCCGAACGTACGGCATGGTGGATCCATGGCAAGGCGTATGAAGAGAACGCGACACCTCGCGTTGGGTCGAAGCGTGTCGCGGCTCGAAACAAGGCCGCGCTCCCCTCCGAGATCAGCTCGGCAATGTCCACGCCCCCCCAAGCCGCGTAGTGCTTGGCCACGGCTGGGACGAGAGCAAGGTGGGTGTTCACGAGTAGCTCCGCAGACATCGAATTGGGTTGGGGAGCGGCTTCAGCCAAAGCGAGAGGACGAGCGTTATACAGGGTCGCGTGATCGACCGGCTTACGGCCGACGGACGCGAGATGCGTTGTTGAAGCACGCCGGGAGATTGCACGTATGTGAAGCATTGAAATCTCCTTTATTGGGCGTGACAATGGGGAGATAGTCACGCGGAACAAAAGAAGTATTCCCTTCCCAAGTTCCAGTCCGCTGAAGACGTAGTGAAATGCACTTCACTTGCGACGGGCCCTAACTTTTTCCTAATATCTGGTTCGCCACGTTATGTCCATCGTTGGAAAGGTCAACGAGCTCGTTCGATCAATCTACGACAACGCCGGTAAAGGCAACTCGCGTTCGACCTTTCAAAAACGCGTGCGCCCTAACAGGCCCCGATCGTCATACTACATCATAATAAAGTGAACCTTCGTGCTGCTCAAGAATCTGCTTGATCTCATTCAAGCGATCGCCCTCGACTGTCGCAGCCGCAAGCGTTCCCTCCTTCTGCCACTGACTTTCAATAAAACTTGGCCGACACCGAGCCCGAGAGGCCGCCGAGGAGCCCACAACTGGCCGCGCCAGCATCGCCCGCGGCGAAGCTCGCGACAATCGGCCCGGGAGCCGACACCTCGACGCCACCCGTGGCGGTAGCGCCGACAGCCGTCAGTGCAGCGATGATCGCGGCCACGCCACCATAGATGCCGCTCCCAGTGGAGCTTGGAACCTTTTCAACGGCGAGCGCGTTGCGCCCGTGGCTATCCGAGGTCGTCACGCTGATCTCATGGGAGCCAAACCCGGGATGGTTAAGCTAATCGATCGCGCCGGTGAGGTCATAGCTATTGTCGAATACGGCGATAATAAGGGAGGCCTTGCAATTCTTCATTCTACGTGACGAGTCGATTCAATCGCTCTGCCTCATTAAGAGCCGACTGATTATACTGATGATTTTGCGGACGAAACGGTTAAAAAACTTTGTACCTCTCACGGTGTGACGTGGTAGCACAGGAATGAGTCGATACTCATCGGAGCAACGGTACAATAAAATACGGCGATGCGTCGAGCAGCGTGTTCACGGAACTTATGTTTTTGCTAGCGGTCAGTATAGTAGCAGAAATTGGTACTGATAAGACAAATTTCACTATTTAGTTTTGATACTCCGAAATCTGCGAGTTAAGTTCGGAAGATCTTCCGCACAGTTCTCTCCTTGCATTGTATCAGAGTATTATAATGCTGTCTTTCTACGTGTGGGTGTAGTGGTGTGCATCGCAGAAAGTTCGCATTATGTGGATGGGTTATTGCCTTGGCGAGCTGCCTGTCGCATCTGTACGCATCGCGCGATGACTAAGATAAGACCTGCCAAGTCCTCTATGAGCGGCAGGTTTTTCAGATCAGTGGGACTTCGACGGCACCAAGCCGCCTCCTCTTCATTCTTATTGCTGCGCGAGCCGTATTTATTCGAAGCAGATCGAAGATGGTTCGCAGTAGGTCTGCGTTCGGCTGGAACCGGGCGAATCGCAACGTGGGGTGAGTAAGGAGGAAGTCATGGTGGTTCTTCGTGACAGCCGGTGGTTGTGAGTTGGTACGCAAAGATTTGAAGGCCCTAGCAGGAGGGCTGCTCTGGCATGAGATCAATCGTGAGGTGAACCATGGCTGACCTCACCATGAATGTTTTTTCACTTGTCGTATCCGCCTCCAGAAATCGGTCTTGCTGATCGCACTTGGTCTAGAATAAAACGGCTTCAAACGCCGATTCGATACGGAGGAGCGGTATGCGAGTTCTGATCGTCGAAGACAATCCGAAGATGGGGTCCGGGGTGCAGCGGGGGCTCCGTGAGCACGGGTACGCTGCCGATCTTTCGCTAAGCGGGTGCGAGGGCGAGGATCTAGCCGCCACGGGGATGTACGACGCGGTGATCCTCGATGTCATGCTTCCGGACCGCGATGGCGTGGAAGTCTGCAAGAACCTGCGCCGGCGCTTGGTCAACACGAAGATCCTCATGCTGACCGCGCTCCATTCGACCGAGGACAAGGTTACCGGGCTCGACGCAGGGGCAGACGACTACCTCGCCAAACCGTTCGAGTTCGAGGAGCTTCTCGCCAGGCTTCGCGCGCTCATGCGGCGTGGCTCACCGACCGAGGCTCGCCATTTGCGCTGCGAGGATCTCGAACTCGACTTGTACTCCAGAGATGCCAAACGCGGCGAACAGAAATTTGAGCTGTCAAATAAGGAATTCGCGCTGCTGGAGTACCTCATGCGGAACCCCAACCGTGTACTCTCACGCACCCAGATCGAAGAGAAGGTGTGGGACATGAACTTCCAGCCCACCAGCAACGTGGTGGATGTCTACATCTCCTCGCTCCGCAAGAAGGTCGATGTCGGATTCACGCCCGAGCTGATCCACACGGTCAAGGGCGTAGGGTACCGCTTCGGTGTCGTGTCTTGAAGCAAAGGCGGGTCTTTCGATGCTTGGGTCTATAGCCACGCACCCCGCTCAACGAATGTCACTGCGCTGGAGGATGACGCTGTGGACGGTAGCGGTCACCGTCCCGTTGCACGCGGTGGGCCTCTTGTTCCTTCTTTCCCAGTACAGATCATCGATCGAGTCTTTCTTCAACGACAGGCTCGAGGGGCGGTTGACATTGTTCGCTGAAGCGTTGCTTCAGGACCAGGTGTCGATCAATGACGTGGCCCTCGGCAACTTGATCGACAAGGCCCCTCATGTCGGCATTGACGAGCAGTTTGTACTCGCGCTCTACGGGCATTCTGGCGAGACGCTGGCTTCGAGTATCCGCCCACCGCCGGCCGCAGAACGCTTTGCGCTGCAAGAGGCGTTCGCCGACGGTCGCGTCACCCCTCGCCGCGACCGTGCTCCCGAGTTCGCATCGGCGCGGGAGAGCGATCCGATCGGGCGTGTGGCGGTACGGACGATCCGTTTCAAGAATGGTGATATGTCTGCCTTGGTCATAATCGCCGACGATCGCTATACGAAGGTTCTGGTCGGAAGTACAAGATGGCTGCTCGGCTTGCTTCTCGCGATGGGAGCGCTTGCGACGGGTGTCAGTGCCTGGCTCATCGCGGGGCTCGTGATCCGCCCGCTGCGTGACTTACGTGTTTTCGCGCGATCGCTCGAACCGGATCAACTGAATCAGCCGTTAGCGACGTCTCAAGACGCATACGAGGTTGCAGAAGTCCGTGCGCAGATCGGGGAGACCAGGGAGAAGCTGCAAGCCGCGTTCCGCTCGCACGAGAGGTTTATGCTCAACATAGGGCACGAGCTGAAGACCCCTATTGCCGTGGTGCTGACTGAAGTCGAGACACTTGTGCCCAACCCCACCGACGAGGAAATTGTGACGTTTACGCGGAGCGTCAAAGAAGAAATGCGCCGACTCGCGGCGGTGGTCGAGCTGTTTTCAACCTTGGCGCTTGTGCAGAGTGGCAAGCCCGTGACGCACCCGCGCGCCTACCCGCTCAATGAGTTTGTGCTCGAGGCCGTGCAGGTCTGTCAGGCCGGAGCGGACGTGCGGAAAGTGGTCATCGATCCTGTCTTGGAAGATTCAGGCGCAGGTGCGGTTGTACACGGCGACCCGCAACTACTCCGGGTAATGGTCGAAAGCCTGCTTCGCAACGCTATTCAGCACACGTCGGAGGGGCGTTCGGTGCTTGTAACCGTTGCAATCACCGATGTCGGCGGAGCGATCTCGGTACGTGATTCCGGTCCCACGATGCCGCAGGATTTGATCGATCGACTGTTTGATCGCTACGCGCATCCGGTTAGCGCCAGCCCGCGCGCCCGCGGGTTCGGGATGGGACTCGCTGTAGCTAAGGGGATCGCCGAGATCCACGGCGGCGACATCGTGTTCCAAAACATGCCCGACGCCGGATGTATGTTCACGATCACACTGCCACTGGTGAGGCCAAGCCGCCTAGCTTCGGCCGCCGTGCCGTAGAAGTAGAGAGACCTCCCTCTTCTCAAAATGGTGCAATCGGTGCCAGATACCTGAATGAGATTGCTTTCACACACCTATCACGTCGCCACCTTCTCGTTGACGAATATAGCAGCATAAGGAGAGGTGAGAAGCTGGTACACTCACCGTAACTTCATGCGCATTTCTTCGATCGGCCTCTGGTGTTCGGTCATGGGCAGCCTCGCACTGCTCATGATCTGGGGCACAAAGACTTGGCCATTTTATATTGAAATCCTCTTCACTTTGCTCGCGGCGGCTCTTGTAATCCCAGGCCTGCGCTTGCTCTTGGCGTACGCCGCAACGTCACTCGATGAGAGACCTGGTGACGACTTGTCTAGAACTCCAGCGAACAGAACACGGATGCCGCCCGAACACGTCGACATTTCTCACAAGCGAGGCGAAGAATCAAAACGTGATGCCAGCACATAGGTCTAACCAGCCATGCTAAATATGCGAAGAAGGGAAGAGTTGGTCCCAGGTCTCTTGATGAATGCCGCGGTTGATGAACTTGAAATCATGTACCGTTCAGCTGAGACGGAAACGACCGTGTCATAAGTTTGCAGACTCCTACGGTAAACTTCGTTTTTTCTACCGCGAGGGTGCGCTGAATAATATGCACTGACCGATCGTCGGTAATTCTTCTTTTCGAAGATTGTTGAAGTTTGCGGTAGTTATCAAGGAGCTCCGCAGGCTCAGAAAACATCCTCTCCTTTGGAGCATCAACTATGGCAGACTCAATGAACCCAGCCCGTTCCACCTTTCGTGACGAGAGCCAACGATTGAAAGACGACGTCCGCGGAGTAGGAGAGCACGTCGGTCACGTCAAGGACCAGCTTATCGGGCTCGGTCACGATGCGGCGAGCGCGGCCAAGACCGGAGTAGTGGCTGCAAAGCAAGAGCTGTCGGATGGCATCCATGCCGCGAAGCAGAAGGGCGATGAAGCACTGCAAACATTTTCGGGCCAGGTCACGAGTAAGCCCCTGACGAGCCTGGGTATTGCACTCGGCGTCGGCGTGCTGATCGGAATGCTGGTCTGTAGGGCTCGCAGCTAATTCAGGAGCAATCCCCTGAAACGCGTCACCGGCCTTATTCTATTCTTGGTGGACCTCGTGGAGGCAGAAGGTAGAACTTTACTCCATACGGTCCGCTCGGAGGCACGCTCTGCTCGTGGGCACCTCGCTAGGCTTGGTCAGGCGCTTGGCTATGCTGTGGGCTCGATGCTCCTCTGTCTCGCTAGCGTGGCGCTGGTATCCACTGCAGGCATCCTATGGATGAACGAATTCTTAGGAGCAACGTAGGCCGTGGCTTTAACTGGCCTAGTAGTTCTCAGCATCGGGAGCGTTCTGGCATGGATTACCCACGCAAAGATCATGTCCTAATCATCTCCGAGACCAAGAGACACCTGACATCACGCGCTCAGCCTTACCAACCTCGGCGTGCTTTACACAAAGGTGATTTCCTAAAGACGGCCACCATCCTGGGCCGGTCAGCATTCGCGTTAACTTCTCCTCTGCGCAGAGGTCTCGGTGATAAAGGTTCCGCTACTGCCTTATGGCTACTGCTTCGCAGCCTCCCCGGGACTCTTCTCATCGCAATTCGAACACTCTCAGGCAAGGAAGCACAATCTTATCAAAGGGAGGCATTATGAACTTGGCGTGCATGCTGAGAGACACGCAGCTTACGCACCTCACCGCCGAGGAAGAGCGCGAGCTAGGCAGGAATATGATTAACAACCATTGTCACGATTCGCGAGAACACCTGCGCCGCTGCAACGTGCAACTTGTTCTTGACATCGCGGACCGATACCTCGACCGTGGGGTGCATTTGTTCGAGCTCGTTGATCGTGGCCTAATCGGGCTCAATCGTGCGGTGGACACTTTTGATCCGGCGATCGGCTACCGATTTAGCACTCACGCCGGATGGTGGATCAAGTCTGAAATACGAAATGCGATCTGCAAGCCACGCGAACAGCTCTCTCGTTCAGCTTAATTCAATTCTTTGAGGAGATGTATATGCTACGATGGTCTGTTATTTTTCTGATCGTCGCGTTTGTGGCGGCGTTGCTCGGGTTCGGGCGGGATCGCTGGCGAAGCGGCCGGAATAGCACGGATTCTGTTCTACGTCTTTCTCGTCGTGTTTTTGGTCAGCCTAGTTTTTAACTTTGCCACCGGAAAGAGTTCGCCGCTTGCAGTCTGATGAGCCACCGCGGGTTCGTTCGAGGCCATCGTCGAGCGCGGCGTTGAAATCTTCATGTCCTTTGATCTTTGAGTTTGTCAACGAAACACATACTCAAGGCGAAGTCCTGACCCCCGCTTCGTCCTAGCCGCCGCCACGCTGGTTTAGCGACACGTAATGACACCAAAGACGCTGGAAGACACATTGAAAGTGGGGTTGAGCGCATCCTGAACTCAACCGACCGCAACGGGTGAAGTGAGCTGTTTTCCTGTGACGCACAAGCTAACTCACTGTGATAGCATTGTCCTACCGCCTAAAGTCGTCCGGCTTGTGATCGGATGGCGCTCAGGTGCCGACCGTGGAGTCCACCGCCCATTAACCCCCAAGCCCCCACTTCACGCTTAACGCAGGGTCTAACTTCAGACCTTTTGCGAGCCAATTGGCCCTGCCTGATGCTTGGCGGATACGCCTTCATCGGCGGTCTGATCTCTTTGCTAGGCTGGGTTACAGGCGCTGAACGCCTCATCGATTGGGGCGGAAACGGCGTCACGATCAAGGCCAATGCGGCTGTGGGTATCCTCCTCTCCGCTGCCGCTCTGCTGATGCAAACGCGGCACGAACAGCGAGCCAGATTATTGGTCGTTGTTAGGAGTCTGAGCACTTTCGTCGCGGTGCTCGGAGGTCTTACGCTCCTCGAGCACCTGTCAGGTTGGAACCTAGGCATCGACACATTTCTCTTCGATGAGGCCTCTGGCGCACGCGCAACGTTTTCTCCGGGTCGATTCGGGTTGGTTGCGTCAGTTTCCTTCATGATCGTCGGCACAGCGCTCGTGCTGCTCATGGGCGGGAAGAGGGCTCGAAGTGTCGCGTCCGTGCTGGGGTTCGGTACCGCCGCGATTGCCCTCGTGAGCCTAATGGGCTTTCTGTTCGACGTTAACGCTCTGCACGCTGGCCCGCGGATCACGGCGATCTCTGTGCAAGCCTCTTCGATGTTTTTCGCTCTCGGGCTTGGGATCATCGCGGCCGTTCGAGAAACAGGGATCGGCGCCATCGTCACCGCGCGAGGCCCCGGTGGGATGATGGCCCGGCGCATGCTCTGGACCACGTTGTGGGTGCCTCCGACCCTGTGCTGGGCTGGACGAATGTTCGTGATTGGGGAGGTGACTGACGCTTCCATGGCGCTGGCTCTAATGGCCGTTACGCTGATGGTCTTTCTAACGGTGATTGTGCTTACGACCGCCTCGATGATCGAACGATCCGCAACAGCGCTGCGAGATCAAGAAGAGCAGTTTCGTCGATTCTTCGAACTTGGGCTTACCGGCGCGGTTCAGGCCGACGCGATCACGTTCCGGTTTATCCTCGTCAACGACCAATTCTGCGAGATCACGGGCTACTCTCGCGGTGAGTTGCTCAGCTTTTCTGTGCCCGAGCTAACGCACCCAGACGATCGCGCGGCGGACAGCCTCTTCCTTGCCAAGTTGATCTCAGGCGAGACGGGCGAGTACGACCGTGAGGTAAGGTACCTCCGAAAAGACGGGCGTGTCGTCTGGGCTCATGTGGTCGCCCGTGTCGTTCGTGGTTCCGACGGTACGCCTCTCCACACCGTCGCTCTCATCAAAGACATCTCCGTCCGCATCGCGGCGGCGAAACAGCTCGCCGAATATGAGGATCGGATGCGGCTGGCGACGGCTGCAACAGGGGTCGGGCTCTGGGAATGGAATATCAAGACCGGGCAGATCCGCTGGGATGCACCGATGTTCAAAATCTACGGCATCGCCCCCACGCCCGACGGGTTGGTGCGGTACAGCGATTGGAGCGAGGCCGTTCACCCTGACGATCTACCTCGACAGGAGGAAATCCTGCAAGAGCTTATTCGGAAAATCGGGACCAGTATTCGCGGGTTCCGTATTCGTCGGAGTGGCGATGGAAGCCAACGAGTGATCCACTCGGTGGAAACCGTGCGCACGAACGAGCGCGGAGAGGCCGAGTGGGTCGTCGGCACGAACCTGGACATCACGGCCCGCCGTGAATCCGAGGAGGCGATTCGCCGTCAGAGCGAGACCTTCTACCACATCGTTGCGAACAATCCGTTTGGCGTGTACGTGGTCGACGAGAAATTCGAGTTGCGTGGGATCAGCCTCGGCGCCAGGAAAGTCTTTGAGAATGTGCCGGACGCCTTTGGAAGGAACTTTGCGGAGGTGATCCGCATCATTTGGCCCGAGCCGTTCGCGTCGGACGTGATCGCCAAGTTTCGGCACACGCTGGCCAGCGGCGAGCCATACACCGCCCCCAGCGTGATCCAAAGACGGCAGGATACCAAGCTCGTCGAGGCATACGACTGGCGCATCGAGCGGATTGGCCTTCCGGACGGTCGCCTGGGCGTCGTCTGCTATTTCTATGACCTGAGCGAGCGGCGGCGCTGGGAAATTGCTCTTCAAGACAGCGAGCGGAGGTTCCGCGCGATCTTCAATTCCACCTTCGAATATATCGGGCTGACCACCCCTGAGGGAAACATTATCCAAGCCAATCGGGCGGCGTTAGACTCGATCGGCGCTACCGACGCTGACATCGAAGGTGTCGCACTTTGGGACGCGCCGTGGTGGGCTCGATATCCGGCCGACCGGGAGCGAGTGCACGCGGGTGTGCAGAGGGCCGCCGATGGAGAGTTCGTACGCTTCGAGGCGAAATACAGCCTCAAGGACGGGTCCGAAGCGGTTGTCGATTTGTGCATAAGCCCGGTCCGCGATGAGAGCGGGAAGGTCGTCCTGCTCGTCCCCGAGGGACACGACATCACTCAACGAAAAGCGTTCGAAGTGGAACTCGCGGCTCACCGTGAGAACCTCCAACAGCTCGTCGAACAGAAGACGATCGAGCTCTCCAGATCCACCGCCCAGCTCCAGAACTCCGAGCGCCTTGCCGCGCTGGGGAACCTCGCCGCTGGTCTGGGGCACGATCTCGCGAACCTCACGTTGCCAATACGCATGCGTATTGACGCCATACGCGCCGGCGAGATAAGCGATGAAGTTCAAGAGGATCTGACCGCGATCAGTAAGGCCCTCGATCATCTGGGCAACATGTCGGCGGGCATGCGACTCATGGCGATGGATACTTCCCGCGAACAAGCGTCGCGCCCGGTCGAGAACATGGAGCAATGGTGCAGCCAGGCCACTCCCGTGTTGCGAGCCGTCCTTCCCCGACACCTTGAGCTCCGCTGCGAGATGCATACCAATCTCGCGCCCAATATCCCCAGCCACCGGCTCATGCAGGCCGTCTTCAACATCGTCCAGAACGCTGGCGAGGCGATGGCCGCTCAAACAAAGGGCTTTGTCCGCATGTGGGATGAGGAGGCGCCAGCTCGGAACGGTAATCTCATGATCCGGCTGCTGATCTCCGACAACGGCCCCGGAATGTCGGATGAGGTAATGGCTCGTTGCTTCGAGCCGTACTTCTCGACCAAGGGCCGCGCGATCTCGACAGGAATGGGCTTGGGCATGGTGCGCGGAGTGGTCGAATCCGCAGGCGGGAACGTCGCGGTCAGCTCCTCGCTGGGCGAGGGGACAACGTTCTCGCTATTAATCCCCGCGTTAAAGGTCGCTCTCGTTCAGAGGAATGAGCACCTTGGCGATGTAGTCCCGCGCTATAAATCAGCATTCATCGCCCTCGTTTCGATCGCGGAGCCGAAAGTCGCGTCCATGTGCTCTACATTCCTGCAAGGGCTCGGAGTGGAGATCGTCGGTCTCGAATCTGACAAGATTCACGCGGACGCCCTTTCACGCTCAACGTTTTCACAAGCTCATCTTTGGATTGCGCAGGATCCGTCGAGGGCGCTGATCCAAAGCTTCTTGTCGCAGAGCCCCCACTGTCGCATTGTTGCGCTCTACAGCTCAATCGATCATGTCGCGCCGGAGCGTGAGATTGACGATGCTGGTCCCGGTACATCCGAACGAGTGACATCCATTCCTCTCACCGCCATTCCCTCTTCGCTCCGGGCCACTCTCACGGTGGCCGTTCAGGCGATCAAGGCTCCTCGCGACCATGGATGACCCATGAACCACGCCGAAACAGTTATCCGCGTTCTGATCGTCGACGACAACGCTCTGGCCGTTGAAGCGTTGCAACGTTGGATGCACTCTCTCCATGACATGGTGCTCGTCGGGTGGGCCACCGACGTGGAGTCCGCCTTGTCTATAGCCGCGCGAGAGTCCCCTGACCTCGTGTTCCTTGACCTAGACATTCCAGGGGTCGAGACACTGGTGTTGTTAGCTCGATTGAGATCGGAACCGCTATCGCTTCGCGTGGTGATGTTCAGCGGGCATATTTCGACCAGTTCTATCGATCGATCTCTCGACGCTGGCGCTATCGGCTACATCAGCAAGGACGAGCCCACCGCATTGATTGCTGCGCTGGCGAAGAGGGCGGCCAGAGGCGAGTTCGTCTTGAGCCCGCTTGTGCAAAAGTCGTATCTGGGCGGAGAGTGATCGGGCGCCGTTTTTCGGCAGAGCGACAACGCGAAAGTCCCACCGCGTTCTCATAGCATGAGACCGCGGTGGGACGCTATGTTTATCTTAGGTCATATCATCTACTGACGTGATCCGGGCCGGTTGGACACAGCTGGTTTCCCCTGCTGACTGCCCGACGAGCGCTCCGATGAGTTGGTCTTATCTGACGACTGAGTGTTCATTCCGGGGTTACTCGCGCCTTTCACGCCTCCTTCGCTCATCTTGCGCATCCCCGAATCGTTGGAGTCGTCCGCCTCGCCGGAGTCATCGCCGTCCCGCGCCTGAGCGCCGAGCGCGCCGTTCTTGAGCGCGCCCTGATTGGGGTCGATCTCGGCCGAGTCACGTCCCGTGCCTTGGCGTCCTGATCGATCCGCGCCGTCGTTCGGCCGCGACCCGTCCTGAGAGGACCGCTGGTTGTCGGCTTGCGATGACCGATTCGTGCCCGAGTGGTCATCGGGACGCGAGGAATGGCCCGAGGCGGGTGCCGATGGGCTGGACGGCCAAGACTTGTCATTTTGAGTTCTCTGATCAGCTTTGGGCCCGTTGTCCATGTTCTTGCTCCGTGTTGGAAAGTTTTGTCTCGGCACGATCAAACAAGATCGATGCCCGAGAGAGAGGTGACGCAGACTGGAGAACTCCCCTGAAGGTGGCGTGAACATGGCTTCACTTCATATTCCCCCGGAGTGACCGTCTTTCGTCTGGCGTCACAAAATCTGAAACTCAAACACCGTGATCGGCAGGTCCGCTCTTTCTGGCTCGACGCTCGATCACGGATGACCGACGACCACCAGATGCAGCACGATTGAATTGGCAGCACTTCCACAGGCCCTGCGTTCACCTGACCTGACCCAGATTCCGTTGACACGGCCCGATATCGGGCGGAACTTCTTCGCCGCCGCTTGGCGGTGGCCTCTACAGTCTCAAACGACATCGCCGCGGGACTTCCGCGCCGAACGACTAGCAGTCGGGTCGATTTGTGCGTATCAAAGATTGCCCGTTTGCTTGCCGAAAGCAGCCCGAAGTAAGGGCTTGGCAGAGAAATCAAGATCATCCTGATTCTGAAATTCGAGAGTGCCCATGAAAGAGCATGTCGTTACGCAGGGCGAGCACCTTGCCCGCGTCACTCACCGAGCTGGCTTCGAAGTCTCGCGAACCGTTTGGGAGGCCGGTGAGAACAGCACACTCCGAAAGCTGCGCGACAACCCCAACGTGCTCCTCCCCGGCGACGTTCTCGTCATCCCGCCGCGTGAAGCACGCCACGAGGCGTGCGCGACCGAGAAACGCCATCGTTTCGTGAGGAAGAGCGAGAAGCTCCTGCTCCGGGTCGCGCTGCACGGGCTGAAGGACAAGCCACTCGCGGGGCACGCGTGCACGGTCTCGGTCGATACTCAGAGCACTCCCAACGAGCTGCTTACCGACACCAAGGGGTTCTTTGAAGTAAGGCTCCGCCCCAATTCCGAACTCGGAAGCCTGATCGATCACGGAGCGCCGGGCACCGGTTCGCCGGGCTCAACGGGGATTCGATTCGAGCGTGAAATCGAGTTTCGGATCGGGCACCTCGACCCCGTTACTGAGGTTTCTGGCCAGATCGCCCGGCTCAACAACCTAGGGTACGACGCTGGGGAACTGCCCGATCACGACCTCACTCCCAAGGAGAAATCAGACCTGCAGAGCTCTATCCAGTTCCGCTCGGCGGCCGAAGAGTTTCAGTGCGACCACGGGCTCGCGGTCGACGGCAAGTGCGGCTCGAACACTCAGAAATCGCTGCGCGACGCGCACGGAAGCTGACCAACGCTCTTGCTTAAAGCGACCCGCGTTCGAGGACAGGGTTTTCGGACGGCTTTCTCGAACTGGACCAGCCACGATGTCTACTCAACCTGGTTCGTTGCACGCCATCTCAGAAGGCGGGATCGCGGGAGAGCACTTCGTAACGCCCGCCTCGCCAGCGCTCATTGCGCCGACGATCTCTGGCAAAGAGCACAACACCATCAAGCTGGCCGTGATCCCCTTCGCGTGCTGGCGAGCCGAGGACGTGCGTTTCGAGTTTGACTCGTCCTTCCTCAGGCCTGAAATCTCGTTGGAGCTGACGGCGCTCAAGTCGCTCATCGAGTCTCACACGGTGGTCGGCTCGGGAATCGAGGCGGGTGGCGGCGTGTCCCGGCCGCCGGGGCTGAGCGTCTTCGGGCACGCCGACCCTACTGGAGACGACGAGTACAACAAGATCCTCAGCGGCCGTCGCGCTCAGGCGGTCTACGCGGCCCTAATACGCGACGTGGAACTCTGGGCGGACCTTTTCGATCACCCGCACGGACGAGACAACTGGGATCCGAAAGCAACCAAGATCATGCAGGCCGCGCTGGGCCGCGACCCGAACGCGACCGTAAACGCCGGGGCGAGGCGGTCGCTCTTCCGCGAGTACATGGACCTGATCTGCACCGAGCGAGACGAAGCTGGTGACCTTGTGGCGGACGCGAGCGGCGTTCCGAAAACGCTCCTTCTCAAGCGCGAGGATTTTCTGGCTCGCGGGGCCGATCCCAAGGGCAAGGGTGATTTCCAAGGCTGCGGCGAGTTCAACCCCAGCCTGATCTTTTCGCGCACAGAGAAAGAAGGCTTCGCTCCCGCAGACCAGAAAACCGCGCGCGACGAGGCCAACGCGCCTAACCGTCGCGTCGTGATCTACCTTTTCCGCCCGGGGATCTCAATCTCGCCCCAGGACTGGCCCTGCCCACGCGCGAAAGAAGGAACCGGTGCCTGCCGCAAGCGGTTCTGGTCCGACGCGGCGAGCCGGCTGGCCAACTCATCAGAACGCCGCGAGTTCGCGATCTCTCAGGACACGTTCGCGTGCCGTTTTTATCATCGGCTCTCTGACCACTCTCCCTGCGAGGGCAACAAGCCGACGCGAATCGGGCGACTGTTCATGCAGGTCTTCGACGGCGACGGGCGGGTGCTGCTCGCCAAACGCAAGTATAAAATCCGCCGCGTCACCAGCGACCGGGTGCTCTTCTCCGGCGTGCTCAACGACGAGGCCACGCTGCTGCACGACTTCGTTCCCGACGGCGACTACTTGCTGAAAGTCGACCGGTGCGAGGAAGAATCGCCCATGATCGTGCAAGAACCGACCGACAACGTGCCAACCGTGCGGTACCTCGAAACCAGTGCACTCACCGTGTTCGTACGGACCACCGACGGGCAACCGATCGAGGATGCAACGGTCGCGGTCAAAGGTTTGGGATCGTTGAAAACCGACGCCGACGGCGTCGCCGCGTTCGGGCTTGTCAACCCGGGCGATTTCGAGTTCACAGCCACCAAAGCCGACCATGTGCCCGTGACCGCCTCAACTGAGCGATCGGCGCTCCGCGACCTCGTGTCGCTCGCCGACAGCGCCAACGGCAAGGTGAAAGTCGGCCTGACCAAAGCCAAACCGACCGCCCAGCTCAACGCCAAAGCGCCGCCCGCCGTAACGCTCAAAGAGATCCGAGGCACGCTTCCGGCAACCAAGAGCCTTCAGAATCCGCCGCCTCGCATTATTCTCCCGGACAATGTTCTCAAGCCCAGCGCGTCCAACAGCTCCGATCCCATCGACCATGTCGTGCTCGTCAGGCACAAGGCCGACGTCACCCTTGAAGCCATCACCGATCCACCGGGGCAAACCGTGACGTGGGAACTTGTGCAAAACAACAGCACCGCAGCCAAGCCGCGATTCCTTCCCGATCAATCCGGTACGAAGCTCGGGATCACACTGAACACCCCGGGTTCCTTCTCGGCCGTGGCAACCACCAAGACCGGCTCCACGCTGCGCTGGAACTTCGTGATCGTGAGTGTCGAAGTGAACGATGAGACCGCGAAGGTGACAACCCGCAACCTCTTCGCGGACGCCGCCAAGCAGCTCGCGGCCAAGCCGAACTCTCAGTTCAACGTCCCCCCGACGCACGTCGGCGCGATGTGCGGCGAGTTCATCTTCGGGCAGCACGCATGGGACTCGGAACTGGACATCAAGCTCGTCGGAGGCGGTCCGAAGAGCGACGTCGGCGTCGATCGTGTCACGCCGCGGTACCTCCAGAACTCCGAAACCTCCTTCATCGTCGGCGAGTACCCGCTAGGCGCCCTAGGTCAGAACGCCGCCAACCTGTCGAAACGACGGATACTCGACGCTGCGGGCTTTGCTGGGTCGGAGCCAGGTCCGATCGTCGGATCCGCCGCAATCTCCCCGCAGCAGAATGCCCCGATCTGGCCCGTGTGCAACGTACCCGGGATGATGCAGGTGACATTCCCAAACCCGGCCGACAAGACCACCATCCGCATGAAGATGGGCGATAGTCCCGGCAGCGGCGGGTTCGAGGCTCACCTGACATACCCCGACGGCAAATCGCGCGACATCCAGAAAATCTCAGGGTTCATGCAGTTCGCCGCGACCGTCGCGTCATGGAGCACCGACGCTCCCAACTCCGTCGCGATCCACGCCGCCCATGAGTGGCTCATCGACTACGCCGGGATTGTGAAGTTTCCCAACGGCTCGAACAACCGCGCCGAATATGCACCGAGCGGAGCGGCCGTGAAAAACGTCACGCCATGGCACCGCATAGATCCGGCAAACGGAGGAGCGGGCGCGACCGAGGCGGTCATGGAGATCTTCGGCCCGCTTCTCACCTCAATCTCGAATCAGCCGCAGGTGAACAAGTTCTAACTCGCGACCCCGGAGCCATCCGTGCCCGACCATATTCGTGTGAAACTCACGCCGACCACAGTACACCTGACCCCAAGCGCCACCGGCACCTTCACCTCCGCGGTCAAGCCGGGCAAAGGCTCGTTCCCCGTGGTGGTTGCTGTCGAAGTCTCGCTCGAAGAACGAGGCGCGGGAGCCATGCCAGCCGCACTGCTGGCCAACACACCCCCGCGCGCACGCCTGGAAATCCTCGTCCGTCAACGCGTCAACAACCCCGCGGCACCCTACACGCTCTGCGGCACGTTCAACGGAACCATGTCGCTCCTCGGCGCCGCGAGAACTCCAACCTTCATCGCCAAGCGCCCCGGAACAGCCGTCGGACAAGCGTTCGTGACCGATTTCACGCCCAACACCGCCCCGGGCGCTCCGGACATCATGACGAGATCGGACTGGTCGATCCGACTGAACGTCGACGGAACAACGCTACAGATCGCCAACGGTGACCCCCTGGTACTCCGCATTCCTTGGATCTTCGATCCGACCAACGCCTTCCTTCAACTCAACGCTCGTTTGTCGATCAACAGCACCATCGAAACAGACGTCAACAGCGCCGCGGCCAACCCGCCCATCGAGATCCCGCTCCAGCACGACAAAGTCCCCGATGAAGCGGTCGCCAACAAGGTCGCCGAGCACCCTCTGCTGTCTTTCTTCGGTGTACACACGCTCTCCACGATGTCCCGCGAGAGAACATTGCCGGCAGGGCTCTCTTCGGCGGGGCTCACGGTGAACGTCTTCGTTGACGACACTGTGCTGGCCCTCGTGCCCGCCGCCAACACGGGACAACTTCGCACGCACGTCATCACGGTGCTGCAGGCCGCCGGGTTCACAACCGTCAACGTCGAGCTCGCTGCCGCCGCGCCCCCTACCCCCCCCGGCCAGACTCCTCCGCAAACTGTTCGTACGCGATTCGCCGCCCTCTTCGTTCAAGCGCGAGTCGTGAAAAGCCTGAACCTCTGGTTTATGTCGAGAAACGTACCGGAAGCCAGACGCGTTGCGATCGCTACGAAAATGGAAGCCAACGGGGACCCCCCGGTCATTCTGGCGGGCGAGACCGTCCAGATCCCATTCTTTGACTTCTTCATCTGCGCTCAAAATATAGATCCACCAAAGGGGGAAGTTGGGCATAGCGAGATCATCGACAGAGTCGTCGGGGCGAACCCTCGCGCCACACCGCCGGTCGTTGCGACCAAGGCGATTCTCGCGCCCATCGTGATCACCGCCGGGTCCAACAGCCAGAGCGGGATGCGCAAGATGATCAGCACCCTGGGCGGTGAGCAGACCGCGCAGCTCGTCGCCAGCACGATCTGTCACGAGATCGGTCATACGCTCGGGCTCCGGCACGTCGTTAGCTTCCAAGAAGCCCTGCCGCACGTCTTCGCAGACGTGCAATGCCGCAGCGTGATGGGCGCCGCCGTGGCCCCGCCCGCGCCGCCGCCACCGACGGTCCCGCCAACACCCCCGGTGCCGTTCGAGTTCTTCTCCCCGGTACAGATGGTGACGATCAGGCAGAACTATCTCTAATTGACCTGACCCACTCTCCGTCGACAGACTTCTCACCAACTCTACAGGCCTCGAACGCTTCGGGGCTGAGGTAATCCAGGGCAGCCATGGAGACGCTTTGGGTTGTAGAACATTTCGATGTACTCGAACACGCGGCGCGAGCTTGGGCCTTTGGTAGCAGCGAGGTTGATCAAGCTGAAGCCGAAACGACGCTCATGACAGCGGCCCGAGGTTGCGGTCTGCCGGACGGTAAAGCACGGCGCACCCTCGCGTCGAGAATCAACTCAAAGATCGAACACCCACGACAACACCTCGCGAGCGGTGCCGCTGCGACTCGCCGCGAACACGGCGCGGAGGGCGAACGGTCGGCGCGGTGAAGTCTTCCGAAGCGCCGACCGCGTTCACACCGATTTCGGCGCGAGATCTGATTCGTGAGTGTCCCGATCTGCGCCCGATCGTGACTGCCGATCTGTTGCGGGAAAGCGAAACCGTGAACATGCTGGTCGCGCCCACGGTCGGGAAATCCTGGCTCATCCACTCCTCGCGGCGTCGATGGCGGCAGGGTTGGACTGGCGCGAGAAGACGACTCGGTGCGGCCGTGTGCTGCTGATTGACGGTAAAGTTGATCAAGCGTGCGATCGCGGTGCGCAGCTTGACGTGCTCGCGAGTTAGTTCGCCTGAGCGCCTGCGGTAGTGCTTCAGCGCGTGCGCGTTGTAGAGCGCTGCGAGCTGATGGAGCGTCAGCGACGTCGACGAGGTCGATTGCAAGAGTGCGGTCCAGCGGCTCTATCCATGCTGCTGAGTCGAGCCATTGCTCAGCGGCGCCGCGATGACTAGTCACGGGCTCGGTGTCGGGGCTCTGGACCGTGTGAGTGCACGATCGTTGAGCGGAGATGTCGAAGCTACCAGACCGGGAGCACCGACCAAAGCGGGCGAAGGGACTCGAACCCTCGACATTCAGCTTGGGAAGCGAAATGCACCCCCCACTATTACCGCAGAAAACGAGGTATTATCAAACACCCCCAGCAGTATTCCCAGCAGTGATCGCCCCGCATCCAAAATCGCACTCGACCCTCACGCGGATTGTGGCCCGGTGGCCGAAACTCCAGCCCGCACTTCGGGCCGCGATCCTGGCTATCGCAGAGGCGGCCCTTTGTCCGTAGTGACGGAACCCGACTGTTGCACGCGGCAGTTCGGGCCGATACTCTCTCAACAATGTCCGAATTCCACTCAAACGCCCGCAGATCCACCCTCAACCGACTGCTTCGGTTGGCTTTGGTGCGTCGGGCCTTAACTGCCTTGCTGATCCCGATGCTCTTGCTCGGAGGTTTCGGCGGCACCACTCTCGTGGCCCACGCTCACGATGAACACGACACGCATTTCCACGCTCATTCGCCCCAAGGCCAGGTTCGCCTTTCGGACCGGCAGCATCGGTTAACCCACGGTGCAGAGGCTGCTGACTACGTCCAACGTGATTCTGACCACTTCAATCACGAGCCTTGCGACAACTGCCCCACTTCAATCGAAGAGCCGGAGTTTTTACCGTCGGGCGAAGGCATCGAAGGGCTCGTGATCTGCATCCCGGACCATGAGCAACTGGTTGTTCGTGGAATCGATCTCCCCGCCGCCCTGAAGGCTGCGCAGTTTGCGCAGTCCGTGTTGGCCGCGGTTTGGGAACAGCCTGACGTCTACGAGAAGATTGCATCGCCCGGCGGGCGTGAGCGGGGCGGCCCGCTACATCTCTGCGCGCTCTTCGCGTGCGAGCGGCTGGTGCGGACCAGCCAAGCTCTGCTGATTTAGGCGGGTACCCAATCGCGCGAAGACCCATCTATAAGAACGCCCTTCGGGCGGTCTCGCGATGCTCGTGTAGAGGTACCTCCTCAACATCCATTCTGGTTGCCATGACTGGCGCGTCCCGCACCTCCTCGATGCGGAACCAGACAGCAGCAGGACTCAATTTGAAAAGCACACCACGCATCCCACCGCCGAGCGGCGGCGTGATACCCAGCGCAGCCTCGCGCGACAGCGCGTTCATAGTCTCGTGCACGGCGCATATCGCGTTGCTCGCAGCCTTGCTCTGCGTCTTGCCAGGCTGCCAGTCGTACGAACCCAGACCGCTCGATCTGGATGCAACCCGGGCCGCGTGGCTTTCGCGGACAGCCGGTGATCTCTCGGTCCGAGACTTTGCCGCCAGCCTGAACACGGTGGATGCGGGCGAAAGGCTCGTCTTCGACTCGTCGGACGGCTTGACATTGGCAGAGGCGGAGGCAGTCGCGCTGGTGTTCAACCCGGAACTGCGATTGGCTCGGCTCGAGGCCAATGTCGCTCGCGCTAGCGCCGACAACGCCGGTCTCTGGCAAGACCCGGTGCTGGGTGTTGATATGGAGCAGATCGTCTCGGGTGCCAGCGGCGCGAATCCGTGGGTGGCTGGATCGACGCTGGGGATCACGATCCCGATCTCCGGGCGACTTGAGGCCGAGAAGGCCCGGTCCGGGGCGCGGCTTGCCGCCCGATTGGACCGCTTGGCCGCGCAGGAGTGGGCGACACGGGCCGCGCTGCGGGAGCTGTGGACCGAGTGGTCCGTGGCGCGGGTGCGACGGGACATCACGGCCGAACTGATCGCAAGCTTGCGCGATGTCGGATCGCTCGCCGATCGGCAGGAGAAGGCGGGATCCATGACCAGGGTCGATGCGCGACTGTTTCGCGTCGAACTCGCGGGGCGTGAGGCGGATATGATCGCCGCGATCGCGCGGACCAAGGAGCTCGAGCTGCAGGTGCGGGCAATGCTCGGGCTTGCGCCCGAAAACGTGATCGCGCTGGTTCCGAGCGTGACGTTCGCCACTCGTTCGACGGCTGAGGGCAGCCTGCGAAGGCTGATGGAGTCGAACAACACGGAGCTCGCGGCCATCCGCGCCGAGTATGAGGTCGCAGAGCAGTCGCTTCGGACGGAGATCCGCAAGCAGTACCCCGACTTGACGATCGGCCCTGGGGGCGGCACCGACCAAGGAGACACCCGTGTGCTGCTCGGCATCTCACTGCCGATCCCGCTCTGGAACCGCAATCAGCAGGGCGTCGCCGAAGCGGCAGCCGAGCGCGAGGTTGCCAGAGGGCGGTTCAATACCACCTACGAGCACCTAGGGTCAAAGCTTGCCATCGCACTCTCTCGCTTCGAAGCGGGAAAGTCTCAGCGAGCATTCGTCGAGTCCAGCGTTGTTCCGCTTGCCGATGAACAAGAGGCGGATGTTCGCAGGGTTGCGGCGCTCGGGCGCGTCGATCCGCTCTTGCTCCTGGAATCTCTTAAGACCCAATACGCGGCCAAACTGCGGCTCGTTGAAGCTCGAGCGGCGGAGTCTCTCGGCGCGATTCGCATCGATGAACTCATCGGCCCGTCGCTCTCGCCGAGTACTCAGGCACCCGCACCGACCACTCCAGCACCTCTTGTTCCGAACCTCATCCACGATCCGGCGAACGCCGAGACCGAACGCTGAAGGACACCGACGATGAACACACCTACCAAGAGATCTGCCATCGCCGCGATGACCTTGCCGATTGTTCTGGCGCTGTCGATGCTCGGCTGCGAGAAGAAGACTGAATCTCCCGTCGCGGCAAGCAAAGATGCGGCCGCCCCGGCCCCGACCAACCGCGTGGACATCAACGCTTCCGTCCGCCAGAACCTCGGCATTACCTTCGCCAAGGTCGAGAGCCGCAACGTGACTCGCACCCTGCGCGTCCCCGGACGATTCGAGTTGATCCCGACGGCCTATCGCGAGTATCGGGCTGCCGCATCGGGCACGGTAGAACTGCTCGTGCAGCAATACCAAGCCATCGCGGCGGGCACGCCGCTCTACCGGCTGGACTCGCCGCGCTGGCGCGAGATGCAGAAGGAACTCGCCGACGCGGACGCTTCAGTCACGCTCGCCCAAGCGGGTGTGGACAGCATCGCGCCGCTGCTGGCGGCCCACGAGAACCATCACACCGAGATCGGCAAGGCCGTGGACCTATGGACGGCCCGCGTGGCAACGCTCGAGCAGTTGCAGAACGCGGGCGGTGCTCGCGGCGATGAAGTCGCCCAAGCTAAGGCCGCGATGGCCTCATCGCGCTCAGAACTGGCGGAGACGCTGGAGAAGGAAGCCGAGCTGCTCGCTCGCAAGACCGAGACCGCCGCCCTTCTTGATGCGTCCCGGTCGCGTCTCGCGTTTCTCTACGAGGCCGCGGCATCGCTTTCGGGCGTGAGCGCGGCCGAGCTTCACGCGCCCTCACCCAACGATCCAAGCACGCCGCGCTGGCGAACCATCAGCGGCATCGAGGTCCGCGCGCTCACGCCCGGCGTGGTCCAGAGTGTCACCGTCGCCTCGGGCGGTGTAATCGACCAGCATGCGCATGTGCTCTCGACAGTGCAGCCGGACCAAGTGCGGTTCCGGGCCGTGGGGCTTCAGAGCGACCTGCCGCGACTCTCCGATGGACAAGCCGCCAGCGTCGTAGCAGCCCAAGCCCCGCAGCCGGGCAAGAACGTGCTCGGCGCGACTGCCCAAGTCCAAGCCGCCACCGCGTTTTCGGGCACGCTCATGCTCGCCCCGACCGCCGACCCCGAACGCCGCACGCTCGAACTCATCCTCGCGCCCGCAACCGGAACCACGCCGCCCGCGTGGGCCAAGGCGGGCGTCGCGGCGTTCCTCGAAATCGTCACCAGCAGCGCCAACAACAGCACCGCCAACGGCGCGCAAGCCAGCGGCAACGACGAACTCGCCATCCCGCTCAAGTGCGTCGCCCGCGATGGCACGGCCGCGATCATCTTCCGCCGCGATCCCGCCGACCTCAACAAGGCCATCCGAATGGAGGCCGACCTGGGCCTCGACGATGGACGCTGGGTGGTCATCAAAAGCGGCGTGGCCGAGGGCAACGAGATCGTCCTCGACGGCGTGTACCAGCTCATGGTCGCCACCAGCGGCAGCATCACCAAAGGCGGCCACTTCCACCCCGACGGCACATTCCACGAAGGCGACGAGTAATCAACGACCGCAGGACACCTCATGCTCAAGCACCTGATCTCCTTCTCGCTCAAACACTCCACGCTCGTGGTGCTCATCGCCGCCGCGCTGGTCGTCTTTACCATCGCGCGGCTGCCCAAGATGTCGGTAGATGTCTTCCCCGAGCTCAACGCGCCCACCGTGGTCATCTTGACCGAGGCCGGTGGCCTCGCGGCCGATGAGGTCGAGCAGTACGTCACGTTCCCGCTCGAATCTTCGGTGAACGGTCTGCCGGGCGTGCGGCGAGTGCGGTCGGCGTCGGCGATCTCGCTCTCGCTCCTCTGGGTCGAGTTTGACTGGGGCACCGACATCTACCGGGCCCGGCAACTCGTGGGCGAGCGCATGGCGAGCGCGAAGGCATCGCTGCCCCCAGGCATAGAACCGGTGATGACGCCGATCTCCAGCATCACCGGCGAGATCATGCTGCTGGCGGTGTCGTCGCCCGACCAGAGCGTTTCCGATCTGGATCTTCGGGCCTACGCGGAATTTGACTTGCGCAACAAGCTGCTGGCCATCCCCGGCGTGTCGCAGGTCTCGGCCATCGGCGGCGAGTTGCCCGAGTATCAGATCAACGTCAAGCAGGACCGCCTCGCGCTCTACGGCCTGACGGTGCAGGATGTGGTCGAGGCCGCCCGCAAGGCTCACAGCACGGCGAGCGCAGGGTACTTATCAGATGTTGACAGATCCGAACTGCCGATGCGCCAGGCGGCGCGGGTGACGAGCGTGCGCGATATCGCCGCGACCAAGGTCGTCATGAAGGACGGGCTGCCGATCACAATCGGCGAAGTCGCCGATGTGACGCTGGGCGGCGCGCCCAAGCGCGGCACGGCGGCCAACCAAGGGGTGCCCGCCGTCGTGCTGACGATCCAGAAGTCGCCGGGCACCAACACGCTGACGCTGACCAAATCCATCGACGCTGCGCTCGTGCAGCTGGAAAAGAGCGTCCCCAAAGGCATCGTCATCAACAAGGATGTCTTCCGCCAGAGCCACTTCATCCAGCGCTCGGTGGACAACGTCTTCAAGGTGCTGGTGGAGGCGACGGTGATCGTTGCGGTGATCCTGATCCTGTTCCTGCTGAACGTGCGGACGACGATCATCACGCTGACGGCGCTCCCGTTGTCGCTGGCCGCCGCGCTGCTCACGCTTGACGGGCTAGGGCTGACGCTGAACGTGATGACGCTGGGCGGGCTAGCAGTGGCGATCGGCGAACTGGTGGATGATGCGATCATCGACGTGGAGAACGTGCACCGGCGGCTTGAAGAGAACGCGCTGTTGCCCGTGGCGGAGCGCAGGGGCTTCGTCGAAGTGATTTACAGCGCCAGCAACGAGATTCGCTCGTCGGTGGTGTACGCCACGATCTTGATCTGCATCGTCTTCCTGCCCCTGATGTTCCTCGACGGCCTCGAAGGCCGGTTCTTTAAGCCTCTCGCGGCGACGTACATCGTCTCGATCATGGCGTCGCTCGTGGTCGCGCTGACGGTAACGCCAGCGATGTGCAAGCTGCTCTTGAAGCCCAAGGCTGGCAAGGCTGGCGCGGCAACCGACCCCGATTCCAAGCACGGCCACTCGCAGACTGATGGCTTTCTGGTTCGGTGGCTCAAGCGCCGCTACGAACCCGCGCTCCGCTGGTCGCTGAGTCACCGCTCGCTCGTCATTGGTGCGGCGCTGCTGGCCACGGGCCTCTCGCTCCTGCTCGCCCGCACATACGGCACATCGTTCCTGCCCGAGTTTCGCGAAGGATCGTTCACGGTCTTCGTTTCTTCTCCGCCGGGCACCTCGCTGGCCGAGAGCAACCGCTCTGCTCTTGGCATTGAGCAGCGGCTGATCGCGCTCGATGGCGTGCTCAGCGTCACGCGCCGCACCGGGCGCGCCGAACGTGACGAGCACGCCGAGCCGGTAAGCAATAGCGAACTGGACATCATGCTCCGGCCCGACGCCGACTACGCCGTCGTACGCGCCGGGATTTCCGCGATCGCCACGGCAGTCCCCGGCGTGACCGTGCAGATCGGCCAGCCCATCGAGCACCGCCTCTCGCACATCCTCTCGGGTACGCCCGCGGCGATCGCAATCAATGTCTACGGCGAAGACCTGCCAACGCTTCGTGCGCTAGCCAAGCAGATCGAGGGTGAACTCAAGGCATTGCCCGGTGCGCGCGATGTGACCGCCAACCGCGAGGTGCTCATCACGTCGGTGCCGTTCCGGTATCGCCACCAGGACCTCGCGGCGGCGGGACTCACGCCCGCCGACGCCGCCGAGCAGGTGCAGATGGCGCTCTACGGCGAAGAGGTCGCCGAGGTGAACCAAGGTGTGCGGCGCTACGCGATGGTGGTCCGGCTCGACGCCTCCGAGCGCGAGCGCGTTGAGCAGGTGCAGGATTTGATGCTCCGCGGCACGGCGGAAGACGGCAAGCCCGGCCCGACCGTACGCCTGCGCGATGTCGCTGACATCGGCCCGGAGAAGACGCCCAACATCATCGCCCGCGAGAACGCGCAGCGCAAGGCCGTGGTCTCGTGCAACGTCGCGGACGGGTACAACCTGGGCGATCTCGTGGCGCAGGTCAAGGGCCGAGTAGAGCCCATCGTCCAGCGCAAGGGATATCTCGTCGAGTTCGGCGGGCAGTTCGAGGCTCAGCAGTCGGCCAGCCGAACGCTGCTGGTCGCAGGAGCGGGCATCGCGGTGATCATGCTCATGCTCTTGCAGCTCTCCACCGGCTCGCTCAAGGTGGCATTGCTGGTGATGGTGAACTTGCCGCTGGCGACCATCGGCGGCGTCGCGGCGATCTTCATCGCTGATTCGCTGTTGCACGCGGGGCTTGTGAAGAACACGTTCGCGCTCTTCGGGCTTGGGCAATCCATGTACCTCGCGCCGGTGCTGTCGATCGCGAGCCTCGTCGGATTCATCACGCTCTTCGGCATCGCCGTGCGCAACGGCATCTTGCTCGTGAATCACTACCGTCACCTCATCGAGATCGACCACAAGACCGTTCCCGAGGCGATCGTGCAGGGATCGATGGAACGGCTCGTGCCGATCCTGATGACCGCGCTGTCCGCTGCGCTCGGCCTGCTCCCGCTCGCGTTGGCGTCTGGCAAGCCAGGTAGCGAGCTGCTCGCGCCGCTGGCAGTCGTGGTGCTCGGCGGCCTGCTCACGTCCACCTTCCTGAATCTCATCGTCGTGCCCGCGGGCTACGCGCTCGTGCACGGTGCTCGCGTCGGCCCTCCTTCCGATGCTTCTGCGAAGCGATCCCTGCTCGGGCGCGTGGCCCGGGTGCTTACACGCCGTCCGTCCTGATACCCTGCGAAAGACGGTGTATGTTGCTGGTACGACTTCACACATTCATTCAAGGAGTTCTTATGCGCCCGAACCTGCTTTTGATCACCGCTCTGTCCCTCGCCTCGCTCGCCGCACTCAGCACGCTCACCGGCTGCGAAGAGAAGAAGCCCCCGGACACGACTTCGGCCCCAACCTCGGGCAGCGCAGGCAAGAAGGCTGAAGATCACGGCCACGACCACGCCCCCGACGGCAGCCACGCCGCCCCCAAGCCCTCTGCCCCAGGCCACGGCGGCGCGGTGATCGCACTGGGCGAGCAGACCATCGGTTCCTTCGCCGCCAAGGCCACGCGCGATCAGGGCGAGATCATCGCTGGCAAGGATGCGCCCATCGACGTGACCATCACGCCCGCCGCTGGTTCACAGCTCAAGGCCACCGCCGTCCGCTTCTGGATCGGCACGCAGGACGGCAAGGGGAGCGTCAAGGCCAAGGCCGAGATCGAAGACCCCAAGGATCCTAACCGCTGGCACGTCCATGCCGAGATCCCGAACCCGATGCCCGCCGCCAGCAAGCTGTGGGTCGAGATCGAGGACGACAAGGGCGGCAAGGTGGTCGGGGGCTTTGAGCTCAAGGCCTGAGCGCACTGAGTGTGACGACAGGAACGCGAGGTCTCACCTTCCACCGAAGTGTGTGCAGGCTGTGCATTGCTCCTGACTCGGCATCCGGATCGAAACGGTGTTCACATCAGTCCCTGATGCGAACGCCCCTGTTAACCAAAAGCCTGAAGACGAGCCAAGAGCGAGAGAGCGTGAGGTGGCTTGGCTAACCCGCGTGTGGCACAACCTTCCTTTGACCTAACCCAGATTCCATTGACCTAAATCGACCGACCTGGCGAGCCTCGAACTGTTCGAGGCTCAGGTAGTCCAGGGCGGCGTGAAGACGCTGGCGGTTGTAGAACATCTCGATGTACTCAAACACGGCGGCACGAGCCTCTTCTCTCCTGGCGAAGGTAGAGCACATGGCATCGACGTTCAAGCAGGAGCATTTTTTGCGGATGAAGGCCAACTTTACAGGCGCTCTTTCGCGAAATAGGCCGCCGCTTTTTTTAAAGTATCGCGCTCCATGCACAGGCGTCCGCTTTCCTTCTCGATCTCGCGGACACGCTGCTCGAGCGAGAGATCCGCGGGAACGAGCGAGCGATCGGCGTTAAACTTGGCGGCATCGACTCACTTGCGCAGCGTGTCGTACCCGACGCCCCGCCGCTGGGCCACGGACTTGGCGGTGCGCCGCCGGGCGACGACCTGCTCGACCGCTGCCTTCTTAAACTCCTGCGAATAAACCTTCCTAGCCATCGTGACAATCCTTGCCTCCGGCAGTTGTAGCCGGGACGCGGATGTGTCAACGGAACGTGGGCATGGTCAGTCAGCAGCAAGTGCCCGGAGACCCTCTAGGAAGACCTCGGCCTCGACACCTGAAAACGTTCGGTTTCCCTTGGGCGTCCGCCACATCGGCGTGATTACAGGCCAAACTACTACAAAAACTGCCGCAAAGTGCGCAACCGGCTGTTCAGGCCATCTAGCGGATTGACGGCACTGGGATAAAAAACACCTTGCAACAAGGCTCAAATCGAAATGCCCCCCGAAGGACTCGAACCTTCGACCCGCTGATTAAGAGTCGGTCCAACGCATCCTCTCAGCGGGGCGGTAGTGACGTGCAAGTACATGATTTGAATGGACTTGCGGACTGATTTCGGACTGGGTCAGAACTGGCTCTAGGCCTGATCTCGGACCCCAACTGCCACAAAACTGCCACAAACTGCGATGGAGGCTTTGACTTCGCCCCAAATTTTAAGTCCGCTGCGTCTGCCATTCCGCCACAGGCCCGAAGTTCCTGATTCTACGGCAGATCCGGCGATTCTACATGCTATCCGGCGGCATGACTGGGAGTGTCTCGGCGAATTGCTTGGCACTCAGGAGCCGGAGCTAGCCCGATTGATCGCGGCTTGGCCGACGCTGGCACTCCACGTTCGGGAGACACTTGACCTGATTCTGCGCTCGACGCCCCAATCTGAATGAGGGGACCGGACAGCCATGCTTGACTGCCGACGTCATCTCTCCGACGCACCTTGCTCCTCGACGGAGCGCCTTGGCCTGTGAGTAACGGAGATCACATGGAAACACCCGGCAATGCTGGCAAACAACGGCATCGCCGACGTCCAACACCCGCGATACCGAGTACAACAAGAAGTGCCGAGGCCCCCGGACCGGGGACGATCGCCACCGTTGCATACTGCTGTCCCGAGATCGCCGTGTAATCGATCGGTCCAAAGGCAAGATTCGGCGTGAAGCCTGGGAGGCTCGGCAGATTCTGATTCGAGACGAATGAAGGGAAGTTCCCGCCTGAGAGCGTCACTTGCATTCCCATAATCCAACCCGGCTGAAGCCCTAGATCGAGTGCCGCGATATCGAGTTCTATCCCGGAAGTGGCAGTCAGGGCATTGGGATCTGAAGCACCGACGGCCGATCCACCGACTCCAAGCACATTGCCATTATCGAATGCCACGGACCAGCCGCTCGGATTTGCTCCACCACTCAACATGCTCAGTCCATTGCCAAGAAGTCCCTGTCCACGAAATCCCTGCGTATTGCCCGAAAGATCTACCGTGTCCACGAAGAACTCACCGAGTCCTGCACCTGCGGAGTTGATGATGATCGCGAAGTCTGGCACAAAGCCGGAATCGAATCGCGAGCCTTCCATCGCCGGAACGTACCGAGAGCCAAAGCCTGAGAAGCCGCCGTTAGCGTCCAAGATGTTCTCGCCGCCGGGGCGTGTGTCCAGATAGATCACGATCCCATTGCCGTTGATGTCGTTGTTCACATCCTCAAGATTGCAGGTGATACCAAGACGAAGTCGTCCGGCGGCGATATCCGGGTTGACAAAGAGGGCGTTCAGTTCAGAGCCTCCGCCAGCCGTCTGACTGGGATTGGTGTCGTTGCCGAACGCTGTGCCGATTCCCTGAGTCGCAGCGAGTTGGCCAGCAAAGTCAGTGGGGATGTTGCGGCCATCGGGCGGGATGGCTTGAGCTACCCCGGCTAGGCCGACTGCGGACGCGACGGCGAAGGTCCGACGGCGGCGACGCAGACCCACGCTTCCCGCAACACCGACAAGCAGAACCGCCGCACTCGGCGAGGGCACAGCCGTCATCACATAAACGCCTTGGCTGAAGCCCGGGTCGCTGGCAGCCCATCCAATTCCTGCGATACGCGAGGCGTCCGAGGCGGTTGAGGTGACCTGACCGAGGCGCTCCCAGCCAGCCTGATTCAGTCCTCCGCCAACCAAGGCACCTAAGTCGAACAGACCTTCTGACTGTGACCACCAGAAGATACGGGAGTCGGTCGTGTCGTCTTGGTTGTAGAACGTGTACTCGCCAAGAATGATGGAGTTGCTTGTCAGTACTTGAGGCATCGTGTTCGCGATGCCCAACGAACTGACGCTGAAGATGAGCGGGAGCGTGCTATTGGTGCCGTTGTCGAAGAACCACGCACTGCTGCCACCGCCAAAGAAATCACCGAGAACCCCAAGACGACGCGACGTGCCCATCGCATCGCCAGCCTCGTTGATCGTGATTGCTGAGCTGAAACGAGTGCCGTCAGTCGCAGTGTGATCAGCATCCATGAGGCCAGTTCGCACGGTCGTGGTGCCGTTGAAGACCCATGCACTCTGACCCTCGCTTCCAGCGGCGTACTGAGTGGACTGACCGAGCACGTAGCCACTGTCCGTCAGCTTCGACGCGAAGCCACTTCGAGAGCCATCCACTCCAGTGTGTTCGGCATCCACGAGACCAAGCTGTTGGTGCCCGGTTGCAGCAGAGTACTGCCAGGTGCTCGTGCCACGAGCGTTCAGCCCTGCGTATCGGTTCGATGAACCCACGACGGCACCAGCCTCGTTGATGAACCGGGATGAACTCGAACGGTCACCGTTGCTGCTGGTGTGTTCACTGTCGGCGAGACCGAGCCGCGTGGTCGTGCCGGAGGAGTAAAGCCACGCGCTTGAACCACCGAGTCCGGCGTATCTGGTCGACGTGCCGGCTACCGCACCGGCCTGGTTGAGGCCAGCGACAAAGCTGTTTCTTTGACTGCCCGACCCGGTGTGCTCGGCGTCGATCAAGCCGACCCTTGTTGTCAGACCTGCCGAATGAACCCACGTGCTGTAGACGAACGGGACACCTGAAACCATTTGGCGGGTGCGCCCGACAACATCGCCCGACTCATTCTGAAGCAGTGGGTCGCTCAGGCGACTTCCTGCAGCCGAAGTATGCTCAGCATCGACCAGCCCAATCTGAGTAGTGG
>Ga0163147_10001633_pt1 | contig 33760 bp, 24 predicted proteins | sample OliLakLV19MP6G1_FD_148597 | JGI IMG/M metagenome (GOLD analysis project Ga0163147, IMG submission 148597) | Freshwater microbial mat bacterial communities from Lake Vanda, McMurdo Dry Valleys, Antarctica- Oligotrophic Lake LV.19.MP6.G1 | ecosystem: Environmental > Aquatic > Freshwater > Lake >...
CATCTGTCAGGGTGAGGGCGTAGGCACCGGCTACTGTGCTGTCGCGCACGATTTGGGTGTTGCCGTCGCTCCAGGCGGCGGTGTAGGGCGTTGTTCCGCCCGTACCCGCAGCCGTCAGTACTCCTTCAATCCCGCAGGCAAAAGCGGTATTCGCCGTGATGGCGGCCTGCAACAATTCCGGCTGGCTCACAACAGCCGTATCGGTATTGCGGCAGCCTAAGGCGTCAGTCAGGGTGACCGGGTATTCGCCGGCTGCGAGGTTGTCGAGCGCCGGGCCGCTTTGGCCGCCAGCCCACTGAAAACTGTATGGGGCAATGCCTCCAACCGCATCGGCGACCAGGGAACCATCGCTTTCGCCAAAACAGGATGGCGGCGTGATGGCGGCATTCAAACGCAGGTTTTCGTTGCTCAGGGGCAACACCGCCGTAGCGGGCAGGCTGCGGTAAAACACGGCGAAAGCCTGCGTATGCACTTCGCGCAGGCCATAGGTGGGCGCGGGCGCGTCGTTGTGGTAGCGGATGGCCGACAGCGCGGCTTCAAAATTGGCAAACGTGGTGGCCGGGCCGTTGCTGATCAATGTGAGCGTGGCCGTGCCGGAACCCAGCACGGTCAGGTTATTTGCGGAAGCCAAAGCTAAGTACTCCTGCCCCGCATCGAGGATGCCGGTCAGTTCTACCCGGATGGAATCTATGGGGATGGCGGCAGTTACCGTGGTAAACTGGGCCGCGATGGGCATTGGCGTGATGCAGGTGGTATCAGCCACAAAATCCTGTTCGGTGGCAGAGACATCCAAGCGATCCAGATCGAGGGTGAACGCGCAGGGCGGTTGGATGCACTCCTCGCGGGCAGCCACGGCAAAAATGGGTACCTCCACCTGACAGATTTCCGTGAGGCTGTACGGGGCAAAGTCTAAGCGGTAGATGGTGCTGCTGGTATCCGTTCGCGCCACGAGAAAAGTGACCAAGCTGTCGCAGCGGTAAGGAAAGGTGATGAGGCCATCCACAGTGGGCATATCGGGCGGGAACTGCATCACCTCCACCGTATTGGCCGGGTTTTGCAGGTCTACCCGCGCCAGCGAATTACTCACCGTACTGATGAAGACCTCCCCGTTTCGGTGGGTGATGCCGCCCGCCGATTGCAGCCCGGGCGGCAGGTCGCCGAGGTAGGTCCAATACCCCGGTGGAAGGCCGGTAGGTGCTGATGCCGCGACCGGCGGCGAAGATATTGCCGGAGAAATCGCAGGTCATGGCGTTGAGGATGGTGTCGGAGGGGGAGGGGATGCCGTTGATGGGGTTGGAACCTGGGAACCATATCGTATCTTGAAAAAAGGGAAAATATTGCATAAGAATAGGAATCAATGTTCTGGATAACAACACCCCAGTAGAATCAAACACATCAAAATATCCAAAAACACGAGGTTGTCCACCTGCATAAGTCAAGCTATGGCAAAATTTTCTTCCATAATCTATCCCCGTGAGATATTGACAATTATGCAGGTTTATTCTACCATTCCGCACGTCATTGGTTTCTGGTGAAGGATTATTAGAAATCGCCCGAAAGGTTTGGGCAGAAGCCAGATTACCAAGGGCAGCCCAACTAATAAATACCAAAAATGCAATGCTCCAGACCTTCAAACCTGTGTTTTTTTGCTCCCAAAACATACTTCCACATTTTATTTTCCAAAACAATTACTGCCGAACCATCATCCGGGTAAAAAAGTATCCTGAATCCGGATCACTGATGGTTATGAAATAAGCGCCTGGCGGCAGGTCTGCCAGGTCATTCAGGACGACACTCCCCTCACCTCTTTGAAAAAACGTCGTACTGCTGCGCAAAACTACACCCTGCACGCTTTTTATGGAAATAAGCGGGGTTAAATCTCGCTCCGATTCGTAAGCGATGGTCAGTTCTGCTGTGAAGGGGTTGGGGAACAAGCCGGTAATGCCAAAAGTAGTTTGGTTTTGAATGAATGGGGTAGCTTCGTTGATGTGGTCGGTTCTGAAAAGCAAATCGCTACGATTGTTATCTTCCCGATATAACAAGGCAGCCGGAGGTACACAGTAAGGAGCATTAGGTTCAAATCCATTACAATTCTCTATTTCCTCGCTTAGATATTCAATTTCACCTGTTAATTGGCAAATGCGCGCAAGCCGGCATAAATAACCATGATTATCAGTATCTACAATGTTTTTGCAAACCACCCACTGATTTAGATCCTCCAAAATTTCTCCTGTAGCTTTGCAAATCACAATAATTTTGCAACCGTCAAAATCTGTGATTACTTCTACATCTGGAATCAGGCAACACACATTTGAAAAATCGGGTTACAATTGCAAATGCCATACTCATTAGCAGAATTACAAGACTTACAACCCAATGGTGCGTTCGCATTGATCTGTGTTTCTATACCATGACAATATCTGAATCGGTTACAACCATCGGTATAAGGCGAAACCGGTGTTCCGATATAGGGCGAATTATTCATTAGCGCAGTCAATCCATAAAATACCTGAGATTCTATGGGGTCTATCAAACTGAAATATTTTAAATTCCATCTGGCATCTTCTGTTGCTCTTAATTCCGATAAATCAAACTCATACTCAGCAGTACAGGTTGCCTCATCTTCAACCAATACCGTCCACAAAAAAGAACCTGTCATGGTTTCTGTGCCAAAAAGATTCCCTGAATTCAGTGTTCTGCTAAATCCTGGATTTGCCTCTACCGAATGTAAAAAAGTTTCATCTCCCCACCGCGCTTGCAAAGACCCATTGTTATTATGAGGAATCACCTGAAGAGAAATACTGGGGCCATTTAGATACAAACAGGCATTTTCATTATAATCTCCACTCACCGAAAAATCTCCACAATACGCCACCAACTGGCAATGCGTCCATACCGTACACCCATCGGTAACCGTCACGCAATAGCGCCCTTCGGCCAAGCCCGAAATGTCTTTGGTATACCGATGAAACCCAGGGGTACCCACCATCGTCCATTCATAAAACAACGGCAGAGAACCGTAACTAATCACCAACTCTATGGCCCCATCGCCGGAGGTGGGTGCTGTAAGTGGGGTGACCTTAATATCGGCTACTTCAAAAGGAATCATGTTGTTTGACGGGGGATTAAAACACGAGGTAATTGTTACAACTTCTGTTGAGAAACAGTTGTTTTCATCGGTCACTGTGACAATATAATTACCGGTAGGCAGGAATTCAAGGTCTTGCGTCTGCGCGCCATTGCTCCACGTGTAGTCAAAAGGCGCATTTCCGAAAACTTCAAGGTCAATTGATCCATTAGAGCCTTGAAATGGAGGGTTGATAATACTAGAAACTACGATCAGTGGGCGTGGGACGTCTTCCACTTCAATACAAAGGAAGTTCGAGCACCCTTCTGCGTCTACCACTGTCACGCAATAGTTACCCGCCAAAACCGAAGGAAGATCTTCTGTCATTGCTCCGTTGCTCCAGGTATACTGAAAAGGTGGAAACGTGCCTGATGGTTTGATGTCTATCGAACCCGCCGGATTGCCATAACAACTTTCAGCCACTTCCCCCGTAACGATCTGAACATTGGCCATGTGCACAAAAAAGAAGTCCACCAGGGTGCAATTTCCACTCGACACGCTTACCGAATATTGGCCGGCTGAAAGTCCTGATACATCCTCGGTGGTTGCACCCGTACTCCAGAGGTAGGTGGGATTGGCCGCCTGAACAGTAAGGTCAATCGCCCCAGTTTCGCCGACGGTGCAAATGTGTGTAATCTCTTCCGTAACTTGTATGGAACTACTGGCAAACCCCATTCCCACATCGAAAGGCCCACCAGTGGTCATTTCTCCGCAGGCATCGGTCACCGTTACAAAATAATCGCCACTGATGACCCCGTTCAGGCCAGGCGTCGTGGCTGTAAATCCGCCGGGACCACTCCAACTGAAAGATAAAGGAGTCAATCCACCTGTAAGTGTCAGGCTTACAGTGCCGGTCGGGTTACTGCCGCAAGCGGGGTGAGTATATTCGTCGGCGATCACTGGCTGTGTATAAGTAGGCAAATTGAAGCACTGCGACGTCGTTTGTCCGCAAGCATCCGTCAGCGTCACGCCGTAACAATTACCGGCGGTCAGGTTGTCGTTGATCGGACTGGAAACGCCATTGCTCCATAGAAACGCATAAGGAGGCTGGCCTCCGGAGGCGATGACGCTCAAACGGCCATTCGATCCACCCGGGCAGGCCGGATTGCTCACCCCTTGCACAAGCACAGGGGGGCTTACAGCCAGGAGCGGATCGGTACAATACGTGAGCTGCTGCGGACAGGCTAAGTCCGTCACGGTAAGGCAATATGCTGGGCCTGCTGTCAAGCCGCCGATGCATTCGCCGGAGGCGCCATTTTGCCACTGGTAGAACAACGGGTAGCTATATCCAGTTTCGATGCAGATGCTGCCATCCATAATCCCACCCGGGCAGGGCGCTGTAAACTCAATCAATTCATCTATAAGGTCTTCCAAAGGTAGGCACAAGGTTACACATTCCTGCACCGAACAACCCGCGTTATCCATAATGCTGACGCAATAGCGACCGGGAGACAGACCAGAAACGGAGGCAGTAGTTGCAAAGACGTCGTTTTCCCCTTCTTCCCTCCATTTAAAGGTATAAGGAGTCTGCCCCCCGCTTGCAAGGGCTTGAATGGAACCGGCTGCAAAATTGAAATTGAAAGCCACCTGTAAACACTTACGCTCCAACACATGCACATTGTCTGTGGTTAGGGTTGTATAGGTCGGAGACCAGGTACAATCAGGCATCAATTGAGGGATTTCTGCACATTTGGTCAGGTTGTTGCTTAAGGTGCGCAAATCAACCAAAGGATTGCCGTTCATATCCGGCCCCATGAAGAAAAATTCATCGAATAAGATGTTATTATTGTCAACCATTGTGGAAAAGAGCGCTACGGAAAACTCTTTTCCCCATGATATCGCACTAACTGGGAACATTTGTGCCGAGCCTAAAAAATGGCTTCCCACTAATATCTCCGCCATTGCCTCACTAGTTTCCACTTCCACCCGCAACTTTCGTTCCTCTCCAGCAATCGCACTCAGCAATTGTGGAGAAATCTCCTCCGTCCCCCCGGTAAAAAACACGCAGCCCGCCGCTGTGGTCACCCATTCCGCATCATAGATCAATGTTTCAATGGGGTGAGCGCCAAGCGACACCGCAAACATCCGCACCCGCTTCACGTAGGGCGCTGCGTCTTGGGGTGTGGTGGGCAGAGTCGTGTACGAACCAGAGATGATGCAGCCATTCGCATCCGTTACCGTCACGAAGTACTCTGCGCCGTCGAGGTTTTGGATGGTGGCGGTGTTGTCGCCATTGCTCCATGCGTAGGTATAGGGCGCTGTGCCACCACTTACAGTGAGGGCAATCGCCCCGTCGCCGGCAGTGGCGCAGGTGGCGACGGTGATTTGCGCGGAGGCGATGACGGGTTGAGCATTGGTGATGATTTCAAAAGTACCGGTCTCTGTGCAATTGTCCTGATCTCTGACCGTGACGTTAAAAATACCGGGGGCAAGGTTGCTGATGGTTGCTGTTTCCTGGCCGGTGTTCCAGTCGTAGCTATACACTCCGCTGCCACCGCTCGCATTCAGCATAATACTGCCATTGTGCTCCTCCCCGCAGACATTGGTGATCTGCGCCTCCAAATCCAGCACCTGCTCGCTGGTGATTGTGGCGCAAGCTTGTGCTGTGCAGCCGTTGGCGTCGGTGACGGTGAGGCAGTATTCGCCGGGGGTGAGGTTGTTGATAAAATTGTCGGTTCCGCCGGTGCTCCAGGCGTAGGTGTAGGGCGCGGTGCCGGTGGTGATTTCTGTCAGGGTGATGACACCGTTGTTGTTGCCGGTGCAGGCAGGTGCGGACGTCAGAAGGAGGGGGTCTATGACGGGGCAGGCGCCAACTTCGGTGGTGAGGGTGACGGCGCAGCCGTAGGCTTGGTGACGGCGACTTCGTACAAACCCGGTATGGTTATATCCTCCGGGTTTTGCTCGGTAGAGGCGTAGCCCTCCGGGCCAGACCACTGAAAGGTGAACGGGCCGGCAGTGCCAGTAGCAATAAGAGTCACACTGCCTGGCGAGGCAGAACTACAAATGCAGTGAGTAGTCTCTATCCTTATTTCTCCTTTGGCAATTGTAAAAATTAAAAGGAAGATAGAAAGTAGAAGATGAGTTTTAAATTGGTTCATGTTGTTGCGTTTATAAAAATGGAACCTGTTGATTTCAGGCCTATTTTTTAGGGTTTTTGTAATATTCCATAATCAGTAGAACATTGGCTCGTTTATTTTGCAAGGCATTAGGTTCTTTCTTCTTTTGGCCTATAGGATTATCCGGTTCGTTTAAATAGTGCACAAGCAAGGCATCCCGACAAGGAAGACAACCTTGAGTAATGCCCCCCAGAAGAGTCGCATACAGATTGATGTACTTTTCAGGTATCAGTTGTTTTTCCAGCGCTTTTTCAAAATGGGGCAGCAAGTGCCAGCCCATGTTATACCCCGTATTAATATATTCCACCAAATACTCATAGCAGGGGTGGTTCTCTGGCCAGACATAAAAAGAAGGATCCCGCCCAAAATTGGTAGGGTCGCGAGTACCTGCAAAATTCATCAGGTTGTCCATTAAAAAAGTAATGGCTGCCGGGTGGTGGGATTCTCCCAGTTTGAGAAGACCATCGAAACGAATCAGATTATAAGAGTTTGTATCCGCAACCATCTCAATCAAAGCAGCAATTGCACGATCCAGGCCAGGCTGATGTTTGTCAATTTCAGCAAGCACGGTGTTAAAAGTATCCCGCTTGTCTGGAAAAAACCGCCCATGATAATGAATCGCACCTGCTCTGCTATACAGGTGATTGAAAACATCCGTTAGGCTATCCCTTTGAGCAATAGAATTTACTTCATTCCTTTCAACCATGCCTTGTATCAGCCTTACTTCAGCATACATTTTTTGCGAAACCTGATAAAACGAGTCGGCGTCTGCCTGCATTTGTTTAAATTTTTCAATAAGGGCCAAATAGACAGCGTATAAACTATCTTTCTGTTGGAGTGCCGAATCCCTTTCCAATATTATAATCTGACTTAAAACAGCCTTCATCTGCCATGTCTCTCTTGGTTGACTCCAACCCCAGCTTGAAAAAAACAACAAACTACAAAGCAATCCATATTTCATAACTCAAGGATTAAAGCATTAAAAATTAGTAACATTAATGGGGAAGTTTAGCCTGCCAGGTGCGATTTCGCTTATTTTTCCCATAGGATTAACTGTGCGGAATACATTAAAGCGAAAACGGTGGTGCATAGCATTAAAAACCGCATTCCCTGGCTTCTTAATGGTTATCGTCACTTGGTCAGGAATCGCAATAACCCATTCATTCGATTCATCAGGTAGCGTCTGCATTGGCCCGGAGATGACAGGATCAATGGAGGTGTTATTGATATCATACATCTTAGCCTGCCATTTATTACTACTAAGATATTCCAGATAATACGCTCTTGTCTGTACACTCTCAGCAGGCTGGCCCGTCTGAGCATTCTGAGCTAAGACAATTGATATAGTACCCGGATTTTGGGGGGCGCCTTCTCCAGTTTGTATCCAGGGATCACTATAAGAAACAGGTTCTGTATCTATAACCAATAGATTATTAGGCCCTCGCCTGTGATAATGGGTGCAGTGCCATTCATAACGACCGGAAGCCCGTGATCCCAAAAGCTGATTTTCGTCATTGAAAGGGGTAAAACTGATCCTGACGAACTCTGAAAAAGTAGCTCGGGTCATTCGGAAAGCGGCATGTGGGTTGGTCGCAGTAATTATTGGGGGTGCGTAAATTAAATTCGTAACGTTATCAAAAGAGTATAGGAGCATTGCCGCCGGATCTGTTACCGTTGCCGGTGGCAATCTATCATCTTCATCCTGTGGCGACCCACTGTCATTTGGGAGTTCGTTGTTTGCTGCCCTATGAGTATGCCTTAGATCATTCCATTCAAATTGAAAAGGGGGCACCCAAGGAAAGTCGTCTATATCGGTCACATAAGGGCTACCTACTCCACTTTCAAATCTTGCCGCCACTGTCTTTCTCTGTCGGGCTATATCAAAATATATCCCTGGAAGGGTATTTACACCTGCAGGATACACCCGATATTCCACCAGATGACGTCCACCCAGTCGTGTATCCCCATCAGGGCTTCCCGGAGGCCCCTGGCTGTTGTTGCTGGAGCCATACCCATAAAGACTACCATCCTCTGCTATATTCAGTGTATTAAGTCTATCGATCAATGAAGGTTCATCCAGGTAGTCAAGGTTATCCGGGTGGCCTATTGTACCCCCTACTGTTGGCTTGTCACTCCTGGCATACCAACCTCTGGTTTGCTCTATCCAGATTGCTGTCGCTCTCACTTTGTCCACTTCATTTTTATATTTCAGTTGAAGTTCAATATCTCTTACTGACATACTTTTGTCAGTGGCCTCTACATAAAGCTCTGGGTATTGTTCAAGTTGTTCCCGGGAGGTGATTATTAATGGAAGTGTAACCTGCTCAGATTTATATGGTTTCTTCCATACCTTTATATTACCTGATTTTCGACTAAGTGTAAGAGGATGAGCGGCGTCAGGCATTACATCTGCATCGGCTGCAATTTGTATTTTCATCAAATCAATTTCATTGCGCCCCATCACATTACTAGGTCTAACATCGTTATCATCTCTATCAATCCGTTCTGTGACACCATCCTCCATAAAATCGCCATCCGTGTTATTTAAGTTAGCTACTGTTACTGCTCCTATCTCATATTCCTTATCCGCTAACTCCTCAAGAATCTGTCCTCCTGACCAACTAACATCTCCTTCCCAATCCTTTAGTCCATTATATATAATTAGGTCAATTGAAGTTGCTTCGCAATCCTCTACTTCTATTTTTCCCACTGCAATACACCCGCCAGGATCCAGTACTGTAACACTGTATATGCCCGGTTCAGTAACGGTTAAACTTGATGCCGTGCTGTTGTCTGACCATACATAACTCTCAAACCCAGCATTAGCTTGCAATACCACTGAACCTTCACAAAGTTGAGCAGGTACAGGGCTTACTTCCAGTGTCGTTTCTGTACAATAAGCCAGTTCTACTTCCTTAGAAGCCTTACAGCCATTGGCATCCGTGACGGTAACACGATAAGAGCCAGGCGTTTCCACCTCGATACTTGGCCCGCTTTCCCCAGTGGACCAGATGTAACTGGAATAAGTAGCAGTGGTACTCAATGTAATGGGGTCAATCGAGCAAACATTGTTTCGGCCACCCGGCACCTGAACACCCGGAGGAGGCGCTTGTTGGCAAATGGCCGGATTTGGGGGTGTAATTTCTACTGTGGGTAAAGGGATAACGGTAATCGTCACCATATCAGTACCGATCAGATCTCCCTGGTCATTGGTAATGTAGATGGTACAAGTTGTCGTAACATCAGGACAAACCTCCGGAAACGGCGAGGAGGTTGAACTAATATTTTCCTGAGGAAACCAGCTATAGCATAGATCATAATCATTCAGAGAACGAGGCAGACAGCCAATATAAACACATTCCCCCGCACAAATTGTCTTGTCTTCCCCCGCCCACGGGCAGCCCGCCGGCAATTCTGTTATCGTCACGGTCATTGCGTTCACTTCACCTGCTGTAGCACCGCCCGTCAGGTTTTGCAGCTCCAGGGTATAGGTATGATTCTGGTCGGGTTGGCCATTGTCTGGTTCCAATTGCAGGGTAAAACATTGGGCCATAGTACTCCCCTCTGCAAAAGTAAGTGTTTGCGTGTCAAAGCTACTCAAATGCGGGTCGGCGCTACCCACCAGCACGACGTCTGCTGTGCAAGCCACCGATGGATTGGTGATTGAAACACAGACTTGTGCATTTGAAGGGGTAGTCACTGAAACACTTACCTGCGTGCTGCCACCTTCGGCTATGGTGACACTGGATTGCTGGAAAGCCAATACTGGTGGGCTGATCAGGCGGCGCTCCAATTTGAAATTGTCAAACCGCACAGATGGCGCCGAACCGCCACCACTGCGCCGTGCAATCAGGTAATGCAAACCGTCGTAATTGCTGAAAACGGCGCTTTGCACGTCCGTTGTTGTCTGGTCGAAGCCGCTCACTACCAGGATGTTTTGGGCGCTGCCGATATTTGTCCCTGGTGAGCCTGGTACCAAACCAATCTGGAATTGCACCTGCTTCCCGGACGTTGTCGTCCGTGCATTCCAGGAAAAGCGGTATTCGTAAGCATTAGAAAGAACTGTCTGAACCGCTATGTAATACGTGTTCTGGAAATTAAGAACCCCGGCACAATTGTCCTGAGAACTACCGCTGGCGCCAAAGCCCAGGAGTGAAAACCCAGCCTGATAGAAAGGAGGAGACGCGGGTAGGCCGCCTGAAAAATCAATCGTTGAACCCGTTACCGTTTCCCAATCCTGTGCAGTTGCCGAAAATGTAAGACCCGAAAAGGCAAGGATAAGAAGTGCGTGCTTTATTATTTCTTATCCATTGATTATCAACGAATTACACTCCACCTCGAAAAGCAAAAAGAACTGCTGTTCAAAAGCAGGCGTGCGCTGGTTTGTTTTGGATGATTGGATGTCATGAAGGTTTGGTTTTTATATCGTTTTATGATTGATCTAATCTTTACCACCTGTTGTCAACAGACAGAAACGATGGGGTGCGCAACAAGCGGTCAACGCTGTTGCTTCCCATACGATTATCAGCCTTCCTTCCGGAAGGTTGCCCAATTTTGTTCGTGTTTGTTGTAATTCGTTAGAAGACAGCTTATTCTAGCTACAAATGCTCAAAAAAATATGAAGCTGTTTATTTTCTTCTAACTGTTGTGTGTGTTCTTAAGTGCAAGGGTAAGCCAAACAAAATGTACGTCAAAATTTTTTGGGAGTTTTAACAGGTTAATTTTTTTGGTTGTTGTCAGGCGGAGCCTGACGAATAGGACACGCGAGGCGGAGCCATCGCGCGAGCGGCAGGCCGGAAAAGCGTCAGAACCAAATCGCTTACCAAACCTGGCTGAATTCAACTTTTCAAAAATTACCGCCCAAAAACTTGATCTTTTCAAAGCAACCACTATATATTTGCAACCGCTTTTGAAACGCCCTGCATCGGCAGGGTGTTCAGTCGCGAATACGCCCAGGTGGTGAAATTGGTAGACACGCTACTTTGAGGGGGTAGTGCTCGTAAGGGTGTGCAAGTTCGAATCTTGTTCTGGGCACCAAAGTAAAAAAGCCTTTCCTGTTTCGGGAAGGCTTTTTTTATGTACACCTCCCTCTCTCCCTCTCTCCCTCTCCCTCTCACTTCCCCCTAAAAACCGGCTTCCGTTTCTCCAAAAACGCCGCCACGCCTTCGTTAAAATCCTCCGTCATCCCTGCTTCTACCTGAAGTTCTTCTTCTAATGCCAATTGAGCGGTCAGGTTATTTGTCAACGAGCGGTTGAGGGCGCGTTTGGTCAGGCCCAGACCGATGGGCGGCAGCAGCGACAATTGGATGGCGATGCCCGTGGCGGTCGCTTCCAACTGATCGTCGGGACAGGTTTTGTAGATCAAGCCCATGGCTTCGGCGGCGGTGGCTGGCACGCGTTCGCCCAGCATCATGAGGGCTGCCGCACGTTGCATGCCGATCAGTCGGGGCAGGGTAAACGTGCCGCCGCTGTCCGGGATCAACCCGATTTTGCTGAACGCCTGGATGAAAGAGGCGGACTCGCCAGCAACCGTGATGTCGCAAGCCAGTGCAAGGTTCGCGCCCGCGCCCGCCGCTACGCCGTTGACCGCGCAAACCACCGGTTTTTCAATCCCCCGGATGCGTTCGATGATGGGGTTGTAATGTTCCGAAAGGATGGTGAACATCGAAGGGCCGTCTTCGGCCACCACTTCCTGCAGGTCTTGCCCCGCGCAAAACGCTTTGCCGTTGCCTGTGAGCAGGATCACCCGAATGGTTTCGTCCGCCGCGCAGACATCCAAATGCTGCTGGAGCGACAACGCCATGTCGCGGTTGAAGCTGTTGTAAACCTCCGGGCGGTTGAGGCTGAGCTTTGCGAGGTGTTCGCCGATGCGTTCGAAAAGAATGCTTTCCATAAGTTGTTTGTGTGTGTGGGCCAAAGATAGATCAGAATTTAGCAAATTATTTAGTGTCTGTCTTTATAGTCCGATAACTGCGTTATGTTTCGCCCCAAAATCGGTCATTTACGCGAGTAAACTCCCGTTTTGGGGCGAAACACGCCTTGTTCTCGAACTCTAAAGAGCAGACACTCGACTAAAAAGACAGACACTCATTAGTTACAGCATTTTAGAATTTCAGCATGCCCCTCGAAAATATTGTTTTGTTGTATTGATTTTAAACATCAAACATTCTGTTTTGGCTATTTCGTTTGCGCCCCGTTACAGGCTCAAGCGTCTTTATCCTTTTTTTGATTGTATTATAAAATTTATTTGATTACAAAACAACATAATCCGTGCGCTATTAAGCAATTGTGGAAAACTTTAATAAAAAATGGTGGTAGAAAGTGGTAAAATGTGTAGAAATGATATACTTTTGAAAACTTAACTGTATGAAAAGTGGAAATAAAACAACTTCTGGGGGAATACGAATGCACATTAGACCCGAAAGGTCGGATGCGCATGCCGAGTAGCCTCCTCAACCAACTGGGGGAGGAAGCGCAGAAGTTGACCTTTATTGTGAACCGGGGTTTTGAAAAATGCCTGATGTTGTACCCAAAACCCGTTTGGGATAAAATCACGGAAGACATCAATCATTTGAACACGTATAACAAAAAGAACCGCGAGTTCATCCGCTATTTCTACCGGGGTGCGCAGGAAGTGACGATGGATGCCGCCGACCGGATTTTGATTTCGAAGCGCCTGCTGGAATATGCCGGTATCACTAAAGACGTGATCCTTTCGGCTTACAACGACCGCATCGAAATCTGGGCGCAGGAAGGATACGACGACCTGATGGCAGAAGAGCCGACAGATTTTTCCGACCTGGCAGAAGAAGTGTTGGGCAAAATTAACGGCAACAAAGCATAGACTTTATGGCCTACCACTTGCCCGCGCTGGCTTCGGAAAGTATTGAAGGACTGAACATCCAACCGGATGGCGTCTACGTAGATGCCACGTTTGGCGGCGGCGGACACGCAGCCTTAATATTAAAGGAGTTGGGCGATAAAGGTCGCCTGATTGGTTTTGACCAGGACGAAGATGCGGCGGCCAATGCGCTCAATGACCCGCGCTTCACTTTTGTGAAAGCCAATTTCCGGGATTTGAAACGCTTTTTACGCCTGCACGGTGTGGCGAAAGTTCACGGCATCCTTGCAGATCTGGGCGTATCATCGCACCAGTTGGACGAAGCTTCGCGGGGTTTTTCCTACCGCTTCAAAGCGGAGTTGGACATGCGCATGAACGCCGCCGAAAAACGCACGGCTGCCGATGTCATTAACCAAACAGACGAAGCAGGACTGCTGCGGATCTTTGGCGAATACGGCGAAGTCAGGAATGCCCGCACGCTGGCTGCGGCCATCGTGCAGGAGCGAAAAACACGCCCCATTCGCAGTATCGAGGATTTTGTCGCCATGCTGGATCCGTTGGTGCGTGGACAACGGCAACGCTATCTGTCACAGGTATTCCAGGCACTGCGCATCGAGGTGAACGATGAAATGGGTGCTTTGGCCGATTTCCTGAAACAGAGCCAGGAAGTGCTGCACCCCGGCGGAAGATTAGCCGTCATTTCCTACCACTCGCTGGAGGACAGGATGGTTAAAAATTTTTTCAAAACCGGGAATGTGGACGGCAAATTGGAACAGGATTTTTACGGCAATATCCACCGCCCTTTTACCCTGATTTCCAAAAAGGCCATTTTGCCTTCGGAAAAAGAGGTGCGGGAGAATCCGCGTGCGAGGAGTGCGAAGTTGCGGGTAGCGGAGGTTGATTTGAAAATTTGAGGATTTGAAAATAGGCCCGTAGGGTGCGCCCCTCGCGGTCGCCCAAAACCAGGGAAACGAAATAATGAATCAATACCCCTCAAATCAGAGGGATAGATACAGCAGAACATGGCAAAAAAAGGATTTAAAATAAACGATTTAAGTAGTCTGACTTCAGGGTTCATCCTGAACAACGTTGCTTTTATTGCTTTTTTGGGTTTTTTGGCCATTGTCTACATTGCTAATGCGCATTACGCGGAGGGCAATGTGCGCGACATACAATTGTTACAGCAGGAAGTGCGCGATTTGCGTTGGCAATTGAGAACCACGCAATCCGAGAACATGTACAACAGCAAGCAGGCTCAGATCAGCGACCAAATCCGGGAAGAAGGTCAAAACCTGCACCGTGGACAATCGAAAAAAATTGTGATTTCAGCAGAATAAATTATTAATTCCAATGGACGTCAAAAACGAAGTACTATACCGGGTGTACTTCCTGCTCTTCGGCATCGTGGTGCCGGCGGCCATCATATTGTTCTACCGGACTTTTGAAATCGCCGTTGTACAAGGCCAAAAATGGCGCGATAAAGGCGAAAGCAACTACATCAAACCCCGCGAAGTAGAAGCCGACCGGGGCAATATCCTCGCGACCGACGGCACCCTGCTGGCCACATCTGTTCCTTATTTCGACATCTACTTCGACCCAACAGCGCCTTCCAAAGAAAATTACGAAAAACACGTTGACTCCTTAGCCTACTGCCTGGCAACGTATGTAGACAAGACGTTCACTGTGGGGGGCTTCCGAGACTACCTTATCCAGTTGCGACAAGATTCCACCAACAAACACGTCCTGATCAAAAGCCAGGTTTCCTATACCGAAAAGAAACGGATGGAACAATTTCCGTTGTTCAACCTCGGGCAGTTCAAGGGGGGGTTCATCGCCCGGAAACGCAGCGAACGCAAGCGCCCGTTCGGGTTGCTGGCGCGCCGAACCATCGGTTATGTGCGCGAAGATTTTATGCCGGTTGGGATTGAATCCTACTTCGACGACGTACTCGGCGGACAACCTGGTCAGCAGTTCATGATCCGCGTTGACCCCAAACGCGACCTTTGGGTACCGGTGGAAGACCTCACGTCCATCGAACCCAAAAGCGGCGACGATGTCATCACGACGATTGACGTGAACCTACAGGCCATCACCGAAAATGCCCTGCTCCGCGCCGTTCAGCACCACGACGCCGAATGGGGTGTTGCCGTGTTGATGGAAACCAAAACCGGCGCTATTCGGGCCATTGCTAACCTTGGCAGAACGGATGAAGGCTGGTTCGAGACCTATAATTACGCCATTGCTTCGGCCACCGAGCCGGGTTCCACTTTCAAATTGGCGTCCATGATGGCGCTAATCGAAGACGGGCACGTCAATTTGGACGACTCTTTAGACATCCAGAAAGGCAAAGCCGATTTTTTTAAAGAAACCATGGAGGATTCGAACCCTTACAGCGCCAACATGGATACCACGACGGTGAAACGCGCGTTCGAAATTTCCTCCAATGTGGGCATTGCCAAGCTGATCCAGCAATACTACGGCGAAAAAACAAAGGCCAACGACAATAAAGGTGCCGCTCAGTTCATCGAGCGGTTAAAGTCGTTTAACCTGCACCTCCCAACGGGCATTGAATTAGATGGAGAAGCTAATCCACTGATCAAAGAAGCTTACAGCGCTGAAGACCAGTGGAGCGGTACGACCCTGCCCTGGATGGCCATCGGCTATGAGTGCCGCCTCACGCCGCTTCAACTGCTGACTTTTTTCAATACCGTCGCCAACGACGGCCAATTGGTGAAACCCATGCTGGTGTCTGAAATCCAGCGTTTTGGCAAAACCATTGAAACTTTTCCCACGACGGTGGTGAAGGAACGGATCGCTTCGAAAAGAACCATCGAACAAGCCAAAGAATTGCTGGAATCGGTGGTGGAAAACGGAACGGCGTACAAACTCAAAACCGACCGCTACCGCTTTGCCGGAAAAACCGGAACAGCGCAGGTCAACTACCGCCGCTCAACCAGCGGCAACCACATTGGCGGTTACCAGGCTTCTTTCGTAGGGTATTTCCCTGCAGAAGCCCCGCAATATTCCTGCATTGTGGTCATCAACAAACCACGGCAGGCCGGCTACTACGGTGCAGATGTTGCAGGACCGGTATTCCGGGAAATTGCCGACCGCTGTTTTGATGTGGTGGTGAACCTGCAAAAACCCATCAATCGCGGTCCGAAGCCGATGCTTGTGGAAAACACCCTGCCGAGCCGCGATATTGGCAGGCGGGACGATATGAAAGCCATCCTCGACTATTTGGAAATGCCTTATTTCGATCAGTCAGAGACCGAAATGGCGATCATTAACCCACATTCTGACAGCCTGATGATGGAAAATAGGAACATCGGAACCGACAAAGTGCCGAATGTCATCGGGATGGGGTTGCGGGATGCGCTTTACGCGCTGGAGAACAGGAAACTCAAAGTGCAGGTGAACGGCTTTGGAAAAGTCGTTTCGCAGTCTTTGCCGCCCGGCGCATCTGCAAAAGGCCGCAACATAAGAATTAACCTGCGATGATGGCACCGATGAACCTGAATACACTGATAGAAAACCTGCCGCTAAAAGTAGTTGCAGGCGAAACCCATACAAGCATCCGCCGGCTCGATTTCGACTCGCGCAAAGTACAGGAGGGCAGCCTCTTTGTGGCAGTGCGCGGCACACAAACGGACGGGCACGCTTACCTTGACAAGGCAATAGAAAACGGGGCGGTGGCCATCATCGCCGAAACATTACCGGCGACACTGGCAGCAAACATCACCTGGATACAGAGCGATGACAGCGCCAAAATGCTGGGCTTGATGGCTTCGCGCTTTTACGGCGAACCTTCGCGCAAGCTGCGTTTGCTGGGCGTGACGGGAACCAACGGCAAAACAACCGTGGTGACCCTGCTGCACAACCTGTTTTCTGAAATGGGCTACCGCTGCGGGTTGTTGTCTACCATCCGAAATAAAATCGGACAGGCAGAGGCATCCTCCACGCATACGACGCCGGATGCTTTAGCCATCAACGCTTTGCTGGCGGACATGGTAGCAGCCGGATGCACGTACGCGTTCATGGAAGTCAGCTCCCATGCCGTGGATCAGCAACGCATTGCCGGATTGCATTTTGCAGGCGGGATTTTTACAAACATCACCCACGACCACCTCGATTATCACAAAACGTTTCAGGCGTATATCGAGGCAAAAAAAGGGTTTTTCGATGGCTTGGGCAAAGACGCTTTCGCGCTGGTCAATGCCGACGACCGCCGGGCTGATGTGATGGTGCAAAATTGCAAGGCTGCGGTGTACCGCTTTGGGTTGAAATCAATGGCTGATTTTCGGGCGCGGATTTTGGAAAATGCACTATCGGGGCTACACCTGGAGTTGGATCGCGAAGAATTCCACAGCCGGTTGATCGGGGAATTCAACGCTTACAACCTGCTGGCCATTTACGGCGCTGCCGTTTTGCTGGGCGAAAAAAAGGTGGAAACCTTAGCCGCTCTCAGCAACCTCGGCGCGGCAGAAGGTCGCTTCGAATATGTGGAAGGCAAACAGGTGATCGGCATCGTGGATTACGCCCACACCCCGGATGCGCTGGAAAAAGTGCTGAGTACCATTGCGCAACTGCGCAAAAAAAATGGAAAAGTGATTACGGTGGTTGGTTGCGGCGGCGACCGCGATCGCACCAAAAGGCCGGAAATGGCAAAAATCGCCTGCCTCAAAAGCGATCAGGTGATTTTGACCTCCGACAATCCGCGTTCGGAAGAACCAGAGGCCATCCTTGCAGAAATGGAAGCCGGTGTGCCAGAAGAATTTGCAGGCAAAACCCTGAGCATCAGCGACCGCAAACAGGCCATTAAAACGGCGTGCAGGCTTGCGCAAAGCGGCGACATTATTCTGGTGGCGGGCAAAGGCCACGAAAAATACCAGGAGATTCAAGGGGTAAAATATCCTTTTGATGATAAGGAATTGCTGATGAAGGAGTTAAGCGTCTGAAGGTAGAGGGTAGAAGGTAGAGGGGAACCCCACACATCATAATATCCCGAACCTAACGAACAAGGAACAACAAGGAACAACAAGGAAGTCAACGTGAAAACAGAACGAACAATGCTCAACGAACAACAATAAACGAACAATGCTGATAAAATTAGTAGAGTGGCTGAATGAACTATATGATGGCAAACTTCCGGGTTCGGGGTTGTTTAGCTACATCACATTTCGTGCAGGTATAGCTACAATTTTATCTTTGCTGATTTCGATGGTATTCGGTGGCCGGATCATTGCCTATTTAAAGCGCCTTCAGGTTGGGGAAACCGTTCGCGATCTGGGTTTGCAGGGCCAAAAACAAAAAGAGGGCACGCCAACGATGGGCGGCATTATCATCATCATGGCGATTCTGATCCCTTGTTTGCTGATGGCCAACCTCAACAACATCTATATTTTCCTGATGGTGGTTGCCACGGTCTGGATGGGCATCATCGGCTTTTTGGACGACTACATCAAGGTATTTAAAAAAGATAAAAATGGCCTTAGCGGCAAATTTAAAGTACTGGGACAGATCGGATTGGGAGTTATCGTTGCGCTGATCATGATTTTCAGTGATCAGGTGGTGGTGCGGATGGATCTTGAAGAATACGACGCTTCCGGGATTGTCGCAGAAATGGTAGGCGATACGCTTGAAGTGAAAAACGGGAAAGAAATCGAAGAAAAAGGCGATTTCAAAATGATGCTGACCAATGTACCTTTTGTGAAAGGCAATCAATTGGATTATGCCAAGTTGGTGCCCGCCTCAAAGGATGGCGGCATGAGTTCCTGGGTGTGGCTGTTGTTTGTGCCTTTGGTCATTTTTGTGGTCACGGCCGTCTCCAATGCCGCCAACCTGACCGATGGGTTAGACGGGCTGGCGACCGGCGTTTCCGGCATCATTGGCCTGACGCTTGGCATTTTTGCTTACGTATCCGGCAACGCAATTGCAGCCACCTACCTCAATATCCTGCATTTGCCGGGTACAGGGGAACTCGTAATTTTTGCGGCCTGTTTCCTCGGCGCTTGTCTGGGTTTTTTGTGGTACAATTCCTATCCCGCCCAAATTTTTATGGGCGACACCGGCAGCCTGACCCTCGGCGGCATCATTGCCACCATGGCCATCGTGTTGAGAAAAGAATTGCTGATTCCGCTGATGTGCGGCATCTTTTTAATAGAAAACCTTTCCGTCGTGCTTCAGGTGGCGTATTTCAAATACACCAAACGCAAATACGGCGAGGGGCGCAGGATTTTCCTGATGTCGCCATTGCACCATCACTATCAGAAAAAGGGGATTCCCGAGACGAAGATTGTGATGCGCTTTTGGATCGTAGGCATCTTGCTGGCCGTTTTCACGATGATCACCCTGAAAATCCGATAGAGGCCATGAGTTTAATCGTCGTATTGGGTGCAGCAGAAAGCGGGGTGGGCGCAGCGATATTGGCTGCGGCAAAAGGATTTGAAGTATTCGTTTCCGACAGGGGCGAAATCAAAGACAGTTATAAAAACCTGCTGGTAAAACACGGCATTCCATACGAGGAAGGTCAACACACGCACGAGCGCATTTTTCAGGCAACTGAAGTGATCAAAAGCCCGGGCATTCCCGACACCGTCCCTTTGGTGAAAGCATTGGAGGAACGGAGCATTCCGGTCATTTCAGAAATTGAATTCGCGGGCAGGTACACGGCTGCAAAGATCATTGGGATCACGGGCAGCAATGGCAAAACGACCACTACCCTGCTGACACATCACCTGTTGAAAACAGCAGGTCTGAACGCCGGACTGGCAGGGAATGTGGGGTTTGGGTTTGCGGCGCATGTGGCGCTGGAGCTGGCGGTTGACTACTACGTGCTGGAGCTGAGCAGCTTTCAGTTGGATGGCATCCGCGCGTTCCGGCTCGATATTGCGATGTTGCTGAACATTACGCCCGATCATTTAGACCGCTACGCATACAAATTGGAAAATTACGCCGACGCCAAATTCCGCATTGCGATGAATCAGCGCGAAGGAGACCTTTTCCTGTACAATGCCAGCGATCCAAATGTGCGTCTTTTTGGCGTCAAGCACCATTTTGAATCGAAAGCGGTTGCTTTGACGACCGATCAGGTGCATGGAGCAAAGATTGAAGTGGAAGGCAGCGTGTTCGACTTGTCGCAAACGCAACTGCGCGGCTCACACAACGCCATGAATGCCCTGTTTGCCGTTCAAACAGCCAAAGCGCTCGGCATCGGCGACGATGCCATTCATGCGGGACTGAAAACGTTCAAACCCGCGCCGCACCGTTTAGAAAAGGTAGCCGACCTGGATGGGGTGGAGTACCTCAACGACAGCAAGGCTACCAATGTGGATTCGGTCTTTTATGCCCTTCAGGCAATGGATCGTCCGGTCGTATGGATTGTTGGCGGCCAGGACAAGGGCAACGATTACGAGCCGTTGATGCCCTGGGTGAAAGAAAAAGTAAAGGCCATTGTGTGCATGGGCGTTGACAACAGCAAAATTGTGAGCACGTTCGCTCCGATCATTGCTGAAATCCGCGAAACCCGCAGCGCTGTGGATGCCGTGAAAACCGCGCAACAATTGGCCAAACCCGGTGATGCCGTCTTGTTATCGCCGGCGTGCGCCAGTTTTGATTTGTTCAAAAATTATGAGGATCGGGGGGATCAGTTTCGTGCGGCAGTATTGGATTTGATAAATAAGGATATATGTCATCATTCGTAGCAAGGATTAATGCAGAGCTTCGCGGCGACCGGGTCATCTGGGCAATCATTGCCCTGGTGTCCATCTTTTCTATTATGGCCGTTTACAGCTCTACGGGTACCTTGGCTTACCGCGAACGGGGTGGCAATACGGAGGCTTTTTTATTCAAACACCTGATTATACTCAGCGTCGGTTTGCTGATGACGTATATCTGCCATTTGCTGCATTACATGAAATATCACCGCTGGGCACCGGCGCTTTTCCTGCTGGCGATCCCGATGCTGTTTTATACGCTGACTTTGGGTACCGACATCAATGAAGCCAAGCGCTGGGTGATGATCCCTTATGTGGGCATCAGCTTCCAGACGTCAGACTTTGCAAAACTGGCACTGATTATTTTTGTCGCGCGCTCCATTTCAACCAAACAGGACTACATCAAGGATTTCAACAGTGCTTTTTTGCCGATCATCGTGCCGGTATTGCTGGTTTGTGGATTGATCGCTCCGGCGAATCTTTCCACCGCGCTGCTACTGTTTTTGACCTGCCTCGGCATGATGTTCGTTGGCAGGGTCTCTATCAAGTACATTTTTCTATTGCTGATGTTGGGGTTGGTCGTGTTTTCAATCCTCATTTTTATTGGTCAGGCCATGCCCGAAGTGGTTCGGGTTGAAACCTGGACGAACCGGGTAAAGGAGTTCATGTACGATCCGGACGGCGGCCACCAGAGCATGCAGGCAAAAATTGCCATTGCAAACGGAGAATGGTTCGGTCTGGGCCCGGGCAACAGCATTCAGCGCAATTACCTGCCTTCGCCTTATTCCGATTTCATTTACAGCATCATCTGTGAAGAATATGGTTTGATTGGCGGTGGCGTCATTATTTTATTGTACGTTTTGTTCTTTTTCCGGATCACGCGGTTGGTCACCAAAAGCCCAAAAGCCTTTGGTGCCATCCTGGCCATGGGGCTGGGCATCATGCTGGTCTTGCAGGCTTTGGTCAATATCGCAGTGGCCGTAAATCTGGTGCCGATCACCGGGGTCACCCTGCCCATGATCAGCATGGGCGGTACGTCTTTAATGTTTACCTGCATCGCTTTTGGCATCATCCTAAGCGTGAGCAAGTATATTGAATCGGTAGCAACAGATTGATATGGCAAAGATTATCATCAGCGGCGGCGGCACTGGGGGCCATGTTTTTCCGGCGATTGCCATTGCTGACGCCATTAAAAAAATACGCCCCGATGCCGAAATTCTGTTTGTCGGCGCGCAAGGCAAAATAGAAATGGAGAAAGTCCCGAAAGCGGGCTATCCGATAGAAGGCTTGTGGATCAGCGGTTTTCACCGAAAACTGACTTTGAGAAACCTGCTTTTCCCGTTGAAATTGCTGACGAGCTTGTGGAAGGCTCACCGCATCATCGCGCGGTTCAAACCCGATGCAGCGGTTGGCGTTGGCGGTTATGCCAGCGGACCATTGCTGAGGGCGGCGACGAGCCGGGGCGTTCCGGCGCTGTTGCAGGAGCAAAATTCCTTCGCAGGGGTCACTAACCGCTTATTGGCCGCTAAGGCGAAGAAAATCTGCGTTGCCTACGACAACATGGAGCGCTATTTTCCTGCGGAAAAAATTGTGCTGACCGGCAATCCCGTGCGGCGCGATCTTGCCAATTTGCAGGTGACGGCAGCAGAAGGCCTGAAGTATTTTGAGCTGGAAGCGGGCAAAAAAACCATCTTCGTTTTTGGCGGCAGCCTTGGTGCCCGTTCCATCAACGAAGCCATGGCCGCCAACGCGGAATTGCTGGGTCGGCAATCGGACATTCAGGTACTTTGGCAGGTTGGCCGCCTGTACTACGAAACGTATAAGGATTGCGCAACGGCGCGTTTGCCCAATGTGCGTTTGCGCCCTTTTATTGACCGGATGGATATGGCTTATGCGCTGGCAGACTTAGTCATCTGCCGGGCGGGGGCCCTGACCATTTCCGAATTGTGTCTGGTGGGCAAAGCGGCTCTGCTGATTCCTTCGCCAAATGTGGCAGAAGATCATCAGACCAAAAACGCCAAAGCGCTGGTAGAAAAGGAAGCGGCTTTGCTGCTCCCCGACCGAGACGCGAAGGAACTGATCGTGGCGCAGGCCATACAACTGCTCATCAACGAGCCACAGCTTGAAAAATTGAGACAAAACATCCGCCTGCTGGCGCGTCCCGACGCTGCCGACCGCATCGCGGAGGAAGTTTTAAAATTAATATAAGAAAACGATTGTCATGAATTTAAACGACTTACGCACCCTTTATTTTATCGGCATCGGCGGCATTGGTATGAGCGCCTTAGCCCGGTATTTCAAGGGGCGTGGATTGGCCGTTTCAGGTTATGATAAAACGGAAACCCCGCTCACGAAAGCGTTGGTGGAAGAGGGTATTCCGGTGCATTACACCGAAGATTTGTCGCAAATACCGGCTTCCGTAGACCTTGTGGTTTATACCCCCGCCGTGCCCGCCGATCACCGGGAACTGGTACACCTGCAGGCGCAGGGAATACCGGTAAAAAAACGAGCAGAGGTGCTGGGCATCATCAGCCGGAGCATGAAAACCATTGCCGTAGCGGGCACCCACGGCAAAACGACGACGTCCACGATGGTGACGCACCTGCTTTACAGCGGCGGCGTGGAATGTGCCGCTTTTTTGGGGGGCATTTCCCTGAATTTTGGCACCAATTTCCTCCAGGGTGCCAGCAAGTGGGTGGTGGTAGAAGCCGATGAATACGATCGCTCCTTTTTGCAATTAGACCCCGATCTGGCCATCATCACTTCGGTGGAGGCTGATCATTTGGACATCTATGGCACGCCTGAGCAATTGATCGAAACAGGCTATCGTGCATTTGCGAAAAGACTGAAGCCAGGAGGCCGCCTGTGGGCAAATATAAGCTGTCAAAGTTACTTTGAAGACCTTGCGGGAATAGACAGTTACGGCCTCGACGGCGGCAATTACCGGTCGGAAAATATCCGGATGGAAAATGGTCGCGTAACGTTCGATTTTACGTGCCCGAAATTGACGATGAAAGGTGCGCAATTGGGCGTTCCGGGCAGGCACAATGTAGAAAATGCGACCGCTGCCATTGCGGTGGCCTTAGAAGCAGGCGCCTCGCCGGAGGGAATCCGGGCGGGTTTGGCTTCCTTCAAGGGAACCCGGCGGCGATTTGAAATTGTTTGGCGCAATAACGAACGGGTGTATGTGGATGATTACGCCCACCACCCTACCGAACTGGAAGCGACCATCGGCGCGGCACGTATGTATTTTCCGGACAAAAAGCTGACCGGAATTTTCCAGCCGCACCTTTATACGCGCACCCGGGATTTTGCACCCGAATTTGCGCAGGCGCTCGACCAGCTTGACGAAGTCCTGTTGCTCGACATTTACCCGGCGCGGGAACTGCCCATCGAAGGCGTGAGCAGTGCAACGATTTTTGAACAAATACGTAACCCGAATAAACGCTTGGTCACCAAAGCCAATTTACTGGATGCCCTGACGGAAATGCAGCCGGAGGTTTTGCTGACGATGGGCGCAGGGGATATTGATGGGATGGTGGGGAAGATTGGGGGGTGGTTTGAGAATTTGAAGATTTGAGGATTTGAGGATTTGCGCGCGGGGCAGAGCCGATAGGGTGCGACCCTCGCGGTCGCCCAAACACCCGAAATGATTTGAGGATGCGAGGATGCGAGAACAGAACGAACAACGAACAACGAACAACGAATTTAGAACCATGCAACTTAAAAAAATGCCACAAAATGATTTATCAAAATCGCTAAAACGGCTGACGTGGGCAGCGGTGGCATTTATTTTTGCAATGATCATTATTGCGTTTGCCGATAAAAAAGGGAATCGGGCAGTTTCGTCCGTAGCCGTAGCCATAACGCCGCTTGGGGAGGGCAACCTACTGATCAATGAAGCTGATGTGTTGGAAGCCATTGAGCAGAATTACGGATTTGTACTGGAAGGAACGCCGATCGCAGAATTGGAAGTCGGGCGGTTGGAGCAAATGATCGAAACCGATCCCTTTGTAGCCGATGCGGATGTTTTTGTAGACGCCGAAGGGCGGGTGCAGGTAGAAATTGTGCAGCGGGAACCGGTTTTGCGCATCATCAGCAACAACGGTCAGAATTATTACCTCGACCGCGACGGTTTCAAAATGCCGCTGTCCGACCACTTTTCCGCAAGGGTTTTGGTCGCCACCGGCAATATTCCGCCGTTTAGTGATGATTTCATGGATCCCGAAAAAAAACATACCCTGAAAGACCTGTTTTTGCTGCGCGGGGATCTGTTGGCCGATGCGTTTATGAATGCCCTGATCGAGCAGGTTTACGTCAGCAATCGTGGGGAGTACATTTTGATTCCCAAATTGGGCGATCAGAAAATCATTCTCGGACCTTATGAAAACATAGTGGATAAATTCAAGCGACTCAAGGTATTCTATAAAGAAGGAATGCCTTATGAAGGTTGGCAAAAATATTCCGAAATCAACCTGAAATACAAAGGACAGGTGGTTTGCAGGAAACGATAAACATTAATTTTTACTGTACAGTCATTCCAGGGGAGGCTTTCTGAGAAAACTACACCCTGAAACAAAATGTAAAAGATTATGATGATGGAAACAGAATCGGGCGCGTATAAATCGGACATCGTTGTCGCGCTGGACATTGGCACCACGAAAGTTTGCGCATTGGTTGGTCGCAAAGACGAACACGGCAAATTGGAAGTTCTCGGTTTCGGCAAAGTGGACTCGGAAGGGGTATTGCGCGGGGTTGTTTCAAATATTGAAAAAACCGTGAATGCCATTTCTGAAGCAACCGATGTGGCCAAGCGTCACTCTGGCATTGACTTCAAGGTCGTTCATGTCGGCATTGCCGGGCAGCACATCAAGAGCCTCCAGCACCGGGGGATTCTGACGCGCGACAACGACCATTTAGAGATCAGCCGCCGCGACATTGATAAGCTGATCAGCGACATGTACAAACTGGTTTTGCCTCCGGGGGATAAAATCCTGCACGTCATTCCGCAGGAATATACCGTTGACAACGAGCAGGGAATCCTCGACCCTATCGGTATGTCCGGGATCCGTCTGGAAGCAAATTTCCACATCATCACCGGCCAGATTGCGGCATCCAACAACCTCTTCCGTTGTGTGGAACGCGCCGGACTGAAAGCCGCCAACATGACCCTGGAGCCTATTGCTTCGGCAGCGGCAGTGCTAAGCGACGAGGAAAGAGAAGCTGGCGTGGCGCTGGTGGATATTGGCGGGGGCACCACGGATATTACCATTTTCCAGGACGGCATCGTTCGCCATACGGCGGTGATTCCTTTTGGCGGCAATGCGATCACCAAAGACATCAAGGAAGGATGCACGGTAATGATCCAGCAGGCTGAAAAAATGAAAGTGCGCTTTGGCTCCGCTTTGGCCGATGAGGTTTTCGACAACCGCATCATCACCATTCCGGGGTTGAAAGGGCGCGACGCCAAAGAGATTTCCGAAAAGAACTTAGCCCGCATCATTCAGGCGCGTATGGAGGAAATCCTCGATTACGTGGTTTGGGAAATCCGCAAATCAGGCTACGAGCGCAAACTCATCGGCGGCATCGTCCTCACCGGCGGCGGCGCTTTGTTGCGGCACATTGACAAATTAGCGGAATTCCACACGGGATTCGCTGCGCGCATCGGCATGCCGATTGAAAACCTCGCGCACGGGTACTACGAACAACTCGGAAGCCCGATGTACGCAACGGGGATCGGGTTGTTGCTCAAAGGCATCGAAGATGTGGAGCAAGGGCGGGTGAAATCGGAAACCGAAACGCCGAAAAAAGAGCTTGAAACACTCGATGAAAATAACAGCAGCAGCAATGGCAACTGGTTTGACCAAATCTTCCGAAAAACGAAAGAATGGTTTGAAGCAGAGCCGGATGCGAATTTTTAGATGCTATATTTAAGACATTAGATTTTAGACAACATAGTCAAGTCTAACATCTTTTATCTAATATCTAACATCTCAAAAGCGAACAGCAGGAATAAAATTAAAAGTCAATTTCTATCTTTACGATCGTCGGGCGCTTACTGATACAAAAAGTGACCTGTGAACAAGAAAATCACCCGGCGAACGCACCAAAAAAGAAACATTATGTTATTCGATTTGCCAGGGAGCGAAAGCCCCATCATCAAGGTTCTGGGCGTAGGCGGAGGCGGCAGCAATGCAGTCAACCACATGTACAGCCAAGGAATTATCGGTGTTGATTTTGCCATCTGCAACACTGACGCGCAAGCCATGGACGCCAGCCCGGTGCCCACGAAAATTTCTTTGGGGCCTTTGCTAACCGAAGGACGGGGCGCAGGTTCAAAGCCGAACATCGGCAAATTGGCCTGTGAAGAATCCATCGAGGAACTGCGCCGCTATTTGGAGAACAACTGCAAAATGTTGTTCATCACAGCCGGCATGGGCGGCGGAACAGGCACCGGCGCAGCGCCGATCATTGCCAAAACAGCCAAAGAGATGGGCATCCTGACGGTGGGCATCATTACCCTGCCTTTCGGATTCGAAGGGCGCCGCAGGCAGACACAGGGCGGCGAAGGCCTGAGCGAATTGAAAAAATACGTGGATACGCTGATCGTCATTTCCAATGACAAACTGCGCCTTATCTACGGCAACCTCTCCCTTTCGGATGCTTTTTCCCAGGCAGACAATATCCTCACCACAGCCGCCAAAGGCATTGCGGAAATCATTACCGTGCCCGGTTATGTGAACGTAGATTTTGAAGACGTGAATACGGTGATGCGCGACAGCGGTGTGGCCATCATGGGCACGGCAACGGCAGAAGGCGAAAACCGCGCCAAGCGTGCGGTGGACGAAGCCCTGCACTCGCCCCTGTTGGAGGAAAACAACATCCGCGGCGCGCAGCATATCCTGCTCAACATCACTTCCGGTACGAAAGAGGTGACGATGGACGAAATCTTCGAAATCACGGAGTTCGTGCAGGAAGAAGCCGGCAATGGCACCGACCTCATCTGGGGAAATTGCTTCGACGAAAAGCTGGGCGAAAAAATCAGCGTCACGATCATTGCCACCGGCTTTGAGCAACGCCCGGTCAAAGCGGTCAACAAAGCGGCTACCGGCACCGACCGCATCGTGGTGTCTTTAGACGACGATCCGGATCGTCAGGGATTTTTGCAAAAAAAAACGAAACTTTCGGACTTAGGCTTTGAAGAAAGCAGCCCGACGGAACAACCGACGACGTTCGAGTTTGACAACATCCGGTCTTCCATCTACCAGCGCAGCCGCTACAACTACGACGAACCGGCACCCCGGAACGATGTTCGGGATCAGCAACGAGCCGAAGAGGAACGCCGCCTGCAGGAGCGGGAAAACATGCGCCGCGAGCGCCTGCGCAGCAATGTTGTAAAACTGAGCAACCCGCAGACGATCAACGACTTAGAAAGTGAACCGGCCTACATGCGCCGAGGCGTCAACCTCGACGATGTGCCCAATTCTGCGGAGCCCGCCATGTCGAAATGGACCATTTCCGATGATGATGATCCGGAGCTGCGCGAGGGCAATTCGTTTTTGCACGACAATGTAGATTAATTAGTGTCTGTCTTTACAGTCCGATAACTGCGTTGTATTTTGCCCCAAAACTGGTCATTTACGCGAGTAAACTCCCATTTTTGGGTCTTCGCATGCCTTGTTCTCGAACGCTAAAGAACAGACACGGGACTAAATGGACGAACACTAATTAGTGTCTGTCTTTAAAGTCCGAAAGCTGCGTTATGTTTGACCCCAAATATGAGACATTCCTAATTTTAGATGCTGTGGTTCTACAGGAACCTAATGCCGGTAAAAAACATGAGACATTCCGAACATTCGGGATGTCTCATTGCATTTCAGGGCTAAATGGTTCGTATGCCCGCGCTTTTTTATACCTCACGCCGTTAGGTTTTGTGCATGAAATATAGTAGACTTGTTGCGACGGGATCTAATGCCGGTAGACATGGAGTAACACGGAGTAAAGGGAGTCTCGCGGAGTTAAGCCCTCTTCCGCGAGCCTCCGCGCCATATTGGAGTCCTCAGAGTGTGTCCACATTCAAATATGGCGAATTATCGTAAATTCGCCCCTACCCTGCCGGTTTGAAAAATCAACTAAAATGCCATTGCCATGAGCAAAGAACAAAAAAATCCGGATTGCGGTGAAGTTATCCACCAGGAGCATGAAGCGATAAAAAAACGAAGGAAAGTCCTTTTTGGAGACGCCGCTGCAGCAGATCTTGAAGAAACCCGCTTCGGAATTGCGATGTCAGGCGGCGGCATTCGTTCTGCGACCATCAACATGGGGTTTTTACGCATGCTCAATCAGTTGGGTATCTTAAAACGCGCCGATTACCTGTCAACCGTTTCGGGCGGAGGATACACCGGGGCTTATGTCCACGCCACCCTGAAGGGAATAGGCAGCAAGTTGGAAAGCGATGAAAGGTTGAAGGTAGACGACTACTATAAACAACTGTTTTCAGACGACCACATCAGCCATTTGCGTTCGAGGGGGGAGTACCTCATTCCCGGGAAGGGATTCATCAAAACATTCAACCGCTTAGTGCTCATTATCGGCTATTTGAGCAGTCTGATCATGAGTTTGCTCAGCCCGGCGCTCATGGTTGCCATTGCCGCCAGCGTCTACGGTCTTTTTTCGGTGTTTGTTGAAATGGATACCCAACTGTTTCTCTGGTACTTTGACAACGTGCTCATTGCAGGCGCCATTACTTTGGGTGCTGTGCTGGTAATTCATTACATCCTGAACAGGGCCGAAATTTATGGCCTGAATATTTCCCTGTGGTTTCACCGGATTGAAACGGGCATTCTCCTGCTTATGATCATAGCAATCCTTGCGACCGCCATTGCTGCCGTAGGCATACAATATTCCGATCAGGGCCAAACCATCCTGATGTACCTTGGCATTGGCGCTACCGCTGTTGCGCTTGGGTTCCTTGTAAATCCCAATGCAAGCAGTTTTCACCGGTTTTATCGCGGGCAACTTTCGGAGGCTTTTTTGAAATTTGCAGGAAGCCGGAAACATCAAAATATCCTGCTGAAAGACCTTTTTCCGTGCGACGGTAAAAAAATAAAAATTCAGGATTGCCTCAACCCTTATCCGCTCATCAATACCTGTTTGAACCTGCAAGCTTTGAATGACCCCAAATTTCAGGGCACAAAAACCAATGACTATTTCCTGTTGTCGCCGCTGTACTGTGGTGCCAAATTGACCGGTTACGTAGAAACGAAAACCCATACCGGGTATAGTTCGATGACGTTACCCGCAGCCACCACCATTTCTGCGGCGGCGCTCAATCCGGGTATGGGCGTTTATTCCAATAAAGTCCTCAGCGTTTTCCTCGCCCTGTTCAATGCCCGGCTGGGTTATTGGACTTGGAACCCGATGAAGGGCCGCAAAGGTATTTCCATCGTTTGGTGGCCACCCTATTTCTTCAACGAGCTACTTTCCCAAATCGGGACGGATAAAAAAATGCTCAATATTTCTGACGGCGGCCATATTGAAAACTTAGCCGTTTATGAGCTGTTGCGCCGCAAATGCAGGCTCATCATCGCAATAGATGCGGGCGAAGATTCAAAATATGAATTTACGGATCTGGAAAACCTAACCATCCGGGCGCGTAACGAACTGGGCATTGTCATCCGGTTCTTCGAAGGGCAGGATCCGGAAGACATCATTCGTCCCAAAGCTTCTTTCGGTTACTCCCGCAAGCGTTTTGCCGTGGCAGGGCTTTACAAAATCTGGGAAGAATTTGACCTCGATATGGGCACCGGGAAACACCAGGCTTCCCGGGAGGTGGCGGTGCTGGTGAATTACAGACACGATGCGAACGCTGGCGACGCCCCGTTCGATGTATTTATCAAAAATGAACCCAATCCCGATCCGGCTATTCTGGAATTGGCTCAAAAGCAGACCTGGGAAAGGTATGCTCAGGAAAATCCGGACAAATCGGGGATGGAAAAATTGCGCCTCGGCACGTTCGTTTATGTAAAATCGTCGGTGACTGCGCCCGCAGGAAAACCCAATATCGCCCCACCTAAGGAAGAAAAAGCCCCAAGCATTTTAAAACAGTTGATCTCGCTGTTTCAAAAAAAGCAGGAAAGCCCGGAAAAAGGCACAGAGAGCCTCAAATACGCGGTTTACAAGTACAAAATTTACCACCCGACTTTCCCGCATGAACCCACATCCGACCAGTTTTTTGATGAGGTTCAATGGGAAGCTTATTACCAGTTGGGGCAACACCTTGCTGATGATGTGCTGAAAGGACTTTCCACTTCAACACAAACTGGTGACAGGGCAGACGTCGGACTGAACGAATTGATTGCCCACTTCGAAGCGGCACCAAGCGTTCCTGTACCGGAGGAACAAGCGGTTACGCCGGTTGAGACCACCTCGCGGGGCCTCGAAATGGAGCTGCCTAAAGCGGCTGAGTACGTTGAGGAGTTTCCGAAGCAGGAAGACGCGTATTATAAAATATAAATTGGGCGGGCTGGCACGCAGGCTTCGCCTCGCGTCTCCTATTTTGCGGGTTCCAACCTGCAATGCTCCGCAAGGCAACGCGCTGTTCTATATACCAGTAGGCAGCCCCCGTGCGCGCAGGCACCAGCACTGTGTTGGCTTAGTGGCTTGCTTTTTTGAGAAAATGTGTAACTTCGTGTTTATGGGCTTGATGGGAATTCGTCAAGTGGCTACGGACGCCAAGCGCAGCGAACGATACAGCAACAACAGACAGACAAAAGACAATGAGTTTGAATACACAATCACTTCAACCGCTTATCAACTTTATCTACTCGGTAGCGGAAAATCTTTGGCAGAAGCACTAGAACCACAATTCGGTACTGGTTTTTCGTACAGGCAGTTAAATTTGTTTCGCCAGTTTTACCGTACTTTCCCAATTGTGAACGCACTGCGTTCACAATTCAGTTGGACACATTATCGCACCTTCATTCGCATTGACAACCAAGACAAAAGAGAATTTTATATAGCCGAAACCACTAAAAATAACTGGCCGGCAAGACAACTGGAACGGCAGGTAAACAGCCAGCTTTTTGAACGGCTCTTGTTAAGCAACGATATACAAGGCATGCTGGCGGTAGCAAGAGAAGAGAAATTGCCCTCCGATGCCAAAGAAATTATTAAAGACCCAATGGTGCTGGAGTTTTTAGGGCTAAAACGAGAAGCCGCTTACTACGAAAAGGATATTGAGGCTGCCACCATTACCCATTTGCAAGATTTTTTGCTGGAAATAGGCACCGGGTTTTCTTTCGTAGCCAGGCAAAAGCGGATACATATTGAGGGCGACGAGTTTTTTATTGACCTTGTTTTTTATAACCGATTATTGCAGTGTTTTGTACTGATTGAAATAAAAACCAACAAACTCTCCCATCAGGATATTGGGCAATTACAGATGTATGTAAACTACTACGACTGTTTTGAAAAACAAGATTTTGAAAACGATACCATCGGCATACTGCTCTGTGCCGATAAAAACGATGCCGTAGTAAAAATAACACTGCCCCAAAATAACAAAACCATCATTGCCAGCAAATACCAACTGTACATGCCCACCGAAGCGCAACTACTGGCTCAAGTAAAGAAAGAAATCGAATTCATCAATCAACTACAAGAAAAAAATGATGGCAGCGGAATTTAAATATAAAAAAATGGGAATTGACTGGATGGCGGAAGTGCCGGAGCATTGGGAGATGAGGCGATTGAAATATATCGCTGATGTAAAATTCAGTACGGTTGAGAAGCACAGTCTTAAAGAAGAAAAAAATCAGGCTCTGCAACTATGTTGATGTTTATAAGAATAAATATGTAAATAATAGTCTGGATTTCATGAATGCCCTCGCTGGCGCGCTGGCTCCACCTCGCGTCTCCTATTCTGCGGGTTCTAACCCACAACGCCCTCCTACGAGTGGGATAAGTAGAATAACGCACAAAAACCAACCCTCATTCCCCCCTCTCCCGCAACCACCTCACCAATTGCTCCCTTTCCGCATCCTCCTGAAAAACCCAGCGCCCGGCGTCTAAATGGGTGCCGCCTTCGATGAGGTGGAACGTCAGGTTGGCGTTTGGTTTCTCTTTTGCAAACCGCACAAAAGAATGCGCACACGCCACCGGCACCAAGCCGTCTGCCGTGCCGTGGATGCATAAAGTCGGCAGCGCAGTTTCCGCCTGCCGAACATGCCAGGCCGGATTAGCGCGATGATACTGCGGGCTACCGCGACGCCCGGCCAACCGCAGTAATACCGGGCTGCTTGCCAAGTGATCCAAATCAAGTGGTGCGCCGCAGGCGAGGAGTGCCGCCACGGGATTGTGGCTCAATCCGGCCATTTGCCATACGGAAGGATCCTGTGCCAAAATAGCGGCTATATGCCCGCCTGCCGACATGCCGCCTGAAATCAACTCAGCCGCATTTTCATGATGGTTGGTCAGCTCCGAAATTTTAGCCAGCATGGCCACTAAGTCTTCATGCAGGTGTGCAAAATGGTAAACTGGAATGCGCCGGTAAGATGGCAAAAACGTGGTGTAGCCCAATCCGGTAAAAAACTTCGCGTACCCAATGAATTGTTCCGGTGTGCCAAACCGCCAGGCACCTCCGTGAAAAAACACGACCGCATGCCGGGGCGCATTCTGCCCCTTTTCCGGAGGGGTTGCTTGCAGGAAGTACTGCCGGGGATGGCGGCCATAGGCGTGGCGGGTCACCTGCATGCCATTGTCGGGCACGGCGGTCATTTTCGCCCAATAAGGGGGCAGGTTCAGAATTTCGTGTAAGGCGGTTCCTTTGATCATGGTTTGTTCCTTGTACCGCCGAACTCCAGTTCGGCGCATAGCCAATCAATCCCCCGAATCCGAGTTCGGCGGTACAACTCGTGTGTAGCTTTGTACCCCCGAACTCCAGTTCGGCGCATAGCCAATC
>Ga0163147_10001635_pt1 | contig 33732 bp, 24 predicted proteins | sample OliLakLV19MP6G1_FD_148597 | JGI IMG/M metagenome (GOLD analysis project Ga0163147, IMG submission 148597) | Freshwater microbial mat bacterial communities from Lake Vanda, McMurdo Dry Valleys, Antarctica- Oligotrophic Lake LV.19.MP6.G1 | ecosystem: Environmental > Aquatic > Freshwater > Lake >...
GAGGGGAAGAGTGGGAAGAGTGGGAGAAGGGGAGAGTGGGAGAAGGGGAGAGTGGGAGATGGGAAAAATCTGCCTTCTGCCTTCTGCCTTCTGCCTTCTGCCTTCTGCCTTCTGCCTTCTGCCTTCTGCCTTCTGCCTTCTGCCTCCTTCCTTCTTCCTTCTTAATTAAATGGAAGCTGGCAAGTGCGATCGCGAAACCAAAGCCAAAGCTTCAACCAAACTGCGAACAGCCGCAATCATCGCCACTTCGCTATTAAGTTGGCTAACAGCAGAACCGACACCAACACCCGCAGCACCGGCTCCAATAGCAAGGGGTGCGGTGACGCTGGAGATACCGGAAGCGCAGAGTACGGGAACTTGTACGGCGCGGGAAATTTCAAAGGCTGCTGCCAAAGTAGGCGCTGCTTTTTCAATTAATCCCAAGGTGCCGGCGTGAATTGGTTGAGCGCTGGTGCCACCTTCGGTTTGGATGATATTAGCCCCAACTTTGACTAATTCAATTGCTAACTGCACTTGTTTGTCGAGTGCCAAAATGTGGGGAACTGTCACAGAAAGCGTGATGTTCGGAAATAGCGATCGAGTTTCGCGAGTCAACTGCAAAACTTCCTCAGCTTCAAAGCGGCGGCCTACTGCGTAGAAAGCATCAAAGTTGCCAATTTCAATCAAATCAGCGCCAGCTTCTACCGCAGGCACAAACTTTTCCGGTTCCACAGCCGATACACAAATTGGCAAATTTGTCAACTGTTTTGCCATCAATACCAAATCGCGATCGGCAGCAATATCGACAAAGGAAGCACCGCCGAGATCCGCTGCTTTGACGACAGCCGCAACGTTTGCGGCATCAAAATTATTTAAACCGCTGATAATTTTCAGGGCGCGACCTTGCTCAAATGCGCGCTGCAATTTAGAATTTACACTCATCGTTAGTTTTCCAACTCAAAAAATTTCTTAGACTCATTTTGACACGGATTAGAACAAATTTGAATTTTTACTTCTTAATTTTTAATTACTTCCCGGCTGTCGAAATTTGTGCACATCTTTGATAACTTGTGCCCAGCCGTCAGAGAGAGATTCGAGAATACGAGATCCCTTTTCTTTCGTCGCCACCGTTGCATCGCCCAACACACCACTTTCAGTCAACTCTCGCGTCAGCCAAGCAAAAGGCAAATTCCCTTCCATACTCAGCAAACTGTCTGTTGGTAAACCCTGCGGGTACTCGCAAACAGCCAGTTCCATTTTCACCTGTTCGGGCAAAATTGACAACATCAAACTCGTTTCTGCATCACCCGCGTGAATCCCAAACTCCAACTCCTTCGCAGTTAATAATTCAGCAGCAACATTCGGAACCCGCCAAACAAACAGCGGAAAAACCGAAAAATCCTGATATTTTTGATGAATATCCCGCGCCGCAATTTCCATCACCTGTGGCTGTCCGCCGTGACCATTCATTAACACTAATTTACGAAATCCAGCCTGATAAATACTGTCAGCAATTTCGCCGATTACTGCTAAAAGTGTCTGAGCACTGAGCATAATTGTACCGGGGAAATGGCAGTGTTCGTTCGACTTGCCATAGTACAAAGGCGGCAAAGCGTAGGCGGGAATATTTGCCTCTAACTTTGCCAGGGCTTTGCCTGCCACCGCCGCGCTAATTGCCGCATCTACAATTAAAGGCAAATGGGGGCCGTGTTGTTCGATCGCACCTAGCGGCAGAATTATCACAGTATTTTCCTTATCCGGCATAGACTGAATTTCTGTCCAAGTTAGATAGGGAAAAAAGCGCGATTCTGGAATAAAATTGTGCATAAGGTGGCGACAAGAGTAAAGGCAACTAAGGCAATCAACTAGCCTGAAAACTAAAAAGGAATTACCAAGATAGATAACTAATTCTGTATCTCGGTAAATGCTATAATTTATAGATGCTTTAAGAGGGCGCTGATGTACGATCGCCCGCTCAGACCGAAAGACATCAAGACGACTAGATAGATGGAACCTTGGCAAACCCCACCAACTAATTTAACCGACATTCCGATCGCCGAGCAACTGTCGCGCCGCATCCCTCGATCGCCCGATCTCAAAGCTGAAAACCGAGCGCTGCAAACGCTGGCTAGACAATTGGCAACCTCACCCGACAGGCTGCTCAAAACACTGGTTGCGCTCGCGCGAGATTTGTGCGACGCAGGAAGCGTCGGAGTCTGCTTGCTAGAAGAAAATGCAACTTCCGAACAAATATTTCGCTGGGAAGCCTTGGCGGGAGCGTGGGAAGCCACAGAAGACAGAAACACACCCCGCACATTGCGTTTGTCGGGAGCCTGGTTCGATCGCCAAACTCCCCAGCTTTACCTGCATCCAGAACAATACTGGCAGGACTTGCTGCCGCTAGAATTGCCGATCGCCGAAGCGTTAGTCGTGCCACTGCAAGCCGAAAATCAACCGCTGGGGGCAATATGGATTGTATCTCACGATGCCCGGCGCCAGTTCGATGCCGAAGACTTGCGGATCGGGCTGGTGCTAGCAGACTTTGCCGTTGCCGCCATACAAATCGATCGCGCCAATCGAACCACAGAAGCCCTGCGAAAAAGCGAAGAACTCTGGCAGCTAGCCTTGCAGGGCAACAACGACGGCATTTGGGATCACAACCTGCAAACAAATTGCTATGTAGTGAGCGATCGCTGTTTAGAGATTTTGGAACGTGGGCCCGAAGAAGTCAAGGACTTCAGCCAATATTTGAGCTACATTCATCCCGATGATGTGGAGAGAATGCAAAGCAATTGGCAGCAGCACTTGCATCGAGAAACCTCACATTACTGCGGAGAGTACCGCATTCGCTGTTCCGACGGGCGCTACAAATGGATTTTAGCCAGAGGGCGAGCAATTTGGGACGAGTCAGGCAATCCCGTGCGGGCAGTGGGCTCCCTGACAGATATCAGCGATCGCAAACAAACTGAAATTGCCTTGAAACAAAGCGAAGAACGTTTGAGCGTCGCCATCGAAGGCTCAGGCATGGCAACCTGGGATTTAGACGTGCGAACAAATCGAGTAATTTGGTCGGCGACCCATTTCAGCATTTTGGGCTGCGAACCAGTACCGGACGGCGAAACAACCTTCGCTGTGTGGCAAAACTGCGTGCATCCAGACGACTTAAAGCAAGTCCTGCAGGCAATAGAAACAGCTCGGCAAACGCGATCGCTCTACTCCCCCGAATACCGCATCATCCGGGCCGACACCAAAGAAATCCGCTGGTTGAGAGCGTTCGGGCGCTATCTCTACAACGCCGCAGGGGAAGCAGTGCGGTTTATCGGAGTATTATTTGATGCTACCGATCGCAAACAAGCCGAACTCGATTTGCAAGAAAGCAACAACCGCTTTCAATTAGCTACAAGGGCGATCGACGGCATGGTGTTTGAGTGGGATTTGGCAGCAAACTCAGTTTACCGTTCCGAGGGACTGTACTCGCTCGTCGGTGTCCGCCCCGAGGATACACCGGCAACACGAGAGTGGTGGAAAGAACGCATCCATCCCCTCGATTTGGCGCGCATTGAGGCCGAGACAGAAGCAATTTTGACTGTCGAGCGCTACGAAGTCGAGTACCGAGTCCGGCACGAAGGCGGGCGCTGGATCGATGTTTGGGAGCGAGGCTGTTTAATCCGCAATCAACAAGGTGAAGTGACCAAAATAGTCGGCTTCACCAGCGACATCACCAAGCGCAAACAAGCAGAAACAGCCCTGCGCGATCGCGAAACCCGCCTGCAGTTGATACTCGACAGCGCCAAAGACTACGCCATCATCACCCTCGACACCGGCGGACACCTTACCAGTTGGAACGCAGGCTCCGAGAGAATGCTGGGCTATGCCGAAGCAGAAATCGTCGGCCAGCACGGACGAATCATCTTCACCCCAGAAGACTCAGCAGCCAGAAAGCCGGAATTAGAAATGCACCTAGCGCTGACTGAAGGAAAAGCAGAAAACGAGTGCTGGCACCTCCGCAAAGACGGCAGCCGCTTTTGGGGCAGCGGGCTGGTGATGCCCCTGCGCGACGCAGCAGGCGACGTGCAAGGTTTCCTGAAAATCATGCAGGACAAAACCGAGCGCCGGCAAATAGAACAAGCACTGCGGCAAAGCGAAAATCGCTACCGCACCCTCGCCGATGGCGTCCCGCAATTAATGTGGATCAACACCGCCGACGGCAGGTTAGAGTTTTGCAACCAGCACTGGCTAAGCTACACGGGCCTGATTCCAGAATTGCCTCTGACTGTGCCGGTGCTGGAATTATTTCATCCAGAGGATCTGCCAACAGTTGTCGGCACGCGCAGCAAGGCTATTGCAGCAGGAGAAGCCTACGAATTCGAGTGTCGGGTACGCAGGTTTGACAACACCTACCGCTGGCATTTGGCGCGACTTGTGCCCATCAAAGACGGGGAGGGACAGGTACTGCAATGGGCCGGGATTGGCATTGATATTGACGATCGCAAACAAGCCGAAGAAAGCTTAGCAGAAAGCGATCGCCGCTTCCGCTTCCTGGCTGAGTCGCTGCCCCACCTGATTTGGAATGTAGACACCGCCGGAGAACTTCTCTTTGTCAATCAAAAATGGTCGGAATATCTGGGAATGCCTTACGAAGAAGCCGCTCAAAACAATTGGGAGTCCCTAGTGCCGCCGTCGGATTTGGCAGAAGCTTCTGCCCGCTGGCAAGAGTGTCAAGTTACCGGACAAGTTTATCAAGTTGAGTTCCGCCTGCGGCGGGCAGCAGACAAAATGGAACGCTGGCATTTGTCCCGCGCCGTGCCAATTCGCGACGCAGAGGGCGAGATTGTCGAGTGGATCGGCACAAATACCGATATTCACGATCGCAAAACAGCCCAACTCAACGAGCAGTTTCTCTCGGGCCTCGAACTCCGCTTGCGCCAATGCTCCAACGCCTCAGAAATGTTGTGGGAAACTGTGAGCAGTCTGGGAGAATATCTACAGGTCGATCGCTGCATCTGGCACGAAATCGATACTGCAGCGGGACTGGCAATTGTCGATCGAGACTGGCACGAGTCCGGGCTTGCCAGCATCGCCGGCACCTATCAAATCTCAGACTTTAATACGCCAGAACAGAAAGCTCTGTATCAGGCAGGTCAAACAGCAGTCATCTCAGATATCGCTAATTGCCCGAATACAGCGCCTTTTGTCGATCAATACGGTCGCATTGGCATTCGCGCTTTAGTCGGTGTTCCCTGCTTTCAGGGAGGACGCTGGGTGGCTGTTTTGGTGGTGACATCACAGGCAGTGCGGCACTGGCAGATTGATGAAGTTTCGCTGATGCAAGAAATGGTGGCTCGCCTCTGGACGGCGATCCTGCACGCGCGAGCCCTGCAGGATCTGCACGAAAGCGAGGCTCGGTTCCGCGCTCTAGCTGACAACATCGCTCAGTTGGCCTGGATGACAGATGCCACCGGCTGGATTTTCTGGTACAACCAGCGCTGGTTTGACTACACGGGCACCACCCTAGAAGCAATGCAAGGCTGGGGCTGGCAACAGGTGCAGCACCCGGAACACGTCGATCGCGTTGTCGCAAACTTTAGGCGCTGCTGTGAAACAGGCGAACTCTGGGAAGATACTTTCCCCCTGCGCGGCAAAGACGGATCGTACCGCTGGTTTCTCTCCCGCGCCGTGCCGATTCGCGACGAGCAAGGTAATGTGCTGCGCTGGTGCGGCACTAACACCGATATTACCGATCGCCTCAATGCAGAAGCGGAACGGGAACGCCTGCTAGCCCTCGAAAAGGCCGCCAGGGAGGAAGCAGAACGCGCTAACCGCGTCAAAGACGAATTTTTGGCTGTTTTGTCCCACGAATTGCGGACTCCCTTAAACCCGATTATGGGCTGGGCAAATCTGTTGCAATCGAACGTGCTGACACCGCAAAAGCAGCGCTACGCCCTAGAAACGATCGAGCGCAACGCCAAACTGCAAACCCAGCTAATCGAAGATTTGCTCGACGTGTCGGGGATTCTGCAAGGCAAAGTCAACTTGAATATTGTACCTGTGGATTTAGCCGGGGCGATCGGCGCCGCCATTGAAACGGTGCGTTTGTCTGCCCAAGTCAAATCGATTCAAATCAACGCTCAATTTGCACCGAATGTCGGCCGGGTGTTGGGCGATGCGGGCCGACTTCAGCAGGTAGTCTGGAATTTGCTGTCAAATGCCGTCAAGTTCACCCCACCCGGAGGCAAAATCGACATTGCTCTCGATCGGGCTGGCACTGACGCTCAAATTAGTGTAACTGATACGGGCAAAGGCATAGAACCTGATTTTCTGCCCTACGTGTTCGACTATTTCCGGCAAGCTGACAGCACGTACACGCGCAAGTTTGGCGGATTGGGTTTAGGATTGGCGATCGTCCGCCATCTCGTCGAACTCCACGGTGGCACAGTGAAATCCGACAGTGCAGGCGAAGGAAAAGGCGCGACATTTACAGTCAGAATACCCCTGATGCCCGTGCAACCTCAAACAATTCCCGCACCGACACCGCCGGATAAATCCTTCAATTTCAACGGTATCCGGGTGTTAGCGGTGGATGATGATGCTGATGCGCGAGATTTGGTAGTTTTTTTGTTGGAGGATTGCGGCGCAACCGTGACAGCAGTTTCTAACGCCGCCGATGCCTTGGTGGCTTTAACTGTGTCTGTGCCGGATCTGCTGTTGAGCGATATTGGGATGCCCGACACCGACGGTTATATGTTGCTGCGGCAGGTTCGGGCTCTACCTGCAGATCGAGGGGGACTTGTGCCGGCGATCGCCCTCACGGCTTATGCTGGAGAAATTGACTATCAGCAGGCCCTGGCTGCGGGGTTCCAGCGCCACATTTGTAAGCCTTTAGACCCCGACAAGTTGGTGCAGGCGATTTGGGAGGTACTCGATCGTTCTGGCGAAAATATTTTTTAAGGTCTTTTTGTGTCTGAAAAGTCTTTATAAAAAGAAATACGGGAAGCGGAAAACTCAGAGACTTCAGTCCGCTCGATGCAAGCGAGGCGAGGGACTTTAGTCCCCTTCAATCTTTCTTGCAAACAAATGTAACGTTTTCATCCTTCTTAGTCTGAGTCTAGTTAGATAAGAATACCGTGATGAGGTCGAAGTCATGCTGATTTTTGAATTCAAAGCACACGGGAAGAAGCAGCAATTTAACGCTGTAGACGAAGCAATTAGAACAGTGCAGTTCATCCGAAATAAGGCATTACGCTTTTGGATGGATAACGAGAAAGTCAATAAATTTGACCTCAACAAATATAGTGCTGTTCTAGCAAAAGAATTTCCGTTTTGTGACGAATTAAACAGCATGGCTCGACAGTCCAGTGCTGAAAGAGCGTGGTCGGCAATTTCCCGATTCTACGACAATTGCAGAAAGAAGATACTTGGCAAGAAAGGATTTCCACAATTCCAAAAAAATAACCGCTCAGTTGAATATAAAACTAGCGGTTGGAAATTGACATCAGACAGGAAATATATCACTTTCACCGACAAACAAGGAATCGGGAAACTGAAGTTAAAAGGGACGCGCGATCTGCATTTCTATCAGCCCACTCAAATTAAACGAGTAAGGCTAGTGAAACGTGCAGACGGGTATTACGTCCAGTTTTGCATTCAAGTTGACCGCTCCGAGGTCGTAGAAGTCACTGGCAATGCCATTGGATTAGATGTTGGATTGAAAGAGTTCTACACAGATTCCAATGGTGTTGTAGTCGAGAATCCACGATTTCTCCGCAAAGGAGAACGTGGATTGAGGAAAGCCCAGAGACGAGTATCAAAACGCGTTAAAGGCTCAGAAAACAGAGGAAAAGCTAGAGTGATTCTTGGAAAGCGCCACCTCAAGATAAGTAGGCAACGTAAAGATTTTGCTGTGAAATTAGCAAGATGTGTCATCCAGTCTAACGACTGTGTAGCCTACGAAGACTTGAGGATTAAAAATATGGTGAAGAATCACTGCCTAGCGAAATCGATTAACGACGCATCCTGGTATATGTTCCGAATTTGGATGGAATATTTCGGCAAAGTATTCGGAAGAATTACGATTGCTGTAACAGCCAGTGGAACAAGCCAAGAATGCTCTAGCTGCGGAACGATTGTCAAGAAAAGTCTATCAACGCGAACTCACGTTTGTCAGTGTGGATGCGTACTTGATAGAGATCACAACGCAGCTAGGAACATCCTAAGTCGGGGATTAAGTACGGTAGGGCATACCGGAACTTGGGGTAAAACCATAAACGCTTGTGGAGAATTGACCGCTACTCTTGTTGGAGTAATCCTGCCTGAGCAAGTCGATTCTATGAATCAAGAATCGAGCGTGGCTTTAGCCCTGAGAGTGTCAATTAATGAACCGCGAAGACGCAAAGAACGCGAAGGAAAAAGGCAAGAAGAAAGGAAGAAGTTAATAATTTCAAGTCCGGTTATATCTGAGATATTGCACCCTTTTCAATCAGCGTTTTATTGACTCGCTAGGAGCAACGGCACACAAGAAAATTCATCTGTTGTGGAACAGGTCGGAAAGCTTATTCAGGAAAATGGTACAATATCTCAGGTGTAAGCAATTTTATTGTCGTTCGATCGCACATCATCTCAAACAAAAAAACCTCACAGATGGAGGTTTTTGGATGATTATTCGCGATCGTCGGACAGGTTAAAACATCCTGTCCCTGCATAATGACCACAGCACTAAGACTCAATTCTTAGCGGTAGTCAGTACGCACGGCAGGCTCTCGATCACTGGTTGTAGTTGTATAGCGGACATTTTCTTCGCGTTTGCGGGGAATCAAACCCAACAAACCAGACAAGCCTAGCAATCCCAACCATCCCCAATCAAAATCGCGATCGGTCTCAGCATTGTAGACATCGGAGCGAGGAGTGGTGGTGGTTGTAGTGTTGTTAGTACCGGGAGTAGTACCGCCAGTTGTATCTGTCTGAGCAGAAGCAGGCAGATGAGCTGGTGCTATGGCTAAACCAGCAGCTATAATACCTGCACCGATTGCTTTGGATAAATCAGAACGTTTCATAATTCAAATGCTCTCTGTTGGCAAAAATCTTTAACTATCAAAACTATATCGATTGGCTTTTAAAGTTATATCCACCTCTAGCAGTAAAGATTGTTATGTTCCACGTATAACTACAGATTGATATCCAATTTTTAGCAGCCGCACAAAATTAAAAATTGCTCGCGGAGGCACTCCGGCACTAGAAATCGCGGGTCTGACACCTCACTCGGTTGTCAGGCACGAGGCACTCTCGACAACAGACAAGGTGTTGTTGACAAAAAAAGGTAAACTCAGATATTGCACAGACAACAGTTGGAACTCGATCGACGGAGATAAAAACTTTTGGGTATAGAGCTACGCAGCTACGTATTTCTAGACAACTTGCAGCCGCAGCACGCAGCATACATCGGCACCATCGCCGCCGGATTCTTGCCGCTGCCGGGGGATGCGTCGCTGTGGATAGAAATCTCACCCGGTATCGAAATTAACCGAATTACCGATGTCGCCCTCAAATCTGCCTCCGTGCGCCCAGGAGTGCAGATAGTCGAACGCTTGTACGGACTTCTGGAAGTACACTCGGGCCAGCAGGGGGAAACTCGGGCCGCAGGCAAAGCAATTCTAGAATTCATCGGAGTCCGCAGAGAAGAAGGTATCAAACCGCGAGTGATTTCCAGTCAAATTATTCGCAACATTGACCCCCACCAAACACAATTAATCAACCGCACCCGCCGCGGACAGTTGCTGCTTGCGGGACAAACGCTTTACGTCTTAGAAGTAGAACCGGCGGCCTATGCAGCGCTGGCGGCTAATGAAGCAGAAAAAGGCGCATCAATTAACATCTTAGAGGTTCAGGCTGTAGGCAGTTTCGGACGGCTTTACCTCGGCGGCGCAGAACGAGATATTATAGCAGGTTCCCAGGCAGCAATTGCGGCGGTGGAAAACGTAACGGGTCGAGAACATCCAGCAATTTTGGGTCGCAAGGAATAGCCGTTAAAGGAGATGCAATTATGGCAAACACACAGCATTTAGCGCTGTTAAAAAAAGGTGCAGTTACTTGGATTGAATGGAGAAGTCTCAACCCAAATATAGAACCGGATCTCAGCGAAGCTAACCTCGCGGAAGCAAATCTCAGAGGTGCACATCTTTGGCGCTCGAACCTTTTTAAAACAGATTTGTTTAAGGCTAAATTAATTTCGGCAAACCTCGCCGAATCTAATTTTAGTTTAGCAAATCTTGCCGGAGCGCAACTGCTCGAAACTAATTTAATTAAAGCTAATTTAACTGGAACTAACCTCCGAGCGGCCGACCTCAGAGGAGCTGATTTGAGCAGTGCTAATTTAATTGGGGCTGACCTCACCGCTGCTAATCTCCAACAAACCGATTTCGGTGATGCGAATTTAATCGGTGCGGTGCTGTTTCGAGCTAATGCGATGGGGGCGAACCTCAATTTTGCTAATCTCAGTCAAGCAAATCTCACTCAAGCTGAATTGATTGAAGCACATTGCTATGCAGCTAATTTCTCTAAAGCTAACCTCGGGGAAGCTCACTTCACTGGAGCATATCTTTTACGGGCAAATCTCTGTTTTGCACAGTTGAGCGCTGCAGATTTCCGGTGGGCAAACCTTGGCAAAGCTGATTTGAGAGGGGCGAATTTGACCGGGGCAAATCTCAGGGGAGCGAACTTGGCGGGAGCTAATCTGGGCGAAGCTATTTTGAAAGGAACAATCATGCCTGACGGCAGCATTGTTTGATAAATATTGGATAGTATTTATTCCTGTAAAATAACCGCGATAGTTAAAAAAAAGCCAGTTGCGCGTTTACCGAAAGCATTGCCAAAACATGAGTTTTTGGGGCGGGTTCAGACTTTCTCTCTAATACAAATCCGAGATGAGAGTAAACCCGCCTCGGCTCAAAACTCGCAACTGTCGATCGATTAATTTCTGCCAGGGGGCGATACTTGATAAAGTCCTCTAACGGGCCCTGGATCAGTCGGTGAATCTTGCTGCTGTGTTGGAAGTGTAAACTGATCTTGGAGTCCGGCGGGAGTAGCGAAACAGCCGCTTGGTTGAGGTGCTAGCTGGCAAGCTGGAGGCAGTGCCATGACTGAGGCATCGAAGGGATTAACTGCATCTGGGACGCGGAGAATCGGGTCGCTGGAAACTTGCCGCTGCATTACTCGTCGGTAGAAGCCGTTGACGCGACTGGCATCCCTCTCGATTTCTTTTTCGGGAAAGGCAACGACGCCGCTGGGGGAACCGATGCCTAAATAGTCGCCCAAGTAACCTTGCAAGCTAACGTTGTGGTAAAAGTCTCCTGAAGCTTCAAAGAATTGTCGGTTGAAGTCGTCGGCAATCGGGTGAAATCGCTCTGTTTGTGCTTGAGCTGGTTTGACGGATGCCAGTGTGGCAGAGGCGACAGCGAGAATCAACGCGCCGCTCAGCCTTTTTAACTTTTGACTCATAATATTTCAGCCTCTAGATTAATTACGGTTCCAATATAAACTGATTATCGGCGGATTATTTGTGTTTTTTACACGGTGTAAGTTATGGATGCTGCTGATTTAAAGGTGTTGCGCGATCGACTTCTAGATTTGTTGTGCGATTTTGCCTATCGCGAAGGCGATTTTGTGCTGTCTTCGGGGCAGAAAAGTTCTTATTACATTAACTGCAAACCGGTGACGCTGCACGCTGAAGGTGCTTTGGCAACGGGACGTTTGCTGTTGTCGATGCTGTCGTCGGATGTGCAAGCTGTGGGCGGTTTGACTTTGGGTGCTGACCCGATTGTAACTGCTGTGAGTGTGGTTTCGGCTTTGGGCGATCGACCTATGCCAGCTTTAATTGTCCGAAAGGAGACGAAGGGACACGGGACAATGGCGTACATTGAGGGGCCACTGTTGCCAGAGGGGACGAATGTGGCGGTTTTGGAGGATGTGGTGACGACGGGTAAGTCGGCGATGCAGGCGGTGGAACGGTTGCGGGCGGCTGGTTATAAAGTCGATCGTATTTTGTCGCTGATTGACAGGGAGCAAGGTGGAGGGGAATTATATCGCGAGGCGGGATTGGATTTTCAAGCCGTTTTTACCATTCAGGATCTTAAGGAATGGCGATCGCGCATCGCTGAATCAGAAGAATAGCCCTAGCTTCTGCCTCCAAAAATAGGACAAAGGCGCAACTTTAGTCGCTACTTCTCAATAGTAGTGATTAAAGTCCCTGCTACAAATAGTAAGCAGAAGCTCAGATAAAACTCAAACTACATTCCATTAGACAAAACCACAGATGTCAACTCAAAATTACAGAAGAACAGTTGAATAACTCCGTGAGTCAGCTTCTATGTTTTGGCCTTCCGACTTATCTCAAAAGGAAGCTGAACTCAGTATCATACCAAAGCTAATTGAAACTCAAGAGCAGTTTATTGCTATTCTTAGCGTCACAGTTTCGGAGTTGAGTGGATTATTTCAAATAGTCGAAGCTTCAACACTTCCTGCAAATATGTTCCTCAAACATCTAATTGTACTTGCTGACTTTGGGGGAGAAATGATTAAAAGAGTGAATGGCAACTTTAATTCCCTGTTTCCACTAAATAGATTAGAATACCTTTGGAGTCTGCAAAATTACTCTTATCAATTTAATTCTCTACCTGTTCCAGGTCAACTAACAAATACAAAGCTAGGAATTGACGGTAAAAAGATACTCCAAAATCAATCTCTGTCTTTGGTGCATAAAGATTTAATAGTAATTCTTTTGTTCGGTGCTAATTCAATAAATGAAAAAACGGCTGAGGTTCTAGCCAAATGTGAAATTGGTAATTACTTAGGTCAACCAGATAAATTAAATAAGTTTATTAAACAACGATATATCTGGGTTAGCCGGATAACTTCAGGGTCACAATCCAATACTTTGGGTCAAATTGCTCAAAATTTTGTTAAACAATACTTGCAGGAAAATTTGGATGTTAGGGACATAAATATTATACCTAACGGTCATTTACCAGGTGTAAGACATACTGAGGAAAGCAGTAACGGACTGACGACATTTGATATTGTTGTATGTAAGGAAGAGAAATTTATTGCAATAGAAGTGAGTTTTCAAGTCACGACAAACAGCGTAATAGAGCGTAAGGCGGGACAAGGAAAATCTAGATTTGAGCAAATTGAAGGCGCAGGTTATAAAATGGCTTATGTCATTGATGGCGCTGGTAACTTTGAAAGGGAAAATGCTATCAGAAATTTGTGTACATATAGTCATTGCACAGTTGCTTTTTCCCATGACGAACTTAATGTACTTTGCGAGTTTTTGAGAGACTATTTTGGGCATAACAATGAGTAAAAACTTGGTATGCTTAATCAAGCTTGTTAACATCTACAATCACTAAAAATGGTATGAAAAAAATACGTTTTGTTGACTTATTCTCAGGAATAGGCGGTATGAGATTAGCCCTAGAAGCCACCGCTCATTCCTTAAATCTTGACACAGAATGCCTATTGAGCAGCGAAATCAATCCCGACGCTCAATTAGTGTACCAAAAAAACTTTAACGACACACCTTTAGGCGACATCCGACTAATTGACCAACTACCAGAACATGATATTTTACTAGCAGGATTCCCATGTCAGTCGTTCTCCGGTGCCGGCAAAAAAGCAGGTTTTGGCGATACACGAGGAACCCTGTTCTTTGAAATAATGAGGCTAATTGATACCGCTCAACCTCAAGCATTTATTTTCGAGAACGTGCGGGGACTTGTCAGCCACGACGGCGGCAGAACCCTCGAAACTATTAAACACGAAATTAAAAGCCGAGGTTACAGCTTCGATTATTTTTTGCTCAACAGCTCTAACTTTAGCTTACCTCAGAACCGTGTCCGAGTTTACCTAGTAGGAATTTTAAATGCTTCGCCCCAATTTGGCTTAATTTCCGACTTAGGCCCAAAAGATTCGCATTCCTCTAGTCATCAACAGCTATCGTTCTTTTCCCCGTTAAGTAAACCTGTCACAGTTGCAGATATTTTGGAAGACAATCCAGATCCAAAATATGATTGTTCGCCAGAATTTGTTAAGGCATTGAAACAAATAGTTAACAATGATTTCAGTCGCTTGCACGGTAGGCGGCTAATTGACTATCGCGGTGGCAATTCGATTCATTCTTGGGAACTGGGTTTGCGAGGCGAGTGCAGTTTAGACGAAATTGAATTAATGAATCTTTTTATATTGAAAAGGCGTAATAAAGAATTTGGAGCTGACCAAGATGGGAAGCTATTAACTAAAGAGCAAATAGCTACTTTTTTTGCTCATCCCAATCTTGATCAAATTCTGCATTCCTTGGTAACAAAAAAGTACCTACAACTGAACAACAATCAGTACAAACCTGTATCCGGTAACTTTTCCTTTGAAGTCTATAAATTTCTCGATCCGCATAAAATTTCTGTAACAATTGTTGCCAGTGATGCTAATAGATTAGGAGTTTACCATAATCACCGAGTTCGCAGAATCACTCCCCGTGAAGCCGCGCGTTTACAGGGTTTTCCAGATAATTTTAGTCTGCATTCCAATGATGATAAAGCCTATCATCAAATGGGAAATAGTGTCAGTATTAATGTGGTAAAGGCTGTGGCGAAAGAAGTTATCCAGAATCTCTTGTATTCTGCAAAACAAGCTTCTTTGCAAAATGCAGTTTAATCGACATCAAGCAGCGAATTTATGCTATCTCTATTCTCTTCTCTTTCTCTGCGCTCTCTGCGGCCTCTGCGGTTAAATCATTCCAAATTACTCCGGGTAAGTAAGGCGGGAAATGCCCGCCCTACCAATCAATCGGGTTAGCTTAGCGCTACAGGTTCCTTAGCAAGAAACTTCTCCAACTCAGTCAAAGCATCAGCATCAACTTTCGTCTGCATCGGACAGAACTTAGGCCCACACATCGAACAGAACTCCGCAGTTTTGTAGATATCCGCCGGCAAAGTTTCGTCGTGATATTCCTTTGCCCGTTCTGGATCTAATGACAGCTCAAATTGACGGTTCCAATCGAAATTGTAACGCGCTTTCGAGAGTTCATCATCGCGATCGCGCGCACCCGGACGGCCCCGCGCAATATCGGCAGCGTGAGCCGCAATTTTGTAAGCAATCAGCCCGTTTCTGACATCCTCAGCATTCGGCAATCCTAAGTGTTCCTTGGGTGTGACATAGCACAGCATAGCAGTACCGTACCAACCAGCCATCGCCGCCCCAATTGCTGAGGTAATGTGGTCGTATCCAGGCGCAATATCTGTCACCAACGGCCCCAAAACATAGAAGGGCGCTTCCGAACATTCCTCCATTTGTTTCTTGACATTAAACTCAATTTGATCCATCGGCACGTGGCCCGGGCCTTCCACCATTACCTGCACGTCATGTTCCCAAGCTTTGCGAGTTAATTGTCCCAAAGTTTTGAGTTCAGCTAATTGAGCCTCATCCGACGCATCGTGAGTGCAACCGGGGCGCAAAGAATCTCCCAAACTAAACGAAACATCGTATTTTTTGAATATTTCAATGATGTCGTTAAAGTGAGTGTAGAGAGGATTTTGTTTGTGGTGGTGCAGCATCCACCGCGCCAAAATGCCACCGCCGCGAGAGACAATCCCAGTCAGCCGATTTTTCACCAACGGCAAATGCTCGATCAGAATTCCGGCGTGAATTGTTTGGTAATCAACACCTTGTTGAGCGTGTTTGTCAATGATGTGAAGAAAGTCATTGGGGGTCAGACTTTCCATATTACCATGAACGCTTTCTAAAGCTTGGTAAATTGGTACAGTACCGATCGGCACCGGTGAAGCTTTGATAATCGTAGTGCGAATTTCATCCAAATTGCCACCGCCGGTGGACAAGTCCATCACGGTATCAGCGCCGTATTTCACTGCTAGTTTAAGCTTGTCAACTTCTTCTTCCATATTGGAAGAGTTGGGAGATGCACCGATATTAGCATTGACTTTGCATTTAGACGCAATGCCGATCGCCATTGGCTCCAAATTCGTGTGATTGATGTTAGCGGGAATAATCATCCGTCCCCGTGCTACTTCGGCGCGGATCAGTTCTGCTGGGAGATTTTCTCGCTTAGCAACAAAGTGCATTTCCTCAGTAATTACACCTTGACGGGCGTAGTGCATTTGAGATACATTACTGTGTCCCTGACGCTTAGCGATCCATTCGGTACGCATATTTAATTTCCTTGATAAACAGCTTCCCTCCGCTGGTATTACCCAGACTCAGGTTCTAAGGGTGTTTTCTCAGCCCGGATATTCGGGCACCCCTAGCTAAGCTGTTGATTGTATCACCGATTTCTGTGCGCGACGGCAGCAAGTAAGGAAATCTTAATATTGAGAGATAGATCAGGGAGCGATCGCCCTTTTGGGGCTTCTGATATTTCTGCTGTTTAAAAAGTGCATGAAGCGAAGCTATCCCGAAGGGAATCGCACCCCATTTAACAACCTAAAAACAATCACACCTCATCAGGATTAATCCCCATTTCGCGCAATTTTGCTGCTAGGCGATCGGCGCGTTGTTTTTCTTCCTCGGCGCGAAGGTGTTCTTCTTCAGCGCGAAGGTGTTCTCGTTCCGCGCGCAGGCGTTCTTCTCGGGCACGTTCCTCTCCAATTAACAGCAAATTCCCTTCACTATCCCACCAACGCAACCAAGGTAAATTCATCTCATCATATTCACCTTGCCAAATTCCCAACTCAACTCCAAGCTGAGGAATCGGATAGCGACCGCGCTCATTTACACTCATGCGCTGATAGCAATTGTCTTCTAAATGATACATTTCTACAGCGGCTTTTTTCACTTCATAAATGCCGTAGTAAGGCACGCGAATCGCCTGTTCGTAAACCCAAAATTTGCCCACCTTTTGTTCTTCGGCTTGACCTGATTCGGGCGGCGGCGTTCTATCTCGCTCTTCTGCACCGTTCCCCGACACAAATTCCAAAACAATCAGCGGTGCAACGTATTCTTTCCACAATACATAAGAACGTCGCACCTCACCATTTAATAGTGGGGGAACATTCGGCACATAAAACCAATCGGGCGCTTCGGCACCGCGTTCGAGAGGGTCAGTTAAACGCCAGTAAATCCCGCAATCTTGACCGATGCGGTAGCGTCCGTCTGGGTGAAGTTGTTGCAATATTGGTCGGAGTGAATCAGTGAGAATAATGCTTTGAGGAAGTTCTTGAAAGTTTTTCACAAAAGTACCGTCCGACTCGGGTAATTCAGTGTGATCTGGGAGATGGCTGACTTCCAATTCAAATGATTTGGCAATAGTCATAAAACTTGCGCTGATTTGAGGAATTAAACTTATTATAGTAGAAGGAAGCAGGAATAAGGAAGTTCGGCAACGGATTCGCTCCACGGATGTAACGGATGTAACAGATGTAACGGATTTCAGTCCGATGGAAGTCGGAAGAAGGAAGAAGGAAGAAGGAAGAAGGAAGAAGGAAGAAGCGAAATTTTGCGATTTGAATTCGCCCCCTAAATTAGTAAAATTTAATAATAGAAAAATTTTCTATTAACCCAATATAAAATCAACGCTCACTTCAAACTCTGGAAAAGCCAGCGGCGCAACTTGTTGACCGCGCCAAAACTTGAGCATTAAACTATAACCGTTCGGGCCTGGCTGACGGTAGACTTCCAAACAATTTTCAACTAAATCTACCAGCCAAACTTCCTGAATGAGCGATCGCGCGTAAATCGATACTTTCACATCTCCGTCATAATCAACCGTACTATCTGAAACCTCAACTAACAGCAAAACTTCAGACGGTATTGGATGGGCTGTGGCGTAGTAATCAGCGCGAGGTTGCAGCAATACAACATCCGGTTGAGGTTCAGTGCGCTCAGTCAACTGGATAGGATCTTGGACACCCAGAGTGGCCCGATCTTCTGGAATGAGGCTGAAGCGCCTGGTGAGACGCTTAACAGAACTTGCGTGACGAGTACCAATTGCAGCCATTTTAACAATCTCTCCTTCTATGAGTTCTACCCGATCGCCCTCCGAGAGAATACCAACCTCAGTCATCAAATGATATTCTTTTACTGTAAATAACCGTTTTTGAAGCTGAACAGACATATAACTATTCTCCTTGTTTGCAGATTACCTAAATTTACCATAAAAAAAATCGCCCCAAACGGAGCGGCAAAAAGAGGAAAAGTTTAGATGACAAACCGTAGACAAAAAGCATTTAAATGCGTGCTATCAAGTCGATTTAAATACTCGTTAATAACTGTAGGGATGGTTCATCGCCAACTATTAATACAGTTAAACTTGATTGTTATTGCAAAAGTTTATCTCGATATACAGGCAACATATTCTCATCCATTGCCAACTTAAAACTAGGGCTTGCCTCCCGATTACCTGACACTTATGAATTTTGAACAACCGGATTTTGACTGAATTTAAGTCTCTTGTTCACCCGATTCAATTTTGTCTGTATCGTGCTTTAATTCTGATACAATTGCGCCTCGATCGCGCCAAGCTTCCGCATTTTCGGGTTTGATGGCAATAGCTCGATCGTAAGCTGCCATTGCTTCCTCATAGCGCTTTAATTCTGACAAAGCGGTACCCAAGTGGTGCCAAACATCGTAAGAATCGGGCTTAATAGCAATCGCTTTCTCATAAGCTGTGATCGCTTCTTCATTGCGCTGCAATTTGGCCAAAGATTCGCCTTTACCAAACCAAGCTTCGTAACACTCCGAATTAAGGGTAATTGCTGATTCGTAAGAGGTAATTGCTGCTTCGTGCTGCGACAGTTTGTCGAAAGCTGCGCCTCGGTTGTGCCACACTTCAAAATCCTGCGGTTTAAGGGCGATTGCTTTGTCGTAGGATTCGATCGCATCTTGATATCGCTGCATTTTTCCGAACACAGCGGCTCTATTGTACCAAACTTCGTATTTATCGGGCCGGATGCCGATCGCCCGATCGTAAGAATCAATAGCATCACTGTAGCGGAGCAGTCTCCACAGCATATTGCCTCGATTGTACCAAGTTTCATATCTCTTGGGATTGAGTTCAAGAGCGCGATCGTAAGAATCGACTGCTGCTGCGTGCTGCTGTACTTTGGCCAGCATCGCACCTCGGTTGTGCCAAATTTCGCTGTCGGTTGCTTTGATAGCGAGGGCGCGATCGTAACTGGCGATCGCTTCTTCGTAATGCTGCAATTGACCCAACAAAGCCGCTATACTGTGCCAACAACCGTATTTTCGAGATTCGCTCAAACTTGCTCGCTCGTAACAGGCGATCGCCTCTTCGTACCTGTGCAATTTGCCTAGCAAATGCGCTTTATTATACCACACTTCGTAGTTATCTGGTTTAATCGATAGTGCTTGGTCGTAACAGGCGAGTGCTTCTTCCTGGCGCTGCAATCTTATTAACACATTTCCGCGCCAATACCAAGCCTCATCCAAATTATTATTCGCTAAAATAGCTTTTTCCAAGCAGCCTAATGCCTCATCATAATTGCCTTGAAAATAAAGCCCTTCGGCTTGCTTGATATAATCGTCAGCAATCAAATTTTCGTTGCTAGCAGATGCCGTTTGCGAATTTTGGGAATTGTTTAAGGGCGGTAGAGGTGCGACTTTGAGAGCTTCTTTGGCAACAACTGCGGGAACTTGGGAAATTTCTTGAACAATTTGAGATTTTTTCTCGTCAACTTCTCTCAGCAAAACTTGCAGGTGCAGGATAAATTGAGATTTGAGAGTCTCAATTTGCTCGACAGAAGATTTGGAAAGTTCAGTTTCTCTAGTTAAAAAATCAAGGGATTGTTTAGCTGCACCCATTTGCGCTTCTAATTCAGCCCTCAACTTTTGAGTCAGTTGGCTAGAATTTATGAGTTCTGATTCCAATACACCAATGCCCTGTAATCGTTTATTGGCATCAGCAACCAAGTGTTTAATTATCAGCCGTCGCATCATCCAAAAAAATGCAATTGTCACCGGTGGAAATACGGTACCAAGAATTAGCAAAATATTGAGCAGAGTTATGGTACTATTAAAACCATATCCAGATTCAGCACTGCCACTAGACGGGGAGATAAAAGCGAAAACCTCGCGAACTTGAGGATTGCTTTCAACCCCCGTTTCGATTAATTTAGCCAGCCAGGTTTCTTGTAAAGATTTTGTTAGTTCATCGCCGGATGCAGCAGGACTATTCGCCTTGGTTTTTGCAGTAGCAGATACATCGGGTTGAGCGGCCGCTACCAGCAAACCTGTCGGCGATTTTACAGCAATTCGCGGGGAAAATTGTTCGTAGGCGATCGTCTCAGGCTCGCTAATTGACTCAGCCCGACGCGATTCAGTATTATTTACCGCATCAACAAAGTTGCTAGCCTGCGGTGTCTCAGGAGAAATAGGATGTGCAGCAGGATTGGCGCTAGTATTAGCAGTTAAATTGTGGGATGCGAGGGCAGCCAGAGTCAGGAGAGCTACATTTGAGACGCGCATAAACGTCAACTCATTTAGGAGAAATTAGTGCTTGGTTGTCAGCGATCGGGCGATCGACCTCATACTCTCAGCATTTAGAATAGCTGACATGAGGAATGCTGTCTTACTATCTCCAAAATACGGGCGCAGTCTGACTTTTCAGGAAAACTGCCAGTAATTCTGGCTGTTTCAGTTGACAGTTGACAGTTGACAGTTGACAGTTGACAGTTGACAGTTGACAGTTGACAGTTGACAGTTGACAGTTGACAGTTGACAGTTGACAGTTGACAGTTGACCTGGGATAGCTACCTCTACCTGGAAGGAAGAGGATTTGAGTAATGAATAGTTTTCTTTTAATTTCTCCCTAGAAGGGTTCCGGCTTTAAACCAATTCTTTCTGGTAACTTGGATGAAAGAATATATTCTCGCGCCTCCTGCGGTTGGATAACTCTCGGAATCATCATTAGGCTGGTAGGGGTGGCTTCACCAATCTGCACAATTAGCCAACTATCCGGGTGAACCCGCCCCAACCGACCCGATTTTCAACTCTAAACCGCAGCTAAAACCGCTTCCGGCTGCTGACTTTGTGCCGGCACTTCCTCTAAATCAGCGCCGTAAATTTCACAGCTATTATTCGGACTTTCAACCAGCTTAATCTTGTGCAACTCTGCGCCCAATTCGCGAACGGGCGATCGCAATAATTGCCCGATCCGAACAGCAATATTCTCCGCAGTCGGCACAACGTTCTCAAAATAAGCAATATCCTTATTTAAAAAAGTGTGATCGAAAGGTTCAACAACATAATCGTCAACGGCTTTTTGCAAAGCTCCCAAATCAGCAATCATGCCAGTCCGCGCATCAATTTCCCCTTTAACAGTCACCTCTAAATGATAATTGTGACCGTGACCGTTGGGACGAGCACATTTGCCATAAATTTCTGAGTTTTCTTCAAAGCTCAAATCGGGACGAGCCAACCGATGGGCCGCGCTAAAATGAGTGGACAAAGTTAGATAAGCTTCCATTCCGTTTCCTAAATATTCAGCCCAAAGTTCCGGGTGTTCAAACAATTGAATTTTGCTCACAGGCAAATGAGGAGCTAGTCGCAGCCAAATTTGCCGTGCTATGTTTTCGGTAGTTGGCAGAGTCTGCTCAAATTCCGGCCACGCTTCGTTAAGGTAGGAAAAATCGAGATCCTTGGTAACTTCCCGCTTGATGACGTGCTTGACATCAGACAGGTTAAGCACCATGCCGTACTCGTCGAGTTCGCCTATCATGGAAACGTAAAGGACGTAATTGTGTCCGTGTCCCGGCGCGCGGGCAGTTGGGCCAAACCGTTCAAAGTTCTCGGCTTCGCTCAATTCCGGCAGCCAGTACCGATGACTCGCCGAAAACTGTGCCCGACGATTGATGATGCACTGCATAAAAGTCAAGTAGGGTAAGCTTGTTAAGTTCTGTAAAGGACTTACTTCTTAAGGATAAACTAATTTTTGCTGGAATTTTTCGATTATTTGAGGGTGCTGTAAATGAATTTCTACCAATTTTCCAAATATTGGCCACAAGTCGCCGATCGATCCACTGAGTCTATTTTAGGCTACAACACAGATTTCCGGCAGAAAATACCGCTACAAAACAGTTTTTCGCCATCAGTTACTAACCCATCAGTTACGAGTCTTTGAGAGAGTGGGTGAAGCTGAGCTATTCCGTTCGCGAAGCGTTCCCGTTCCCCGCAGGGGTTCCCGAAGGGTAGGGAATCGACTTTTTTGCCACACAGGATACTCCAGAGTTCGAGTTTTTCGCCTAAGCTCTGCAATAGTTAGCCGTTGGCAGTTCAGTTGCGCTCAAAACCAATCACCAATTACCCATTACCCAATATTAATGAATTCGATTACTGCACGAGCCGATCGCTTTTTTGAACATTTCTGGGGTGCGATGACAACCCCGCTATTTTATATCGGGGACACTCATCTGTCGATTAGTGCGATCGTCAAACTGATAATTTTAGCTATATTTTCCTTGATTATAGCTAAGATTATCAGTGAAGGAATTAAGCGCAGCGTGCTAGTTCGGATGGGATTGGATCGCGGCAGTCGAGAAGCAATTTCCACCATCATTAGCTATATTTTAGCAACTCTTGGCTGTATATTCGTCCTGCAAGGTTCCGGCATCAACCTCACTTCTCTCACTGTCTTAGCTGGCGTTGTCGGCATTGGTTTCGGCTTCGGCTTGCAAAATCTCGCCAGCAACTTTATCAGCGGTCTCACCCTGCTATTGGAACACCAAATTAGAGTCGGAGACTTTATTGAAATAGATAATTTATTAGGAACAGTAGAAACAATTTCGATCCGCTCTACAATTATTAAAACAATTGACGGTCTATTTGTAATTATACCAAATATTAAGTTTGTAGAAACTAATATTATTAACTGGAGTTACAGAGACCCCAGATGTCGCCTCCACATCCCCATCGGCGTTGCTTACGGATCTGACCCAGTAATAGTTACGGAAGCGCTGTTAATTGCGGCGCGGATGGAATCGAATGTCTTGTCCCATCCTTCTCCTAAAGTATGGTTTCACGGTTTTGGAGATAACGCTTTAAATTTTGAACTTTTAGTTTGGATTGACCAGCCACAGGAAAGCGATGCTATTAAAAGCGCGGTAAATTTTTTAATAGATTACGAATTGCGCCACCGAAATATCGAAATTCCCTTTCCCCAGCGGGATTTGTGGCTGCGAAACCCGCAAGAGTTAACTCAACTTTTTCACAATAACAAAGACGATAATTCCAACGGGAAAGTTTTTCCGCAGAATGCCAAACATTCAGCAGAGTTAAAATCTAATTCTACCGTTTCTGAACAAAAAAATCCAGCGCCTAAATCGCCTAATAATTGGACGCTGCGAGATTTATTGAGGCGAGTAACTTATTTCGATCAGTGTACGGATTTAGAACTACGGCAGTTAATTGAATACGGCTACCGACAACTGTTTCCAGCGGGACAGGTTGTATGTAAAGAAAATGACCCAGGCGATTCTTTTTATATTATTCTTTCGGGTTCTGTGGAAGTTCTTTCTCAAAAAGCCGATCAGTATATTGCGACGCTTCACGAGGGCGAATTTTTTGGGGAAATCTCTTTGCTATTGGGAACTCCGAGAACAGCGACTGTTAAAACTAGCGAAGATGCAATTTTGTTTGTGGTGGAACGCCACGACTTGCAAAAACTTTTAATCGAACAGCCGAATTTAGCCGATCAGATTGCTCAAAAATTGTCGGAACGCCAGCAAGCTTTGAGAGATTTGGGATTGTTAGATGGCGATTCTCTGGAACAAACTCCTTTTATTAAAATTCGCAAGCGAATTCAAGTTCTTTTTGGTATTTGACTTTGTAGGGGCGGGTTTAGCTAAAGATATATGATACAAATGACTAAAAAAATGGCAAAACCCGCCTCTTTATTTCTCAGTCATTAGTCATTAGGAATTGGGAATTGGGAATTGGGAATTGGGAATCGGGAATCGGGAATCGGGAATTGGTAATTGGTAATTGGGCAATTCTCCCCCTCTCCCATTCTCCCCCTCTCCCCCTTTCCCCTGTGCTTCAACTAACTAACTTCTAACTTTCAATTCCTCCTGTGCTTCCCGCCGCAGTCTAGCAGCAATTCTAAACAATTCTTGACCAGTGTGCAAGTGGCGATCGTCATAATTCAGAGTAAATAAATGCAATTCTTCTATGCCATCGCCGACTTGATTGATGGAGTAGTAGAGATGCGCTGCAACTCCGGCTACATTAGATGGATTGGGCATCGCTTTCAGAAAGTTATGAGCTTTTGAAAGAAAGTCGCGGCTGGTTTCGATATAAGCTTGAAACTTTTCAATCAGTTCGTCATCAAACGGATCTGCTGACAATTCGTTTATTTCCTTTTTAAGCGGCTTCAAGATGCTGTTGAGCATTCTATTGACTGGTTTGTATACTTTAATCAGCCACTGTTCCATTTGTTCGTCGGCATCCCGCGCTGCTTGTTGGCGCTGGCGGGCGACGTTTGGCGCGCCCGGTGATTGCTGTTGGCTTGGCTGGGAAAATTGGCGATCGTAAAATTGTCGGTGTTGGGCATCTCCTAATATTTCATAGGCTGCGTTGAGGCGGATAATCTCTTCGTGACCGGCTGTGGAACTCTGGCTATCTGGATGAAATATTTTGACTAAACGGCGGTATGCTTGTTTAATCTCGGCCTGTGTTGCTGTTGGGCTAATCTTTAGGGTTTTGTAGTGATTGGTAACGGAAGACACGCTGTTATTTCCTTGAAATCTGGATAATCTGCAAAAAAGTGCTTGACAAAAATATCATTATTTGCTACTCCCTTATGTATTTATATGATATAAATGCCAAAAATTGTAGGTAAAAAACCTCTGTTTTCAAATTATTATAAATCCATTTTATAAAAATATTGACTCTTTAAAAGTTCGTAGTGAAGACTTCAGTCCTCTGTTGATGGAGTTGAGTTAAGAAGGACTAAAGTCTTCACTACAAACAACAGCAGAGCGTAGAGTGTACGCCCTGCTTTTAGTTTTTGGGACTGATCCCCAAAGCGAACCTAGTTGACAGCCATCGCTAGATTGAGTTCTGGATCTTGGAACAACGGAGTGCTCAGATAGCGTTCACCGAAACTAGGCTGAATCATCACAATCAATTTCCCTGCATTTTCGGGACGCTTGCCGACTTTCACCGCCGCACATAGTGCCGCACCGCTGGAAATACCGGACAAAAGTCCTTCTTCTCTGGCCAAGCGGCGGCCATAGGCGATCGCCTCGTCATCCGTAACAACTATAATTTCGTCGATCGAATCCACATTCAGCACCGGCGGCACAAAACCAGCACCGATACCTTGAATTTTGTGAGGCCCCGGCTTTCCGCCCGACAGTACCTGACTGTTAGCCGGCTCAACGGCGATCGCCTTAAACTCTGGTTTCCGGGACTTAATCACCTCTGCGACACCCGTAATCGTACCGCCCGTGCCGACTCCCGAAATCAGGAAATCCACCTCGCCGTCTGTATCTTCCCAAATTTCCTCAGCCGTTGTCGAACGGTGAACCTCCGGGTTGGCCGGATTCCGAAACTGCTGCAGCATATACGCATTGGGAGTTTTGTCCACAATCTCTTGAGCGCGACGGATGCAGCCGCTCATGCCCTCAATTCCCGGAGTTAGTTCTAGTTGGGCCCCGTAAGCTCGCAGCATCGATCGGCGTTCGGTGCTCATCGTATCCGGCATCGTCAAAATCAACTGGTAGCCCTTAGCCGCCGCCACCATTGCCAGAGCAATTCCGGTATTGCCAGAAGTCGGTTCCACTAAAACCGTTTTGCCTGGACTAATCAGCCCTTCGGCCTCTGCTTGATTGACCATACTGACACCGATGCGGTCTTTCACCGATGCTGCCGGATTCATGCCTTCGAGTTTTACCACAATCCGAGCCAAGCAGCCTTCAGCTTGGGGAATGCGGTTGAGTTGCACCAAGGGCGTCCGCCCTACCAATTCTGTAATGTCGCCAGCAATACGCATAATCTTTGTCAGTTTGTGGTTGAAAGTAAATGTTAATTCCTAGTTGGCAATATTTTAACTAGATGTAATACATGATATCGAGCTGCCGTCTGCCATTGCGCTTTTCGCACAGATCCTGTAGCGTGTATTTTTGCAAAACTGAGTTGGCAATCGATCGAGCTTCTTGCCAAACTTCCCAAATCACCGCACTTTCTACAGTTTGAGCAGGCGAGTCTTTTTGGGAGCGATCGAACTCTGAGCCTTCGAGACAGTTGATAATTTCCAGGAGTGTAATTTTCCAGGGTTCTCTCGCCAAGATATAACCTCCCTTAGCTCCTCGCTGGCTGCGAATCAGCCCGCAACGTCTCATGGTAGCCAGCAATTGTTCTAAATATCGATCGGGAATATTTTGCTGAGCCGCTATCTGGCGAATTTGCAGAGGCTCGCCTTCTTCGTAGCAATCGGCAAGCTCCAGCAAAGCTAAGATTGCGTATTCGCTTTTACAGGAGAGTTCTACCATAATTGCTTCCAATATCAGAATTATCAACTCCGAAGTCAGATGTTAAAATTCTCCTCAATGTTGAGTTCCCAATTCTAACTCCTCACTTTACCTTTTATTATACCCCGGTTTTCCACTGAACTTAATCGACTTTCGTCACTTCATCCTTGGGACGATCAGCACTCTCGCTTCTGTGAAACCCAGTTGCTAGTTTCGACTCTCTCTCCGCTTCCACGACGGCATTACCTCAAGAAACCGGATTTCTGCGTCTATGACTAATAATTTTTAATTTTTAATAGATTCTCGGCGCCCCTTTTGTCCCCCAAACAAAAAAGCCCTGCAGCAGGCAGGGCTAAACTGGGCCTTTAGAGTTGCCAGCAGAGAGGGTATTACCCCCTCCCCCTGCCTCCTCTAACCCGCTCTTAGAACGTGAAAGTAGTTCTCAGTGTACCAATAATGATGTCATCATTACGGTCATCTTGATTAGGATTTGTCACCCAAATCACGCCCGGAGTAACAGAAATGTTGTCCGAAAGCTGAAACTTGTAGAACCCTTCAACGTGATAGGAATCATCGTTGCGGAAGCTCCGCAAACTCCTCGAAGCTTCAAGTTTATCCAAGTAAGGCTCACGACCTACCACCAGCCCTAGCAAGTTGCCTTCTTTCCCTAAATCAGGCAAAGCCAAGGTGACAGCGTAGTTCCAGATTTTCGCATCGCCGATGCCGAGAATGCGGGCATTGGTTAAACCAGCCCAGCCACCAAGGATAAATCTCGGGCTCAGTCGCAACGAAGCCTGAGCGCCGTAGGAGTTGGTGACAACTTTGCGAGCCCCGAAGCCCTCAAAGCCTTCGCTCAAACCGTTGAGAGAATTAGCCACGCCGGTACCAGTGAAACCGCCGAGATTGTCGATTCCATTCCCCAAACCGTTGTCAAAGCCAAAGTTACCTCGGTTAAAGTAACCGTGGTTATAGTTGAAAGCAACTTGCAAGTTGCGTCCAGGGGTAAAAGTCAACTGACCCATCGCCGCGTAGTCGCCGTTCAACAAGCCTGCACCCCTAGCCGGACTGGCTGCATTTGACGCCAAATAACCAAATGACAGAGAAGTTGGGCCGAACACGCCCCCCAGTAAGCCCCTGCCGCCAAAGGCATAGTCAAAGCCAATACCTGCGCCACCGCCCAAGCGGTAGATGGGGTTGCGCTGTCCAAAGGCGCTCAGTGCTCCGTTGCCGCCGTCAAAGTCTTCAAAGTAAGGGTTAACAGTCGGCATGATGTCGTCCCAAACGCCAGCGTTGGCTGCAAGGGTAACGTTCAGTCGCTGACCGACGGGGAACTTATATAGCAAAGTGTCTAGGGCAACAACGTTGTCGGTTCTGCCGACTACGTTCCAAGTTTGAGTACCTTCGCTGGTAGCACCAAGGTTGAAGTTGCGACCATTGCCGACTTGAAGCCGTGTCAGCAGTAAGTCTCTGCCTGTGAAGCTCGTATTTAAATTCAGGCGCACCCGTTGTTGGAAGACAGCTTCGTTGTTGTCGCTGCCTACTCTTCTGTTGTCTGTGCCAAACAAGCCAACGTTGCCACCAAAGTCATCGCTGAGGGCAAAAATTGCTTCCCCAGTCAGCTTAGTAGTGGTGGAGAATTGGTTGGCTTCGAGTTCGGATGTCCGAGCTTCCAGAGCATCGACGCGACCGCGCAGGGTTGCCAGTTCCGCTGCAAATTCTTCTTGGAGCCGTTGGAGGGCTGCCAAGTCATCTCTCGTAGCGAAGTTGCCAGTGCCACCTCTAATTAGCTCGCTCACCTTGTCTAAGCAAGCATTTAAACCGGCTGCGAATTCGTAGCGAGTCATTGCCCGGTTGCCGCGGAAGGTGCCGTCGGGATAACCGGCAATACAGCCGTAGCGCTCGACTAGGGATTGCAGTGCTTGGAATGCCCAGTCTGTGGGCCGCACGTCGGAAAGTTGAGATACTGAGGTAACTTGACCTTCAGTTTCGCCGCCGGCAGCACCTTCGGTGCTGTACTGGTTGAGCTGTTCTAATGTGGTGGCTGGGTTTTGCTCTTGTGGTGCTGCTGTTTGGGCTACAGATTCAGCCGGTTTTGGCAAACTTTGTTCTGCCGACTCTGCCACTGCCGGGGCTGGAGTTTCTAATTGAACTGCACCGATTTGCTCTGGGAGAGCGGTAGCTGCCGGGGCTGGAGTTTCTAGTTGAGCTGCCGGAGCAGAATTTTCTACTGGTTGAGCGACTGTTGTCTCAACTGCGGCTAAAGATTCACTTGTAGGTTGTGAGGCCGCTTGGGGATTTGCCTCAGCAGGGGCTGTGTTGGCTCCGACGATCGCACTTTCAGTTGCAGCCGTGGCCACATCTGCCATCGCTGCCTGGGTTTCGCTGCCAGCGACTTGGGAAATTTCTTCTACTGGCTCGGAGGCTGCAGTTGTTTCGGAAACAGCAGCTAAAGCATTTAGTTTCGCTTCGGATGTTTCAGCGGTTTCAGCTTTTGCGACAGCGGGATTGAGCGCATCAGCAGCCTGCTGAGCGTCTGCTGCCATCGCGCTCGAAGAAACTACTAGGGTAGCTCCTAAGACTGCTGGGCTGATTAGTAAGTAACTCCACAAAAATTTCGACATATTCACTCTCATCCTCACACCGATTACAGAGAAACTTTTCTAGTCTTCTATGTGGTCAGTCGTTGCTCAACTAGCATACTCTAAAAACAGACCTAAAATTCACTTTTTCTTTTGATTCTTTCGGGCTGACCGAGTATATAGATGTGACTGACGGCTGCAGAGAGCCTGTTTTTTAACCTGTACTCAACGGCGTCAAAACCAGACCAGGCTTGGGCTGTCGATTGATTTTACTGATGACACTTGATAGCGCCCGATCGCCTATTTACTTTTTAGCACAGCACGCCCGACTCGTCTAGGCTGATTCGACTTTAACCGATACTTTTTTGCTAACATTTGCTAACAAATACATAAGTTGAGAGCTGATCTCAACCAAGGTGTATCAACCGATGCCCGTAGAAATTTCTACAAGCACTTATATTCTTGCGTTCAGCTTGGTTATCGCTTACAGCTATTAGCCAATCTGATTATTTGCTTTGATACTGTAGAGGCAACTTATTTATATAGCGGTTGCGTACTACCAAGGTTTTTCACCTAAATCTGAGTGGCTAAATGCATTCTATATGATATAAAGACCTCTGGCAAATGTAAGTGATTATTAGCAAATGTCAGAAAAGTCTTAGTGTTAATCAACCTCCAAGCTGTGCCCGAGAACGCTAAAGACTTGGCGATGATCGAACAATTCTAACAAATCAGCGTTGATTTTGTTGTGAGCTGCTTCTTGCCGCAAAATTTTCATCGCTGCCTCTGTTCGCAGAGCTCGCTTGTAGGGGCGATCGCCTGCTGTCAGGGCGTCGTAAATATCGGCGATCGTCATCAATTGCGCTTGAATTGGAATTTCTGACTTGTTTAGGCCTCGCGGATAGCCTGTGCCGTCGAGTTTTTCGTGATGTCCGTAGGCAATGTCTGGAACATTTTTCAAATCCTTTGTCCAAGGAATTTGTTTCAGAAACTCGTAAGTGTGAGTTACGTGAAATTCTATTGCCGATCGTTCTTCCGGCGTCAGGTTGCCCCTCGACACCATCAATTGCACGATCTCGTCTGGGTTCAGCAGGGGTTTCTTTGCCCCATCTATATCTCTGTAAGTTTGTCGAGAAATTTCTCGCAGTTGAGCTAGGGGTTCTGCTGCCAAAATGTGAGGCTCGTTTGCCTCTAGCAGCACTTCCCAGTATTCTGCTAATCTGGTTTTCGCCTCTGCTAGCTTAGTGTCTAGCTGTTCGATTTCCTGGCATTGAGCGCACTCTGGCTCCTGGATCGGGTGTTTTCGGTAGGCTGAATGCTCCAGCAAGTATTTATATTTAGACTGGACGCATTCCATTTCCATTGTCCGCTGAGCTAAGCCAAAGCGGTGGCGAATAATTTCTAGCTGTGCGGGGTAGAGCTTTTTCTGTTTGGTCAAAACTGCTTCGGGCACTCCAATTTTGCCAAAATCGTGCAGCAGGGCGGCGTAGCGAAGTTCTTGAATTTGGCGGTTGTTAAAGTAAATAGAGCGCAGTCCTCCGCTGCTGACGGTGTTTACTTCTTCTGAAAGGCTTACTGTGAGGGCTGCTACTCGTTCTGAATGGCCGTAGGTACAGGGGTCTCTGGCTTCTATGACTTGTACCGAGGCTTTGACGAAGCCCTCGAACAAATGTTCTATGCTGTCTTGGAGTTGATTGCGCTCGATCGAGATTGCTGCTTGAGAAGCGAGCGATCGAACTATCCTTTCTTCCCACTCCGAATACTGCTGCGTCGATTCCCAGGCATTGTCTGCTGTCAGCACCGTATCTGCCTTTGTTTTGCGGTTGATCAATTGCAGTACACCTATTGTCTCCCCCTGTCGGTTTTGCATCGGCAGTACCATTACCGAGCAGGTGCGGTAATTAATATCCCTGTCAAAACTGGTATCTAGCCGGTAGGGTACGCCCGAGGGTAAGTCGTAGGCATCAGACAGGTTCAAACTTTGACCTGTAATTGCCACGTATCCTGCCAAACTTTTGTCTGTCAGCGGCAGAGCAAACTCTTTAAACGACAGGCTCGGTTTAGAAGCGTTTTGGGCTACCTTGAACAGCAGCTTAGATGTTTCGTCGCTGTGATCTACTAAGTAAACGCTGCCAGCATCGCTGTAGGTAATTTCCCTACTTTTGGATAAAATTAAGTTTAACAACTCGCCCAAATCTTGGGCGCTCGACAGAGCCGCGCCAATATCTAAAAGCTTTTCTATCAGATCGGTTTTTTCTGCCGCAGACTCGTTCTTGAACTCTGGCTTTTCAAATACGATCATCGTCGGAGGGTGGCGAATAGCCTTTTATACATTGGACTTTTTGCATCTCGACTTTTTTACACCCGATTCTAACCCAGAGTCGATTTTTTATTTGCGAGCTTTCCGCGATCGGGGACTGTGGCTAGATACAGGGCTCTTGTTGGGTCAACTGGCACTCTTTTAATCTAGCGCAGAAATCTCTTGGGCTAGCGCAAAGTCTTTCTCAGTTAAGCCTCCGGCATCGTGGGTTGTCAAGTTAACTGTAACTTTGTTGTAGGAGATTTCTATGTCGGGGTGATGTCCTGCGGCTTCTGAGGGGGCGACCAACTTATTTACAAAGGCGATCGCTTCGATAAAATCTTTAAATGAACGTGTACACCGCAGTTGTTTACCTTCAACCGTCCACCCTGACAATTGACTGGCGCGCTCTTGAATTTCTGTATCGTTAAGTAGGTCAGCCATAATTTATTTTACTTTGGGATTAGCAATGGCAGATTAATAGTCCACCTGCAGAAAATCCTACCAAAAACTATCCGCTCTCACCAATAGCGTTTAGTCTCAAGTTTTAATACTCAAGATTTAACACTATTTGAGGTGAGAGCGGTCTAGCGGGTCTTCAGATTAGAACCTGACTGCCGGGAGAATCCCTAGCTCAGCCTGGTTCCCCGTGGAAGTCGCTTCCCGTTGGAGACGACGGCTGACTGCTAGTGAGCGGCCCCGGCGCACAGCCGGTAGTTTCCAATCTGATGACCCATGCGTTTACTACTTTCTATCATGGGCATCACCTCCGGGATTAGCTAAATGGTTTAATATTTGAACGCACCTCACCCAAATACAAGATTTGGTGTGAGGATTTGTGCGCTAGCCCTTGCCAGCGTAACCGAAAGAACCTGCGTTCTGAGTATCGTTCCAGTAATCACAATTATTACAATAACACAAGGAATTAGAATTGGGGATGCAAATTGATATTTTTGCAAGATGAGGGAACTTTACTGAGGTGGCGAGGTTTTCGATCGCTCTGACACAGCCAGCGGACGATCGAGCTTTTGAACGGATTGCTGGGATCTGGAGCGGTGTCAATCGGGAAATGTGCGCTGCTGCTCAATTTCTTAGATAGGAGTTTGCCAGATGCGGCGATGTCCTAGGATAGAGCGAAAGTCCGCCAGATTCATCAAAGGCAGAATTTGACTGTTGTTGAGTTAGCAAGCTGGCAGAATCCTAATGCGGCTTAGAACGTTAGAACGTCAACGGTTAGGGTAATTAAACCAATTTTCATAGCAGCATTGGACAGGTTTGTCTGTTAAGAGCAGTTACTGAGGCAGGTATATTAAGGTTCCATACCTGCACGCAGTTATTAGTGTTAGCAGCGTTAAGCGTGATCGCTTCGTTAGTTTTCGATGCTAGCAATAACTTGCTTACCTAGCAGTAATTCAGCACGACCGTTTGTCGTACCCATCATTGACCGGAGCACACCACCATTGCCGAACAGGGTCTTAAAAGCGGTTATAGCTGCGTCCCAAGTTTCTCCCCCGATTGGAAATTGGAAGCTTTTGTCAATCATTTTGACGGTTCTCGTTCCCCAAGGGGTGAGCTTTGCTATTGGAGTCGCTAGACCTTCGTATACACGGACTCGCAAAACATTCTTGTGGTGGCCTCGAAAATCTACAACTGAAGTTCCTGTACCAGTGTTAGCGTTTGCTGCTTTCATACCTAATGCGTCAAGTGACGAAGTAATACGACTGTAAACACTGTTTCGGATGGGAAATTTAACATAAGTTTTACCATCCTTGCCAATCATCGGAACTAACACGACCGTCGATGATTCTTTGGGCGTATAAGGTTTTGGGGGAGTAGCGAGTTTTTGGGCCATTTTAGCAGCCTCACGCTTTTCTGCAATCTTTAATGCAATTTCCAGTTGTGCAGCGGTTCTTAGTTTTCCCATTGTTTTTACCTCTATGTCGCTTTTATTTTTTATAGCATGGCGTAACAAGACTTTTAATAAAACAAAAAAGCTCCCGCCGAGCGATCGGCAGGAGCTTTTTAAACATTGAGGGTAAAGCCTAAACTGATTTATCTTACCCTTTCAAAATGTTGCAATTTTTGATACTTCGCGCTGATTAGAGAGCGTTACCACGAGGCAGAACTTCTTCTGGGAAGATGAAGTTTTCGTGGGGTTGGTCAGTCGGAGCCATCCAAGCACGGATGCCTTCGTTAAGCAGAATGTTCTTAGTGTAGAACGTTTCAAACTCAGGATCTTCAGCAGCGCGCAATTCTTGGGATACAAAGTCATAGGCGCGCAGGTTTAATGCTAAACCGACGATGCCAATGGAGCTCATCCACAAGCCTGTGACAGGTACGAACAGCATGAAGAAGTGCAACCAGCGTTTGTTGGAGAAGGCAATTCCGAAGA
>Ga0163147_10001642_pt1 | contig 33603 bp, 30 predicted proteins | sample OliLakLV19MP6G1_FD_148597 | JGI IMG/M metagenome (GOLD analysis project Ga0163147, IMG submission 148597) | Freshwater microbial mat bacterial communities from Lake Vanda, McMurdo Dry Valleys, Antarctica- Oligotrophic Lake LV.19.MP6.G1 | ecosystem: Environmental > Aquatic > Freshwater > Lake >...
TTCGAGCTCGCGCTGATCAATATTTTCATCACCGCGTTTATCTTGGCATTTATAAAGCCGTAGTATGAAGCTCCACCGTCCTACGGATCGCAACTACTCTTCCGCGCTGAAGGCCCTTAACCGCCGCGCGCGGCCAGACCCGAAAATCCGCGAGATCGTGGAGGCGATACTTGCCGATGTGGAAAGCGAAGGTGATGAAGCCCTCCTGCGCTATGCAAAGAAATTCGGTGGGCCAAATCTTCTCGCCGCTCAGCTGCCTGTCGCTCCTGCCGAGATTGCTAGAGCCCTCACGAGCGTGGAGAAAGTCACAAAGTCCGCGATTGCCGCTGCACGTCGAAACGTGCGCCAGTTCGCTCGGCGGAGTTTGCGTAAAAGTTGGTTCATGAAGAACCACCAAGGTGCAGTGGTTGGGGAACGCTTCGATCCTTTTCAGCGCGTCGGAATTTACATTCCCGGGGGGACGGCACCACTGGTCTCGACGGCTGTCATGACCTGCACGCTCGCTGCGGCAGCCGGGGTGCCCGAGATTGTGGCTGTGACGCCCGCCGGATCAGATGGCACGCTGCATCCTGCGCTCATTGTCGCTTTGGTGGAATGTGGGGCCACAGAAATTTACCGCGTCGGCGGCGCCCAAGCCGTGGCGGCCCTGGCCCACGGCACAAAGACGATCCGGCCCGTGCAGAAAATTTTCGGTCCAGGCAACGCATATGTCGTGGAAGCTAAGCGACAAGTCTTCGGGCAAGTCTCGATTGACCTGCTTCCTGGCCCGAGCGAGGCCCTTGTGATCGCGGATCAGACGGCGAATCCTAGATGGGTTGCAGCCGACCTTCTCGCGCAGTGCGAACACGGGCGGGGCAGCCAAGGGATTCTCATCACGGATTCAGAAAAAATCCTCACTGAAGTCGAGCGCGAGATTCACACGCAAGCACAAGCATCGTGTCGTCCCCGAGAACTCGCTCTGGCCTTAAAAAATCTCCGACTCATTTTGGTACGAAGTCGGGAAGAAGCAATTCACTTGGCAAATTCGTATGCTGCCGAGCACGTATCCATCGCAACACGCGATCCAGGCGAAGTGGCCATGCAACTCCGAAGCTCAGGTGCGCTTTTTTTAGGCGGATTATCCCCTATCGTAGCGGGAGATTTTCTCGCTGGCCCAAGCCACGAATTGCCCACCGGCGGTGCCGGCAAATCTTTTGCCGGCCTCACTGCGGATCAATTCCAGCGGCGTACGAGTGTCGTCATGTATGACAAGCCTTCTCTCCGGGCTTCACTGCCATTCCTCGAGGCTTTCAGCGCGATCGAAGGCCTTGACGCGCACGGACGCTCCGCTTCTATTCGACTCGCCAAGTGATCTGGCATTGCCGTGGTCGCTTGCTGGATCTCTCTCAGCACGGCGTGATCATGGGGATCCTCAACGTGACGCCAGATTCTTTTTCCGATGGCGGGAAATTTCTCAGCGTGGCGCGTGCCTGCGAGCATGGCTTACAGATGATTTCCGATGGGGCAGACATCCTCGACATCGGTGGCGAGTCCACGCGACCGGGATCGCAACCTGTCACCGAAGCGGAAGAGTTGGCGCGCGTAATTCCTGTCGTGTCTGCTCTGCGGGAAAAGACGATTTTGCCGCTCTCCATTGATACGACGAAGGCCGCAGTGGCAGAGGCTGCACTGGAAGCGGGTGCCGACATCATCAATGACGTAAGCGGACTTCGTGCTGACAAAAAAATGGCTGAGGTCGTCGCGCGCTGGCAGGCGGGGCTCGTGCTCATGCACATGCAAGGAACGCCACTCACCATGCAAATAGCGCCGCGCTACGGGAATGTCGTTCGCGAGCTGGGGGATTTTTTTCGACAGTCCATAGCCCGCGCGATAGCGTGTGGGGTTAATCCCATGAGCATCTCACTCGACCCTGGAGTCGGCTTCGGAAAAAGCCCACAGCACAATGCCGCCTTGCTGCGCGACATTGGAAGCTTCGCTCAGCTAGGGCATCCGATCACAGTTGGGGTGTCGCGGAAATCGTTCCTTGGTTGGCTCGCCGGATCGGAGCAAGTAAGCGATCGGTTCTGGCCGGGGGTGGCACTTACCAGTTTCTGCCGCGAACGGGGGGCCCGAATTTTTCGTGTCCATGAACCCAAGCCGCACTGCGAAGCACTGCGAATGACGGAGGCAATTCTTGGCCATGTTTAGCGCAATCGGTGACTTCCTGCGGGCGCAGTGGACATCCGCCATCGAGATTTCGATTTTGGCTGTCGTTCTCTATTATGTGTTTCTCTATCTACGCGGAACGCATGGCGCACGAATCCTGATCGGCCTTGCTCTCATTTTTCTGACACTCACTTTGGTGTCGCAACTCCTGAATTTGGAAGTGATCGGATGGCTCCTGCGAAGTATTTCTGTATTTTTGGCGGTCGCGCTCGTTGTCATTTTTCAACCTGAGCTCCGGCGTGCACTGACGGAACTGGGGAGCCATCCTCTCTTTACGTCTGCATTTGAAGAACGGGAAACCATCGAGGAGATAACAGACACGGTGTTTGACTTAGCCAGCAAGGGCTTCGGTGCTCTCCTCGCCGTGGAACGCGAGATCGGCCTGAAAACCTTCGTTGAGACAGGCGTGGCACTCGACGCGGAATTCTCCAAGGAACTTGTGCTGACCATTTTTCAACCAAAGACCGTCCTGCACGACGGGGGAGCGATCGTGAGCAACGACCGGATCGTTTCGGCGGCTTGCATATTTCCCTTAACTCAACGCGAAGATCTTGATCGCAGCCTTGGGCTCCGGCACCGCGCTGGGCTTGGCATAAGTGAAGAAACGGATGCTGTCGCGATTGTAGTTTCCGAGGAATCCGGGCAGGTTAGTATCTGCCACAGTGGCCTCATCGAACGAAATCTTACGGTGGACAAATTCCGCCGCCGTCTTAGCCAACTCCTAATGCATGATAAATACGAAAGAGATGATTCTGAACAACTGGAGGGCGAAGCTCGCGTGCCTGCTCCTGGCGTGCGCCCTGTGGTATCTCATCAAACAGAACGTAGGCGGGACTGAACGCTTCGAATTTCCCCGCGACCGGGCGAATGAACCCGCGCGGCTCCTCCAATCTCCCTCGACTTCCAATGATACCCCACCAGCGAAAACTCTTCGGAACTGACGGCGTTCGCGGCGTCGCAAACATTGAGCCAGTCACCGCTGAGACCGCACTCAAGCTGGGCCGCGCTGCAGCGCATGTGATCAGCTCGCTTGCAGGGCCAAATCGCGGGGGACGTCCAAAGATCGTGCTCGGCAAGGACACGCGACTCTCCGGCTACATGCTCGAGAATGCCATGGTCGCCGGCCTCACATCCCTCGGGGTGGATGTCCTCGTCATTGGCCCACTGCCGACGCCAGGGGTCGCCTACATCACACGCTCGCTGCGAGCCGACGCAGGCATTGTCCTCTCCGCCTCGCACAATCCCTACGAAGATAATGGCATTAAGTTCTTTCGCCACGATGGATTCAAGCTTGATGACGCGATTGAGGCCCGGATCGAGGACTTGGTCTTCAGCGGCGAGATTGAGAATATTCGGCCAACAGCCACAAACATTGGCAAGGCATACCGTATTGATGATGCGCTTGGTCGCTATGTGGAATTTGCCAAACAGAGCTTTCCACGCGGTCGCACGCTCGAAACGCTACGTATCGCCTTGGATTGCGCGAATGGTGCTGCCTACAAGTCGAGTCCCTGTATTTTGCGTGAGTTGGGCGCGGATGTGCGGGTCTTTCACAACGTGCCGAACGGCACAAACATCAACGCCAATTGCGGCAGCACGCATCCGGAAGAGATCCAACGTTTCGTGCGCGACACCGGCGCGCAGATTGGTATCACGCACGATGGTGATGCCGACCGAGTGCTTCTTTGCGACGAACATGGCGAGCTTGTGGATGGAGATGAGATCCTGGCTATCTCAGCAGTAGATTTCTTGAGACGGGGCGCCTTGGCAGGTGAGACCTTGGTCTCGACCGTGATGAGCAACTTTGGCTTGGACGAAGCGGTCGCTGCCCACGGAGGGCGGGTAATCCGCACAAAGGTCGGAGACCGCTACGTGATTGAGGAGATGCTGCGCGGGGGATACAATGTGGGAGGCGAGCAAAGTGGCCACATGATCTTCCGCGACTACGCGACGACGGGAGATGGGATCGTGAGCGCACTCCAGATTCTGCGTGTGATGACCGAGACTGGTGTGCCGTTGAGCGAGTTGAAGCGTGTGCTCAAGAAGTATCCGCAAGCTCAGCGCAACCTCCGCGTCCGAGATAAGCCGCCGTTGGAATCTCTCTTGGAAGTGAATGCCCTCGTCGCCGAGGCTGAAAAGTGCGTGAACGGCATGGGTCGCGTGCTCCTGCGGTATTCTGGCACGGAACCTAAGATTCGGCTTCTCATCGAAGGTCGCGATGAAAGCTTGATCACGCTCCACGCAGACCGCATTGCTGCGGCGCTGGAAAAAGCGATTGGGTAGGAGCTACCGCGAAGGCGCGGGGTTTGAGCCTTTTTCGCCGTCCCGATACCAGAGAATGCCGTAGCGACGAAGGTTGGCTACCAGCGAGCGGAGATTTTCGGCAGTCTCCCGATTGGACACAAGAGCACCGAGGGCACCTTGACCATTTTTGATGTCGCGCAGCATGGCCCGCACGTCTGCGAGGGCACGCTGGAGTTCGTCAGCCGCTTTCTTGGCGGAATCCATCGTCCCCTTTCCACTCTCAATCGTGGCCTCTGCCTTGGTGACGACGCCATCCACTTTTGCTGAGGCCGTAGCTAACGTGGCACTGGTCTTCTGCAAATTTTGCAACGTCTCTCGCAGAGATTTTATGCCGTCCTCGTTCAGGATCCCTGTGTCGAGCTTGGTGACGACACTATTGACGTTTGCCACTGTCGCGCGCAGCTCCGCGACGAGGTCTCCTGCGCTCTCCGCCATGCCGCCGATGCCTCCGCCTTCCATGCCACCCTGGATGGTGGAACCTGGTGCGATTGGCGTGGATTCTCGGCCGTTTTTCTTGAGAACGACCTGCACATACTTGTCTCCGAGGAGTCCAATGCTGCCGATGCTAATGTCGCTGGCGGAAGGAATTTTCACCGCATCGTTAATTCGGAGTTCCACAAAAACGCCATTCATCTCGGGCATGATTTGCGGCTCGTTGAGGACGCGGCCAATGCGTGCTCCTGCCAAGAGAACTTCCGACCCCCGACGAAGCCCGCTGGCGTTGGAAAATTCCACCCGAATGTTGTAGTAGCTGGCCACGCCCTCTCCGAGCCGGCCAAAGTAGACGACCATGAGGCCGATGGTAAGGAGGCCAATTAGGAGAAAGATGCCGACCTTTATCTGCGTGCCACGATTTTCGCTAGTCATAAGAGATTGTCTTCAATAAACAGTTTCGCCGGAGCGTCCATCAACAAAATCCCGAATAATCGGGTCGTTTGAGTCGGAGAGTTCGGCCGGGGTTCCAAGAAAATGAATGCGTCCCTCGTTCAGAAGAGCCACACGGTCGGCGATGTGATTGCAGCTGACCATATCGTGAGTCACGACGACGGAGGTCACGCGGATCTGGCTCTGCAGGCGCCGGATGAGACGATTGATGCTATCGGAAACAATAGGATCGAGGCCTGCTGTCGGCTCATCGTAGAGAATGACATCTGGCGGAGAGATAATTGCCCGCGCTAGAGCCACGCGCTTGCGCATGCCGCCACTGAGGTTTACGGGCATCTTCGAGTCATGGCCCGTCATGTTCACCATCGCCAAGGAGCGCGCGACCTTTTCTCGAATCGTTTCGATATTTTTTTCGCCACGTTCCCGAAGTGGAAAGGCGACGTTGTTGAAGACATTCATCGAATCGAAAAGCGCACCATCTTGGAAAAGCATTCCAATCTTGCGGCGGATCGGTTGGAGGGCGCGTTCGTGTAAGGTCGTGATTTCTTGTCCCTCAAAAATGATACTTCCAGAGATCGGGTGCATGAGGCCAATGAGGTGCCGCAAGAAGACACTTTTTCCTCCGCCACTTTTGCCAAGGAGAACAAGCGTCTCCCCAGGCATAATGGATAGCGAGAGTCCTCGCAGAATTTCCTGCCCCCCAATGCGCTGCACGAGGTCTTTCACTTCGATCAAGGGTGACATCATCGTTGGCCGGCGGGAAAGAGGATGTTCAAGGCCATGGTCAGAAAGAAATTGGCAACAAGAATGGCCAGTGAGCAATTTACGACCGTCGCCGTGGTCGCTCGGCCCACGCCGACGGCTCCGTCCTTTGCGAGGAGACCCTCATGGCAGCTGATGAAAACGATGACTCCCGCAAAGACAAAGCCCTTGACCAAAGACATGATGATATCACCACCTTCCGTGAAATTTTGCATGTGGGCGAGGAAGTAAACACCGTTGATATTCAGGACTTCGACCCCGACATAATATGAGGCCAGAATACCCAGCCCCACGCACTCCACAACGAGCAGTGGCATGGAAATAAACATTGCCATAGCACGAGGCACGACGAGGTAATCCACGGGATTTACCGCGAGGGCGCGTAAAGCATCAATCTGCTGAGTCACCTTCATCGTCCCGATCTCTGCGCTCATCGCGGCTCCGACCCGCCCGGCAACCATGAGCCCCGTCAGTACGGGTCCCAACTCGCGGAACATTGCGAGGGTCACGACAGGTCCGACAGCCGTTTCCATATTGAGGCTAGCAAATTGAAAATAGGCCTGAGCCGTAAATACAGCTCCCGTAAAGGCACCCGTAATCACGACGACAAATTGGGAACGAAATCCAATCTCAGCGACCTGCTGGAGCATGAGACCCCACCGCACACGCCCAGCAAGAATCGAAGCCAGACTCTCTCCAGCGAGAAGCGCGACCTGCCCTAGATAGGCAAACCAACCTGCAACGAAGTTCTGCACCCAGCCGCCAATTCCTGCGAGCACGTCTCCAGATTCTCGCAAGGCCGAAATCAAACAGTGATCGCTTGAGTTTTTTTCTTCGAGGTAAGTTCGGACGGAATCTCACCAACAAATTTCATCTCCAACTTCAGCTTGCGAAAAATGGAGACGAGGGCGTCTTGAGAAGGCAGAGCAGAAGAAAATTCCATGTAGATGATGTCGTGATTCGTATCCACCTTGTAGGTCAGGCCCTCGAGCGCATCGAGTTCCAAAGCTAAACCCAACATCTTCTCGGGCTGCCTGACGCCGGGGGCATAGAATTCCATTTCAACCATGGGCCAACTATCTTTCGCTTGCGGGTCTTTATCAAGGCGGATTTTTTATAAGCGCACTCTCAGCCTCGAAGAGCGATCTCCAATAAGCGAGGCGCTCCTTCACGCGTTTCTCCATGCCATTGTCAGTAGGTTCATAATAACGTCGCCCCTCTGGCAAGTAGGCCTGAGCGACGTAAGAGCCCTCGAAGTCGTGGCTGTATTGATAGCCGATCCCATGGCCGAGTCGCGCCGATCCGACATAGTGACCATCGCGGAGGTGGGGCGGCACGGCGAGAGTCCGTCCCTCCGAAATTTCTTGCGATGCCTTGCCGATGGCTGCCGTGCAACGATTACTTTTTGGAGCGGTGGCGAGGTAGACGGTTGCGTGAGCGAGGATCAGATTGGCCTCGGGCAGGCCCACAAATTCCACGGCCTGATGGGCAGCCATGGCCAAGACAAGTGCCTGCGAATCGGCCATCCCGATGTCCTCACTGGCACAGATAACGAGGCGCCTTGCGATAAAGCGAATTTCCTCCCCGGCGTGCAACATTTTTGCCAGCCAATAAAGCGCGGCATCGGGATCACTGCCGCGCAGACTTTTGATAAACGCGCTAATCGTGTCGTAATGAGCGTCGCCTGTTCCATCGTACACTAGGGCTTTTTGTTGGATACTTTCCTCCGCGGCAGCAAGGGTCAGTCGCACGACGCCGTCTGCTTCAGCCGCAGTCGTGAGCACGGCGATTTCCAAGGCATTCAGGCAACGGCGTGCATCACCATCGGCTATGCGCGCAAGGTGCGCAGCGGCTTCCGGCACCATGTGGATGCGGATATTTCCGAGTCCAACTTCCTTGTCCGCGATCGCGCGGGCCATGATTTCAAGCAGGTCGTCCTCGGATAGGGGTCGCAGTTCAAAAATTTGCGAGCGAGAGAGAAGGGCGCTGTTCACGCTAAAGAAGGGATTCTGTGTGGTGGCGCCAATGAGCCGCACGACGCCGTTCTCTATTTCCGGCAGGAGGACATCTTGTTGGGCCTTATTGAAGCGATGAATCTCATCCACAAAAAGAATGGTATGCGCGCCATCGTTTTGCCTTCGCATGGCAGCTCCCGCGATCACGCGGCGGATATCGCCCACATTACTCTCCACTCCGCTGAGTCGCTCAAATCGCGATCGTGAAGTTCCAGCGATCACATGCGCCAACGTCGTTTTTCCAGTGCCTGGTGGACCGAAGAGCAGAAGCGAAGAGATGCGATCCGCTTCGATCGCCCGCCTCAGGAGCTTGCCTTGACCAAGAATGTGCTGCTGCCCAACGTAGTCCCTAAGTGTGGTGGGGCGCATACGTGTCGCGAGCGGGGCATCGCTCGCTAGTGCAACTTTGGGTGCGGGAAATAAATCGTCCACGGAGCGACCATCGTTCGGTTTTGCTCGCAAGCCAAGTGAGGATCCGCGAAGGTAGTTCTATGCCCAACTTGCTCGTTGCTCTTGATACCAGCGAAGGTTCGCATCGTGTGCTTGAAGAAGCCACCAAGCTTTCGCGCTCGCTCGGGGCCGAGTTGGAACTTCTTCACGTGATGGAGCCCATGGCTACTTACATTCCCGTGGGTTCTTCCATGGACATCCTCACCACCACGCCAGTCATACCAGACGACGATTTTCTCGCCGCTGGAAAAGCGCGTTTAGAACACCTCGCTGTCATGACTCGATCTCGCGGAATCACCGTCCGCTGCCATTGTACCATCGGCCTTCCGGCTGAGGAAATCGTCGAGAAAGCCCGTGCGCTGGGCTGCGACTACATCGTTCTAGGCTCGCACGGTCATGGTGCCATTTTCCACCTGCTAAGCGGAAGTGTCGTGACATGCGTCTTAAAACAAAGCCCGTGCCCCGTGGTGGTCGTCCCGATCCGCAGTTGAGTGTTGCTAGGTCGGGCCTTTCGCTCGCAGCAAGCGCGATGTGGGTGTAGCCTGCGCACCTCAACTCGAACCATGCGTATCGCGCTGCTGATTTTTTTCCTGTTGACGAAAGGTGGAAGGTGCGGGAATGTTTGAAAAATCTTATCAAGAGTGGCAGAGGGACTGGCCCTGTGAAGCCACGGCAACCGCTGGATGGACCGACGTTGGAATTTTTCTGATTCGGACCAAACAGGCCCAGGTGCCAAATCCAGCTCCTTGTGTGGCGAAAGTCGCTCTTGGGGGAAAGATGAGATGTGTAAAAGCCAGAAACAGGCTCGAATCACATTTTGCCACTCTTAGTAGGATTTTTCTCAACTGACAAAAAAATCCATGAGTGAGCAACAAACCTTTTTCTCCAATCTGAAATGCCGGGAGTGCGGACGCCTGTATCCGAAGGAAGCGATCCACATTTGCGAGTTCGATTTTGGTCCACTTGAAGCGGCCTACGACTACGATCTTATTGCCCGGCACCTCAACCGCGAGGTGATCGCCTCGCGTCCGGAGACGATGTGGCGCTACCGCGAGTTGTTGCCGATTGATGGGGAGCCGACGGTCGGTCGTCAGGTCGGATTTACGCCACTCGTGCGCGCGGATCGCCTTGCTGCGGAGTTGGGTGTGGAGGAACTTTACATCAAGAATGATACGGTGAACTATCCCACGTTGTCCTTCAAAGATCGCGTGGTGTCGGTCGCCTTGAGTCGTGCACGGGAGTTGGGATTTACGGTGGTGGCTTGTGCTTCTACTGGGAATCTCGCGAATTCCGTGGCCGCAAATGCTGCTGCGGCTGGCTTGAAGAGCTACGTGCTTATTCCGGCTGATCTTGAGCGGAGTAAGGTGGTGGGTTCATTGATTTACGGCACGCAGGTCATCGGCATTCACGGTGCGTATGACCAAGTGAATCGCCTGTGTTCCGAGATTGCCGGAAAGTATGGATGGGGCTTTGTGAATGTGAATCTGCGTCCTTATTACGCCGAGGGTTCCAAGAGCATGGGCTTTGAAATCGCTGAGCAACTCGGGTGGAAGCTGCCGAAACATACGATAATCCCAATGGCCAGTGGGTCGTTGCTTACGAAGATCCATAAGGCGTATAAGGAATTTATTCGGATCGGTATTCTTGAAGAGCAAAGTTTCTCTGTTCACGGGGCTCAAGCAAGTGGCTGTTCGCCTATCACAACCGCACAGAAGAAGGCGACCGACATGGTCAAGCCTGTGCCAAATCCAAAAACGATCGTGAAGTCGCTTGCGATTGGCACGCCAGCAGATGGCTACTACGCACTCCGCAGCATGCAGGAAACGCATGGGAGCGCAGAGGATTGCTCGGACGAAGAAGTCATCGCCGGCATTCGCCTCCTTGCGGAATACGCAGGTGTTTTCTCAGAGACGGCAGGAGGAGTTACCGTCGCCTGCGCGAAGAAACTTATTGAGGCGGGGAAAATTCCTCGCAATGAGAGCATCGTCCTATGCATCACCGGCCATGGACTCAAGACCCAAGAAGCCATCGCAGGCCACTGCGGGGAGGCTCGTCTCATCAATCCCAGCCTCCGGGAATTCGAAGCGCTCATTGCTGATGATGCCCACGCGCTGGCGCGCTAGAAATCTCGTTCCAAAACAAACATCAACCCAAAAACACACACCTATGTCCGTCCAAGTCCGTATTCCATCGCCCCTCCGCAAACTCACACAAGATCAGGAAGTCGTCGCTGCCGAGGGTGGCACGATTGCCGAAGTCCTCAGTCACCTCGACGCCACGTTTCCCGGCCTCATCGAGCGCATCTGTGATGAACAAGGGAACGTCCGTCGCTTTGTGAACATTTTCGTCAACGACGAGGACATCCGATTCCTCGAAGAAAAAGCGACACTCGTTCAACCCGACGACGAGATTAGCATCGTCCCGGCGATCGCGGGCGGGTAGGTTTTACGCGCATTTGTCGTGTGATTTATCTTCCGCTATTTTTGCCTTAAGGCTGCGGAGATCGGCTTCGATACGTGTGAGGATTTCGAGTTCCGATTGCTTGGCCGAGCTTGCATCTGGCGCGAGGGCAAGTTCCTGCATTGTAGAAACAATCACGCCAATGAAGAGATTGAGCACGGTAAAGGTGGCGATGAGGATGAAGGGAATGAAGAAAGCTGGCGCCCACGCATGCTTTTCCATAATGGCGCGGGCCATGTCCGCCCAGCCTTCGAGGGTGAGGATCTGGAAGAGCGAAAAGAGGCTCGCTCCGAGGCTGCCAAACCACTGGGGATAGTCCGCCCCGAAGAGATTGGTGGCTAGGACGGCTGATGTGTAGAGAAAAATCAACATCACCAAAACGACTCCCCCGAGCCCGGGAATCGAATGCAGAAAAGCGGCTACAACCTTGCGCAGTGAGGGAATAACGGTAAGCAGCCGCAGCACCCGGAGAACCCGCAGCGACCGCAGCACAGCCCATGGGCCCGCCCCTGGCACGAGAGCGACACCGACCACTAGAAAGTCAAAAATATTCCATCCACTGCGCCAGAAAGTCCATCGGTAGGCGACAAGCTTGAGAGTAATCTCGATGACGAAGACCACAAGGCACAGCTTATCGAGGACGGTCAAGAGTCTGCCAAACTGAGCCATGAGTGCGGGGCTCGTTTCGAGGCCAAGGATGATGGCATTGAGGACGATCACGGCCACGATGAAATGCTGCACGACGCGGCTTTCCACGACAGTCGCGATGGCGACTCGCCACGGGGCCACGCCTGAGCGGGATTTCAAGAGTGCCAGATCGTTTTCTCCCATCTCTTTGGAAATGACCAGCCTACCCTATAGCCTTAGCACGGAGTGCGCTGGGCGAAGGGAGCAGGTGGAGAATCTTCTCGACCGCAGCACTGGCAGTAAGACCGTGTTTCTGACGGAGGATAGGAACAGTGCCGTGCTCGATGAAGCGATCGGGCCAACCTATGCGCACGACGGGCGTGGTGATGTGTTGTTCGGCGAGAAGCTCCATTACAGAACATCCGAAACCATTTGCGAGCGCGTGGTCTTCCATGGTGCAGAGCACTTCGCAGCCCTGAGCGAAGAACGAAATCGTCGCGGCGTCGAGAGGCTTAATCCAGCGTGCATTAATAACGGCGGTGGAAATGCCTTGGGCTTCGAGCTGGCCTGCTGCGTCGAGTGCGACCTCGCACATATTTCCAAGAGCTATGATCGCCACCCGGCTACCATGTCGCAGAACTTCGGCTTTGCCGATTTCCATCAAAGCGGGGCTTTTCTTTGGCACAACACCCGTGCCAGCGCCACGGGGATAGCGGATAGCAATGGGGCCTTCGTGGTAGTTGGTCATTGTCCAAAGCATGTCGGCAAATTCGTCTTCGTCCTTGGGCTGCATGTGAACAATGCCAGGAATCGGGCGCAAGTAGCCGATGTCGAACAGGCCGTGGTGCGTTGGCCCGTCATCGCCGGAGAGTCCTGCGCGATCCATGCAGAGAGCAACATTGAGGCCTTGCAGCGCCATATCATGAATGATCATGTCGTAGGCCCTCTGCATGAAGGTGCTGTAAATGGCGAGAAACGGCTTCATGCCTCGAGCGGCGAGGCCACAGGCAAAAAGTGCCGCGTGCTCTTCGGCGATACCGACGTCGAAAAAGCGATCTGGATGCCGCTTGGCAAAACCAATGAGGCCCGTGCCCGTGGGCATAGCGGCAGTGATTGCGGCGATTTTATTGTTCTGGTCTGCGAAATCGCCGAGCGTTTTGCCGAGCAATTCGGAATATGTGGGGGTGGCAGAGGAAACGGTCTCGCCAGTATCAAGGTGGAACTTTCCAAGACCGTGAAACTTATCCGGCTTCGCGAGAGCGGGGGCGTAGCCCTTTCCTTTCTGGGTAAGAATGTGGAGTATGACCGGCGCATTCTGTGTTTTGAGAAACTCAAACGTCTTCGTGAGGAGGGCCGTATCATGTCCGTCAATGGGGCCATAGTATCGAATGCCGAGATCATCAAAAATGACACTGGGAGCTATGAGATTTTTGAGGCCGACTTCGGCTTTGTGAGCCAACTTTCGGGCGGTTTTTCCACCGATCCACTCAACGAAACTCGCCGCCTTATCATGCAGGTGGGCATAGGCGGGATTGGCAACAATGCGGTTGAGGTATTCGGCGACCGCACCCACATTTTTCGCGATGGACCACTCGTTGTCATTCAGGACAATGATGAGGCGCTTGGTTGTGGCGGCCGCGTTGTTGAGTGCCTCGAAGGTCACCCCGCACGTGAACGCGGCATCGCCTGCAATGCAGACCACGTGTTCCTTGCCGCCGAGTTTATCGCGTGCGGCAGCCATCCCGAGCGCGGCTGAGAGGGCGGTTCCGGCGTGGCCGGCGCCATAGCAATCGTGCTCGCTTTCCGTGCGCAGCAAAAATCCATTGAGGCCCTGGTATTGGCGAATGGTCGAGAAGCGTGCGCGCCGCCCGGTGAGGAGCTTGTGCACATAGCCTTGGTGGCTTACGTCGAAAACGAAATGGTCAGTGGGGGTATCAAAGACGCGGTGGAGTGCGATGGTGAGTTCGACGACGCCGAGGTTTGGCCCGAGGTGACCGCCGGTATTCGATAGGACACCGATTAATTCCTGCCGAATCTCAGCGGCGAGTTGTGCGAGGGCACTTTCCGGGAGTGACTTGACGTCACTTGGTGACTCGATGCGGTCGAGGAGTGGAGAGGGGCCACTCATGAGGCGACGGACGAGCCTGCGGACTCCTGAAACTCGAGAGGCTCGACACGCATAGTTCCGTTGCTGTCGCGGGTGATGATCTCGATGCGCTTCTCGGCCGCGCTGAGTTTTTCTTGGCAAAACTTCACGAGACCCACTCCCTCCTCGTAGCGGGAGATGAGGGTCTCGAGTGGGAGATTGCCATCTTCCATTTCGCTCACGAGGGCATTCACTCGCTCAAGAGCAGATTCCAAAGTGTTAGGTGCGGTCTTAGTGCCCATGTAGTCAGAATGAGCGATCTGTCAGACAAATCAAACGCAGAATCACGCTTTCGCGCGCTTGCGCATGTTGGCATCGAGAATCTTTTTCCGAAGCCGGAGCGACTTGGGCGTCGCCTCGACGTATTCGTCCGGGGCGATGTATTCCAAAGAACGTTCCAGACTCATCACCAGCGGCGGTTGCAGTGAGATGCCCTTGCCATCACCCTGTGAGCGCATGTTGGTGAGCTTTTTCGCCTTGCAAGGATTCACGGGCATGTCGTCGCCTCGGGAATTTTCGCCAATGATCATGCCCTCGTAGATTTCTTCCTGCGGCCCAATGAAAAGGCGTCCGCGTTCTTGGATGGTATCCAGTGCGTAGGCCATGCTCGTGCCGCCTTCCATGCTGACCAATACCCCGCGGCTCCGGCTTGGGATGTCGCCTTTGTGCGCGCCGTATTCTTTGAAGAGGTGGGATGCGATGCCGTGACCCTTTGTGACATTGACGAGATCCGTCTCAAAGCCAATCAATCCTCGAGTCGGAATCGTAGCCTCGACGAGGACACTGTGCGGATTGTGCTCCATACGCGTGATTTCCGCTTTTCGCGTGGCGAGGGATTGGAGGACGTCGCCGAGGTTGTCGGGTGGGACATCCACATAGAGAGTTTCGATGGGTTCGAGGAGCGTGCCCGCTTCGTCACGGTGAAAGATTACTTCTGGACGAGAGACAAGAATTTCAAACCCCTCGCGCCGCATTTGTTCAACGAGGACGGCGATCTGCATTTCGCCACGGGCCTTCACGTCAAACTGTGCGGCGTTGTCGGTTTCAGAGACAAGGATCGAAACGTTCGTGCGGGTCTCCCGCACGAGGCGATCTTTGATCTGGCGAGCTGTGAGAAGTTTCCCCTCACGACCGGCAAGCGGGCCGTCGTTGACACAGATCTTCATGGCAATCGTGGGCGGGTCAATATCCACAAAAGGCAGCGGCTCACGCTCCTCGTTGTCGGTAAGTGTCTCGCCAATAAACACCTCTTCAAATCCTGTGAGGCCAACGATGTCGCCTTCGAATGCTTCGTTGACTTGGACTTTTTCCAGCCCCTCATGGCTGAAGATGGCGGTCACTGTTTTGCGATCCTTGCGTCCGTCCTTTTGAATATTGACAATACTCTGCCCCACTTTGACGGAGCCACTAATAATGCGACCATAGGCGATTCGCCCAAGATAGTCGCTGTAGTCGAGATTCGAGACGAGCATCTGAAAGTGCGTTGCTTCTGATTTTTTCGGTGCTGGTATATGCCATGCGATCGCCTCGTAGAGCGGGACAAGCGTATCACTTGGATCCACAAGCTCTCTCTTGGCGAAGCCCTGCTTGGCACTCGCGTAAATGTGCGGAAAGTCGAGTTGTTCGTCGGTGGCGTTGAGTTCCAAGAAAAGCTCAAAAACCATATCGAGCACCTTGTGCGGTCGCGCGTTTTCTCGGTCAATTTTATTGATCACAACGATCGGCTTGAGTCCATTTTCCATGGCTTTCCGAAGGACAAATTTCGTCTGCGCCTGTGGCCCATCGTGGGCATCCACCACGAGGAGGACGCCATCTACCATCTTCATGATCCGCTCAACTTCGCCGCCGAAGTCTGCGTGGCCGGGCGTATCTACGATGTTGACATGGTAGTCATTCCACCGGAAAGCGGCGTTTTTTGCGCGGATGGTAATACCCTTCTCGCGCTCGAGATCCATCGAATCCATCATCCGTTCGTCGGTTTTCTGGTTGGCGCGAAAGGTGCCCGCTTGCTTGAGAAGTTGATCAACGAGTGTGGTCTTGCCGTGATCCACGTGGGCGATGATTGCGATGTTGCGAATTTTATCCATAAATACTCCGCGCTGAAGAGGGCGGGGGAGGGACTATGCGGAGCGACCGCAAGGGTGTCAACCAGAGTCCTCAGGCAATTTTGTCACAAAGCGAGACCGCACACCATCCCACGATGCCGACCGCCATCAGCAACGCATCGGCAAGGGCGGCCCGGCTAGTGGGGGTTCGAGTTCTCCCGGCGAGCCCGAGCATGACTCCACTGCCGAGGGCAAGAAGGCTGCCGGTTGCAAAATCAGTTGTTGCAAGGCCAAAGGTCAAACCGCCGAACAAGGCCAACCAAGCCAATCCCGTTTTGGCGACCTGACTGCTCAGGCACTGAAGAGCATTGGCCGACAGCATCGCCCACATGGCTAGTAATAAACTCACGGCATGGGGGCTTGACTCAGAGAGCACGGCCATCGGGGCCCACAGGCCCAAAGCAAAAATACCTCCGAGAAAAAGAGCCCTCATTTCGGGTGACACTTGAGACTCGGTCCACGACTTCGAGGCATAGTAGGCCGCACAGAGCAAACCCACGAGCAATCCTGCACCTTGGCTTTCTCGCGGCATCCACACGAGCGCCGTAGCGGCGGAAGCGACGAGGCACGTAATGCCGGCAACGAGAAACGCCCAGATCCACCGCCGTGGGATAACATGTCGCCAGTGTTGCGAACGTGGAGCACGCGACGCATCCCACGCGCGATCGCACGCGTAGATTCCCGCTACCGTCAAAAAGAGTGCAGCTTGCGTAGCCCGGGAGGCCTCAGTCCCGAGGCTCCTCGCGGCGATGGCCTGCCACGCGACCGCGAGAATCGCGGCGTCCACTCCAAGACAATGCGGCCAATAATACCATGGCGGCTGGCCTTCGCCCGTCACTTTTTCTGCTGTCGGCGAGCGCAGAGCATTCCCCAACCCACAAGAAAAAACAGGCCACCAATGGGAGTTATCGCCCCCAGCCACCGGACATTTGTGAGCGCAAGAATGTAGAGCGAACCAGAAAAAACGGCGATACCGGCCGCCCAGACATAGACGACATCGGCCCGACGATCCGACGCCCAAAGTGCTGCCACACTATGAACGAGGTGGTAAAGCACCGCCGTCTGCCAGATGGCGGTCGTCGCATTAGCCTTAAGTAGAGACTCAAGCCCGTGCGCGCCGAAGGCACCGAAAGCGACACCAAGAAAACCAAGGATGGCAGCGAGACGTTGGGCAAGCATGGAGCGATTAAGATTTTCCACTATACCGACGGAAGATCAACAAAATATGTGTCCTCGTGCGAGTAGGGAGGCGAGCAGCAGCAGAGGAAGCGAAGATCAGTTATTGCCGTGATCTGGTGCCATGCTCCCGGTGGGATTAAAATGGCATCGCCCGGTTCCACGTGGCGCACTTGGCCGTGCACTTCTTGCGTTCCTTCCCCCTCGAGAATAAAATAAATTTCTTCGCTTAGGCGGTGAAAATGCCGCTGGGTTGCAAGTCCGGCCGCAAGCCGTGCTTCAGCGAGACTTTGATTTGCTACTGGCGCATTGCTAGAATCGAGAATACTTCGAATGCACGATCCATCCTTCGTCGTGAAGGGCGCTTGATTTTCGAGTTTCTGTAGAATCATCGCGTGCTTCTAGTCTTCCTCTCGCATCCGTTGAGTAAGCCAAAGTGCAGCCACAAAGATCAGAAGGAGCAGCACGCCCAAGGCCGCTCCGAAGGGCTGATTGCGTCCAGCCGTGAATTGCTTGTAGATGACTTCGCCGATGTTCGGGTCAGCCCCGCCACCCATGAGTGACGTGATCGCAAACATCGCGATCGAGGGAATAAAAACGAGCAGGGCACCGGCCGTGATACCGGGGCTCGTGAGTGGAATGATGACCTGTGAGAAGGCGCGCGTGGGGCCCGCCCCAAGGTCGTAAGCGGCCTCGATCATCGCTCCGTCGAGCTTTTCCACGCTCGTGTAGATTGGAAGAATCATGAAGGGCAGAAAGTTATAAACCAGCCCGAGAATCACTGCGAAGGGCGTGTAGAGAAGCGTCACTGGCTCGGCGAAAAGGCCGGAGCCGACGAGCAAGCCATTGATGAGGCCTTCCTTGCTCAGGATGGTGATCCACGCATAAGTGCGGATGAGGAAGCTTGTCCAGAAAGGCACCATGACAAGCATGAGCAAGATCGCCCTCCACCGAACGGGAGCACGCCCGATAAAATAAGCAGCCGGGTAGCCTAGAGCCATGCAGATGAGGGTCGTGACAAGTGCGTAACCGACCGATTGCAGGAGCACGCGCAGCCAGATCCAGTTGAAGGCGCGGGCGTAGTTGTCGAACGAAAACTGATAGACCACCCTGCCCAACGCATCGCGGTCTGCGAAGCTCACGACCACCAACATTAAGGTGGGCACCACGATGAACAGCACAAGCCACGCGAGCAGCGGCAGCATGACCAGCCATGCAAGAAGACCCGGCGTGCGACGATACGTGCGCGAGTCTTTTGCACCGAGGGATGCTGCCGCGAGCCCTGCCATGGCTACTGGACTTTCAGCGACGTCACAATCTCATCTACCTTCGAAGCCTGCTCACCGATATCCGTGAAGATTTCCATACGGGAGATTTCCTCATCGGTGGGGTAACTTGCGGGGTTCGCGAGCTGTTCTGGTGTCAGCAAAGCCCGCGCCGCCATGTTTGGATTCGTGTAGGGAAAGGCGTCCGAGATTTGTTTGCTGATTTCTGGCCGCAGGATGAAATTCATGAAGGCTTGAGCGTTCATTGGATGCTTAGACTGCTTGGGAATCGCAAGACTATCCACAAAGAGGTGAGCCCCCTCGGAGGGAATGACCCATTTGAATTTCTTATCCTCATTGAGCAAGATGGCACCCTCGCCGCCCCACACGACACCGATTGCAACGTCGCCATTGAGCAACGCTGTCTTTGGGCTATCGGAATCGTAGACTTTTACCAATGGGAGCCATTGTGCAAGGAGGGGCTTAATGGCGGCGACGTTTTCATCCGTCACAGCATTGACCGATAGGCCCTTGTAAGCCAATGCCCATGAGACAATCTCTCGGGCATCATCGAGCACCACGATGTTTTGTTTGTATTTGTCCTGAAAGACGTCGGCAAAGCCCTTGATGTCTTCTTTGACGAGATCGGTGTTTACCACGATGCCAACACTGCCAACCATGAAAGGAACGCTGAATTGATTGCCCGGATCGAAGCTCATGTTTAGGAACGTCGGCTTGATATTTGTGAGGTTCGGCACATTCGCGTGGTCAATCGGATGGAGGAGGTTTTCTTTGATCAGCGCGCCGACGACATACTCACTCGGTTGGATGATGTCGTATTGGCCGCCACCCGCGAGCAACTTGGCAAGCATTTCCTCGTTGGATGCGTAATTCTCCACGGACACCTTTATGCCTGTCTCCTTGCTAAATTGATCAATGACCGACTGCGGGATATACTCTGACCAACAAAAGACACTCAGCGTCTTCGGCTCGGTGGAAGTTGATGTAGCCTGTTCTGCGGCGGGTTCCGCAGGAGGAACGGAGGCTTCGGTCGTTGGGGAAGGAGCGGGTTTCCCGCAGCCAGCAAGCACGAAGGCAGCTAGTGCGGCGATGAGGTGTTTTGTATGTTTCATGTGGATTTTTTTGAGGTGAGGAGTTGACTACAGATAACTATGAGAACGGTGGCTAGAATAAAGAGCGTGCTCAGGGCATTGAGCTGAGGATTTAGGCCGACCTTTGCCATTCCGAAGACTTTGAGTGGTAAGGTCTGGGTTTGACTTCCTGTGGTGAAAACACTGACAATATACTCGTCAAGGGAAAGCGTGAAAGACATCAAAGCTCCCGAGATGATTGCGGGCAACAAGTAAGGCACTATCACCTTCCAAAATGCCTGTATTGGCGTTGCTCCAAGATCAAGCGCTGCTTCTTCCAAGAACGGATCAATGCCATGGAGCCGTGCTTGCACACCCACAAGCACAAAAGGAAAACAGAATGTCGTGTGAGCGATGATGAGGGTGAGGAATCCCAACGGCATTTCGAGGAGTTGAACGAAAAGAACCAACAAGCTCACGCCCATGAGCACTTCCGGCATCACCATCGGAATAAAAATCAATAGCCCGATCGCTCGCTGCATTGGAAAGCGATATCGGTAAAGCATCCACGCCCCAACTGTCCCCAAGATCGTTGCCAGCACCGTGGTGGCCACAGCGACAATGAGGCTATTTTGCAGGGCTGCTATTAAGGTCGCATTCGAAAAAAGGGCTGAATACCAACGCAGGCTAAATCCTTCCCAGCGGATATTTAGCCGCGAGCTGTTGAACGAAAAGACGACCAAAAGAACGATCGGAATATAGAGGAAAGCAAAGACACCCAGCGTCCAGAGGCCGAAGAAGCTGTTCTGCAAGCGCGTGCCGCTAAACAATGCTTGAAAGCCACGCAATCGCGTTGAAAGAGGCGTAGCAACATCCGCAGGCATACCCATCTCCTAGCAATCTCTGTGCCGTTCGTCCAGCTCTCTCACCGCATCATCACAACTGACTGGCAGCATTGAGATCCTCGGATCATAAAAGTTTTTATAAAAATACGGCCGCATCTCGCGCGTGTCCGATACCTATGATGAGCAAACACACACTCTCACCCGCCAAATCTTCCTTCGCAGCGATCCTAGCCCTCAGTGCCCTGAGTGCGCTGACCCTCAGTAGCTGCGTATCAGTCCGCCGCGAAGAGGCACCAACCACGGTGTCCACCCAACGGACGATCGGAACGCCAAGCACCACGACCGTCGAGCGCACGACAACATACTAGTGCAGTCCTCCAAGGAGACCTCGTAACAACGGATCTCTCAGAGGGTGGGCTAGCAAACCGGAACCCTGCTGACAAAATTAATACACTCAGGTTCCTGCTGATTGGGGGCACGTCCACGGTTTGGCCTTGCTGAAGTTGTTCTGGGAACGCCGCTCGGTGTCATCTCCAAGTGTCTTTGGATTTCCTCGGACTTTTGGCTCCCGTAAGTATCTGGTTCGTGATTTCGCCCTCGCTCATGGCCTGGTGGCTATCACGAGGTGGAGACTATTTCTTGCGGATAGCCGACCTGTTGAAGATGAGTTGTGGAAAGTGTGTAATAGGAGTTAAAATCGGGTATTGGTTCTCTCGATGATTCAAGTTCCTGTTCTTAAGATGTCTGTCTGGTGTCTCTCGGTTCTCGTGCTGCTTTCCGGAGGGAGCCGCGTGGTGGGAGCGACGACATTTGAGGAAGTGAACGCGGCTTTTGGGGTTCCGTTTCTCGTGGATGATTCGCTGTGGGACGATCCGGTAGCTGACGTCGCAGCGAGGCTAAGATGGCCTCAGGAATCGCAGACATCTTCGGAAAGTAGCTTCCGAAAGTATGCGGGTCCTGATGATGTCATTCTCGGGGCTCGCGCCCATTCGCTGGCGCTTTACGGGGGAACGCACGGTTGCTCGAGCATTTCCATGATGTTTGCCAACAAAGGCGATAGTGCGCGGCCAGCGCCCGGCGAACAGGAACGACCCTTCCGCATGGCGGTGAGGCAGGATGCCGAAGCTATTCGTGCGAAACTCACCGCAGTGCTCGGACCACCAACAGCAGATCGTTACGGGCAAGGGAGCCAAGCGCGAGAAAAGGTCGAGCGATGGGATTGGAATGGACATTCGTTTTTGCTCGCTGCGCCTAAGGGCGAATATGTCGCCGTGCGCGTGATCCCTACTGAAATGGCTGATGTTCGAGGAAAGGTGCGATTGCCAGATGCCAAGCTTCGCGAACAACTGGCGGGCCGCGTGGAACGCCGAGCCAATGGAGATATCGTGCTACGGGATATCCCGATGGTGGACCAAGGCCCTAAGGGCTATTGCGTGCCCGCAACGTGGGAACGTGCGATGCGGTATATGGGAGTCCCCGCCGATATGTATGTGCTCGCCATGGCGGGGGGCACAGCAGCCGGTGGGGGCACGTCGGTCGAGGGAATCGTCGCTGGAGCCGCGGAGATGGTGAGAAGCGGCGGGCGGCGCATTGATCCTGAAGGTGGACGCCTTACGGAATTAACGGTCGGGAAGAACATTCGCCGTGGGCTGCCTATCATGTGGGCAATGTTTTCGATGGATGCCGTAAACGACGAGATAAACAAGCGCATGGAAACGAGGGCGACCATGTCCGATCCGAAGGCATGGTCGGCGACGCTGGCACCCGTGCGCAAGGCTGCTAAAAAAATCGTGATTGATCCAAGCCAAGCCCACATGTGTATGATCATTGGATATAATGACATCACGGGTGAAATCGCCGTCTCGGACTCCTGGGGCCCGCAGTTTGCGGAACGGTGGATGACGCTTGAGGAAGCCAATGCGGTGAGCCAAGGCAACCTCATGGTGATCAATTTTTAGATTTATGAAAAATTTTACCAGTGCGGATGCGATCTCGCTTTACAACGTGGATCGCTGGGGAGGTGGCTACTTTGGAATTAGCAAGGCAGGGCACCTCATTGTCTATCCGAAGCGGAATGGCGAGCAGGTGGATCTGGTGGAGATCATTGCTGAGGCGAAGAGTCGTTCGCTAGCTTTTCCCCTCGTGGTGCGCTTTCACGACCTGCTGAGGGATCGCGTGGAAACGATCAATACCGCCTTTGCCGAGGCGGTGGCTGAGATGGGATACAAGGGAGTCTATCGCGGCGTGTTTCCTATTAAGGTGAATCAACTCCGCGAGGTGGTCGAAGAAATCCTCGATGCAGGAACGCCGTGGCATTTTGGAATTGAAGCTGGCAGCAAGCCGGAACTCCTAGCCGCTCTCGCCGTTCACTCAGACCCTGAAAGCCTCGTGATCTGCAACGGCTACAAAGATACCAGCTTCATCCGCAATGCCCTCCTTGGCAGCAAGCTTGGAAAAAAGGTCGTGCTCGTCGTCGAGAAGCTCGAAGAACTCGTCCACATCTTGGCCGTCTCCAAAGAAATGGCCGTCGAACCCATGATCGGCCTGCGCGTGCGTTTGCTCTCGAAGGGAGCAGGAAAATGGGCCACGAGTGGAGGCGAGAACGCAAAGTTCGGCCTCTCCACTGCGGATCTTGTGGAGGCCAGCGACATACTTCACGCGGCAGGGTTGGCGCATTGTTTGAACCTTGTGCATTTTCATGTGGGTTCCCAGGTTCCCGACATTCGCACCATCAAGCGTGCCGCCCGCGAGGCCGCGCGCTTTTACGCTAAGCTCTCAAAGATGGGCCACGCGCTCGGCTACCTCGATGTTGGCGGTGGGCTTGGCGTGGATTACGACGGCTCGCGCACGACCTTCGATAGCTCGACGAATTACACACTTAACGAATACGCCCGGGACATCGTTTATACGATCATGGAAGTCTGCGATTCCGAATCGGTGGCACACCCGACCCTCGTGAGTGAGAGTGGACGTGCCATCGTCGCCCACCATAGCGTGCTCATCGTGGAAACCTTTGGTTCCATCGAAAAAAACAACCGGTCGGAAGACGTGGTGCCCGCCGCTGATGATCCCCAACTCGTGGCGGATATGCTGGAAATCCGCAGTGATCTGTCCAAAAAGAATCGCTTGGAAAATCTCCACGACGCGCAAGAAATTCGGGAGCGGGCGCAGGCGATGTTCGACCTCGGCCTGCTCGACCTACGAGCCAAGGCACGGATCGAAACCATCTACTGGCAGATCGCGGAATCCATCGTAGAAATGTTTCGCACGATGCGCTACGTGCCCGAAGAAGTGAAGGAAATGGAAATTGCGCTCGGCGACCAATTTCTTTGCAACTTCTCCGTCTTTCAATCTCTCCTCGACCACTGGGCACTCGGTCAGCTTTTTCCTGTGATGCCACTACACCGTCTCAACGAAATGCCGGATCGCAATGCGACGCTCGTGGACATCACGTGCGATTCCGACGGCAAGGTCGCGAAGTTTATTGACCTGCAAGACGTGAAGGAAACGCTTCCTCTCCACCGTTGGCAGCCCGGTGAGCCGTATTACATCGGGTTCTTTCTTGCGGGTGCATACCAAGATATCATGGGGGATTTGCACAACCTCTTCGGTCGCGTCAATGAGATGCATATCTACCTCGATGAGGATGAGGATACGGGCTACTACATCGAAGAAGTCCTTCCTGGCAGCACGATTGGCCAAGTGCTCTCGCTCACGCAGTGGGACGTCAATGAGCTTGGGCGTCGCATGAAGGCCCAGACGGATGCTGCGATAAAATCTAACCGGCTCAAGCCTAAGGAAGCCATGCGCCTGCTGGAAGATTACGAGCGGAGCCTCCAACTCTACACGTATCTTAACTTTGACGATCAGCACCGCTCAAAGTCCTAACGCTATGCGAACACCTCTTTTTGCCGAACACCAGGCCCTCAATGCCCGCATTGTGGAGTTTTCGGGTTGGGAAATGCCGGTGCACTATTCCGGTATCCTTCACGAGCACAATGCCGTTCGGCGAGACGTTGGCGTCTTCGATATTTCTCACATGGGGGAATTTTTTGTCAGCGGAGAAAATGCTTCCCTGTGGCTCGACTCTCTCCTTACGAACCGCGTCGCATCGCTTGGCCTAGGTGAAGCGCAGTATTCCCTTCTGCTCAATGAAAAGGGAGGGGTGATTGACGACCTTATTGTCTATCGCATCGGGGCCAAAGACTTTCTGCTTGTTGTGAATGCAGCGAAGATTGAAGAAGACGCCGCATGGATGTGCGGACGAAGTATTGCAGGAGTAGACTTTCAGAATCGTAGCGACGCCTATGCCGCATTAGCCGTGCAAGGCCCCAATTCCGCACGCGTCTTCGCAGAGCTATTTTCCGAACCGATGCCCACGTCGAGGAATGTGATCACGCGCCCCGACGCCACGTCTTTTGCTGTTACGACCGGCTACACGGGCGAGCTCGGCTTTGAGTGGATTGTTCCAGCAGTCGAAGCCGTCCCTGCGTGGCGCGCTGCGCTTGCGTGCGGGGCAGCCCCATGTGGACTTGGTGCTCGCGACACGCTGCGCTTGGAAATGGGATACCCTTTGAACGGCTCCGATCTCTCGCCGACCCACACTCCGCTTGAGGCGGGGTTGGGATTTTTTGTGGATTTGCAAAAGGCGGATTTTGTTGGGCGCAGTGCCCTCATGGCACAAAAAGAAACCGGCATCACGCTTCGGCTCGTAGCTCTTTGCGTGGAAGAAAAATCCCCACCCCTTCGTTCCCACTATCCGATTTTTTCTGGCACTACGCTTCTCGGCGAAACCACGAGCGGAGCGCATTCTCCCTCACTAGGAGTCGGTATCGCGATGGCTTACCTGCCTGCCGCCTCGGCCACAGTCGGCACAACCGTAGAGATCGAAGTTCGCGGACGGCGATTCCGCGCTTGCGTTCGCAAAAAACCGCTTTACCAAAAGACCTCATGAACGTTCCCGACCACTTGCTCTACGCACCCTCGCACGAATGGATTTCCGTCGAAGGCGACATTGGAACCGTCGGCATCACCGACCACGCGCAGTCTGAGCTAACCGATATTGTTTTTGCGGAACCTCCCGCACTCGGAAAAATTCTTGCTGCTGGTGAGGTCGCTGCCGTCGTGGAGTCCGTGAAAGCCGCTAGCGACATTTATTCTCCAGTCGCTGGAGAAGTGATCGCACGCAATGAAGCAATTGAGAGCGAGCCTGCTCTCCTAAACTCGGACGCATTCGGCGCTGCGTGGATCTACAAGCTGCGCCTAAGCGACCTTGGTCAACTCACGGCCCTCAAGGACGCCGAAGCCTACCGCACGCAGATTGGCGCATGAGAGATTCCTTTTCCGCACGCCATATTGGACCAACGGACAGCGACGTGGCCGAAATGCTCGCCACGATCGGCGCAGCCAGCCTTGATGTCCTGCTAGAAGAAACTGTCCCCGCATCTATCCGCCTTGGTCGCGCCTTGAGCCTTCCTCCGGCCCGCACGGAGGAGGCCGCGCTTTCCGATCTACGGCAGATCATGAATCGCAATCGCGTGCTCCATTCATTCATCGGCATGGGGTGCTTCGGTACGTTCACGCCTGCGGTGATTCGGCGAAACATTTTGGAGAATCCTGGTTGGTATACGGCCTATACGCCCTACCAAGCCGAGATTGCCCAAGGCCGCATGGAAGCACTCCTGAATTTCCAGACGATGGTCTGCGATCTCACAGGAATGGAGATTTCTAATGCCTCGCTCCTCGACGAAGCCACCGCCGCAGCAGAAGCCCTGCACATGTGCCACGATGCCGGCAAGGGGGATGTCTTCTTTGTTTCCGATCAATGCCATCCGCAGACCATCGCAGTCTTGCGCACGCGAGCGGAACCCCTCGGGATTCGCCTCGTCGTGGGAGCTGCACATGCACTCCCTGCCGGACCCCTGCTCGGCGCCGTTTTCCAATATCCAGCGAGCGATGGGACGATTGCTGATCTCACTACTCTCATCGCGCAGGCTCAGGCCGCTGGGGGCCTCGCCGTGGTGGCGACCGACCTCCTGGCCCTTACGCTCCTCAAGCCACCCGGCGAGATGGGCGCAGATATCGTCGTGGGTTCTGCCCAACGATTTGGCGTTTCTCCTGGCTACGGAGGCCCTCACGCAGCATTTCTCGCAACGAAGGATACCCACAAGCGCCGCTTGCCGGGACGTCTCGTCGGCGTTTCGCGCGATGCCGAGGGGCGACCAGCCTTACGCCTCACACTCCAGACGCGCGAGCAACACATCCGCCGCGAAAAGGCGACGAGCAACATCTGCACAGCACAAGTGCTGCTGGCCGTGATGGCATCCATGTATGCCGTCTACCATGGGCCAGAGGGCCTGCGCGCCATCGCGACCCGTGTTCATCGTCAGACCTTGCGTCTGGCTGACGCGCTGCGGGAGGGCGGCTATGCTGTGCATGCTGGGCCGTTTTTTGATACGGTGAGGGTCTGGCTTGGCGAGGATTCTGCCGATGAACTGCTCTCCCGTGCGGTTGGCTACGGGATCAACCTTCGTAAGCTCGACGATCATGCCGTGACGATTTCCTTGGATGAAACCACCGAGGATATCTCCGACTTGCTTATGCTCTTTGGCGTAAGCGACGCCATGTCGCCCAGTGCATCACCGATCTCCACTGACTTGGTCCGGACAACGCCGTTTCTGACACATCGCGTCTTCCACGATTACCATTCGGAGACCGAAATGCTGCGTTACATTCGGCGCCTTGAAGCCAAGGATCTGTCTCTCACGCACTCGATGATCCCGTTGGGATCTTGCACGATGAAGCTCAATGCAAGTTCGGAAATGTTTCCTGTCACATGGGAATCTGTTGCCGACCTGCACCCCTTCGCGCCAGAGGATCAAGCTGAAGGCTATCGAGAAATGGCACGCCAACTCGAAGCGTGGCTTGCAGAAATCACTGGCTTTGCCGCCATATCGCTCCAACCAAATGCGGGTTCGCAAGGCGAATACGCCGGCCTTCTAGCCATCCGTGCCTACCACCATTCGCGTGGCGATGCGCACCGCACGGTTTGCCTGATTCCGACATCCGCCCACGGCACCAACCCGGCGAGTGCCGTCATGGCGGGCATGCGCGTGGTGCCGATCTTGTGCGACGAAGCGGGAAATGTGGACTTGGGCGACCTCCAAACAAAAGCCGATCTGCACCGACAAAATTTGGCCGCTGCAATGGTGACCTACCCTTCCACTCACGGCGTCTTCGAGGAGGGGATTTGCGACGTCTGCAAGATCGTTCATGAAGCCGGAGGGCAGGTCTATATGGATGGCGCAAACATGAACGCTCAAGTCGGCATTTGTCGTCCGGGAGACATCGGGGCCGATGTGTGCCACCTTAATCTGCACAAAACCTTCTGCATTCCGCACGGTGGGGGAGGTCCAGGTGTCGGTCCGATCGGTGTGGCTGCTCACCTCGTCCCATTTCTTCCAGGTCACCCTCTCGCTCAGAATTCGCTGGTGGGCCCTGTATCCCAAGCGCCCCTCGGGAGCGCAAGTATCCTCGTGATCCCTTGGATGTATATCGCGATGATGGGTCCACGCGGCCTACGCGACGCTTCGGCGATCGCAATCCTCGGGGGGAACTATATCGCCGATCGCCTCGCTGCCTACTTTCCCGTGCTCTTCCGAGGCTCTCGGGGCAGAGTAGCTCACGAGTGTATTCTCGACTTTCGGGGGTGGAAACAGCGGGCGGGCATCGAGGTAGAGGATATCGCCAAGAGGCTCATGGACTACGGATTTCATGCTCCCACGATGAGCTGGCCCGTGACGGGAACCCTCATGGTCGAGCCGACGGAAAGCGAGTCCAAGGCCGAGTTAGATCGTTTTTGTGAGGCCATGATCTCTATCCATGGCGAGCTGGTCGCAATTGAGAAGGGAGAACTGGACCGCGCGACCAATCCCCTAAAAAATGCGCCGCATACTTCGGCTTGTGTGACATCCGACCTGTGGGATCGCCCCTACTCGCGCACGCAAGCGGCATGGCCCGCGCCGTGGCTGCGGACAAACAAATTCTGGCCCTCCGTCGCACGCGTGGACAACGTCTTCGGCGACCGCCACGTTTTTTGTTCATGCCCGCAGGATTGGGCGGCTTCTTCTTGACGATCGAAAAACTTTCTACGCGAAATTCACTTTTCCCTGTGTCTCGCGGGGGCAGTGTGTTACGACACGACTTCTTCACACGTGAACGTATCTGACCTTCGAGAAATTTTGCAATATGTGCCCCGGTTCCGGGAGCGGATATTCGTGGTGTCGGTGGATGGCGAAGTCGTCGCTTCGGAAAACTTTTCCAATGTCCTGCTGGATCTCGCTGTGTTGCGCTCGTTGAGCATCAAGGTCGTTCTGGTACACGGTGCAAGCCATCAAATCCTTGCGCTTGCAGCAGCACGTGGTGTGCGCATTTCCAATGCTGACGGAACCGGCGTGACGGATGCCGAGACGTTGCAACTTAGCATTGATGCGGCTATTCGCCTGACAAATGAAATCATGGAGGGCCTCTCCTCCGTAGATCTTCGCGCGGCCTACATCAATGCGCTGATTACCCACCCGGCCGGAATACTCGGTGGCGTAGACCAACAATATACTGGGAAGGTCGAGCGTGTGGATGTGAAGGCGCTACGACTCTTGCTAGACGAGGGAATCATTCCCGTGGTGCCGCCCATGGGCTTTGACGGCGAGGGGCGCACGTATCGGGTGAATTCAGATGCCATTGCCGTCGAGATAGCAGAGGAACTCTCCGCCTCAAAAATCCTGTATCTCACACCGACGTCACATTTCTCGACATCCGCCTCGTTGCCGCGCCAGCTCAGCGTCCTTGAGACACAAGATCTTCTGAAGCGGCGTCGCTCCGATTTCGCGCCCGGCCTTGTTTCTAAGCTCGAAAATGGTGCCCGCGCATGCACCCAAGGCGTGGCCCGTGTGCATGTGCTGGATGGCGCTGTGAATGAAGCACTGTTGAGCGAGCTTTTCAGCCACGATGGCATTGGCACGATGATCTATTCTAACGAGTATCAACAAATACGCCGTATTTTTAAGAAGGACGTTCGCGCTGTGATGTCGTTGATTCGGCAAAGCGTCCGGAGCGAGGAGCTTGTCCGCCGCACACGGTCGGAGATCCTTGAGCACCTCGAAGACTATTGGCTTCTGGAAATTGACCGTTCTCCGATTGCGTGCGTGGCCCTGCACTTGTATCCCGAAGAAGAAGCGGGTGAGCTTGCTTGTCTCCATGTTGGAAAGGCCCACGAGAACCAAGGGCACGGACGCAAGCTCATGGCTTTCATTGAAAACCTCGCCAAGGAAAAGGGCGTTAAAAACCTCTTTGCCCTCTCCACACAAGCTTACAGCTACCTGCAACAAAAAGGCGGCTACACCGTCGCAGAGTCGGATGCTCTGCCTGCCTCGCGGCGAGGAAAGTATGATGCCAGTGGACGCAACAGCGTGATCCTTGTGAAGGCCCTGAAACAAAATTCTGCGACATGATGCCTCCGAATTCGCCCACTAGCGCGCACACGCCATGGGCTTTTATTCCTACGCTTTACTTTGCGCAAGGCCTCGCCTTCGTCATCGTCAATACGATGTCCACGGTCATTTACAAAGACCTTGGCGTGTCGAACGCACTTATCGGAATCACAAGTCTTCTTTACCTACCATGGGTGATCAAGCCGCTGTGGAGTCCAATCATAGAAATGTTCGGCACAAAACGCGGTTGGATTGTGGCTATGCAAATCGTGCTAGCTCTTGGCCTTGCCGGCGCAAGCTTCACGCTGAATTCGCCGTTCTTCTTTGTCGCCTCGCTCGTGGTCTTTATCGCCGTGGCCTTCGTTTCTGCGACTCATGATATTTCGGTGGATGGCTTTTACCTCTTGGCACTTCCCGCTCGTCAGCAAGCGTTCTTCGTTGGCATTCGCTCTACGTTTTACAGACTCGCTACGATCACGGGATCTGGGCTACTCGTCATGCTCGCAGGTCACTGGATCCAGACAGGCACCACCATCGCGGCGAGCTGGGCCTATGTGCTTCTGATCGCTGGCGGCCTGTATGCACTGCATGCTCTGTGGCATTATTTTATCCTGCCCCATCCCGCTGAGGATCGCACGGTGCAGTCGCCCAAGGAGGCTGGCTTTTTCGAAGTCTGGGCCAGCTATTTTCGCCAAGAAAAAATCGGGTGGGTTCTCGCCTTCATCCTCCTCTTTCGGTTAGGCGAGGCCATGCTCATGAAAATGCTTGTGCCATTTCTGAAGGATATTCCCAGCCGTGGAGGGCTTGGCTTAAGCACGGAACAAGTTGGCCTTGTCTATGGTACTCTTGGCATCCTCGGCCTCGTGGTCGGAGGTATCGTAGGGGGGATCCTCATCGCGCGCTTTGGCTTGCGCCGATGCATTTTTCCAATGGCGCTCTGCGTCCATCTCCCGAACCTCGGCTACCTTTACCTCGCCCATTTCCAGCCGACTGGATGGTCCGTGCCCGTCGTTGTGGCAGTGGAACAACTTGGCTACGGATTCGGCTTCACCGCCTTTATGGTTTTCCTGATGCAGACCGTCGGAGACCGCTTCAAGACGGCTCACTTTGCTATTTCAACCGGCTTCATGGCTCTTGGAATGATGCTCCCCGGCATGGTAAGCGGATACATTCAAGAGGCCACAGGGTACTTCGCCTTTTTTGTGATTGTTTGTCTTTTCACTTTGCCCGGCCTCGCGACAATCCCGTTTCTACCCATTCGGAATATGCCCCCCGATGATGAGAAAAGGCATCCTGCCTAGGGCCGTATTCTGCGCACATCATGCTGTGAAGCCCTTGAAATAAGATTCGCCGCGCGGTCAAGAAAATACGTCGCACGAGAGTAAGGTATTTCAAGTGGTCACGGACGAATTTATCTTGTGTGAGGGAGCCGAAATTTCCTACGCTCTTGCCCCTCAAAGACTGCCGTGGGACTTGAGGCCTATGACCCCCATACTTCCAATTTTCATCGTAAGAATGCCTGTATTGGGAGGGAGCAAGGAGCAAATATGATTGATTCGCGACCCATGCCGATTTGGGAAAATGTTTCTACGATCCTGCGAACGAGGATTAGTCCAGACGGCTATGAGCGCTGGTTTTCCGATGTGAAATCCCTGCCGATCACAGGAGACACGCTCACTCTTTGCGTGCCGAATCCTATTCACCAATTTTTCATCGAGAGCAACTACATGCCGATTTTGGAAGAAGCCGTGCGCGAGGTCGCCCCGCTGATTTCGGTAGTCCGGTTCGCATCCCCCGCGCAAAATGGTGATGCCCACACAAAGTCCGTTCCAGCCCCGCGTGCTGCGAAAGAAAAGCCCGTGGCCAGTATTCCAAATGGCATGAACGTGCGGAACACTTTCGACGGCTTCGTCGTTGGGTCGAATAGCCAGTTTGCCCATTCCGCAGCACTCGCCGTTGCCAAAGCCCCGGCGCGCACCTACAATCCCCTCTTCATTTACGGCGGATCAGGCCTTGGCAAGACGCACCTTCTCCAAGCGATCGGACACCAGGTTATCGCGACGGTCAAGTCCGCCAAAGTTGTTTACCTTTCAAGCGAGCAATTCACGAACGAGTTTATTGACGCGATTCAACACGGAACCATTGTCAAATTTCGCAAAAAATACCGTCAGGCCGATGTCCTGATGATTGATGACATTCAGTTCTTTGCTGGCAAGGAACGCAGCCAAGACGAATTCTTCCATACATTTAACGCCCTGCATGACGCCCATAAACAGGTCGTTCTCTCGAGCGACCGCCCAGCCAGCGAGATTGACAAGCTCGAGCAACGTCTCGTCTCTCGCTTCGAGTGGGGCATGACCGCAGAAATTCAGCCGCCGGATGCCGAGACACGCATCGCTATTCTCCGCAGTAAGGCCGAGACACTCTCCATCCACCTGGATTCTTGGATCATTGAATTTCTGGCCGACAAAATCCGCAACAATGTCCGTCGCCTCGAAGGTGCACTCATGCGTGTGGCTTCTTACAAATCTCTGAGCGACCGTCCGATCACGCGTGAGATTATTGAGAACCTCTTGCGAGATATCTTACAAGAGCAGGCACGCAAAGCGGTGACGATTGATCAGATCCAGCGTCGCGTGGCCGAGCACTTCGACGTTCGGCTTGCGGATATGACCAGCAAGCGCCGCCCTGCGAATATTGCTTTCCCACGCCAGATTGCCATGTATCTCTCGCGGGAACTTACCAGTTCCTCATTGAGCGACATCGGCGACGCCTTTGGGGGCAAAGACCACGGGACGGTCATCCACGCATGCAAGGTGGTAAAGAAGCGCATTGAAGACGACGAGAAAGCACGCCACGCCGTCTTCATGCTCGATAGTCAACTTCAGCGCTAGCGCGCCGGGGGCAACGACGCGTTCGTTCGGTCTGTCGGCGGGCTTGTTTTTCCAACCTGCACTTCGACTTCTCTTCTGGTTTGGGCATCGGCTTCGAGGATTTGCTCCAGCGTTGGTTGCTCGATGCGAGCGCCCCTGTCCATGGCGGCCTCCACGATTTGGGCAATTTGGAGAAAGGAAATGCGCTCGGCGAGAAAGGCCTCGACGGCAAGTTCATTTGCGGCATTCAGCACAGCGGGCATCACCCCACCTTGTGTGCCTGCCCGCACGGCAAGGTCGAGTGCTGGAAAGTCCTTCCGGCGGGGTGCTTCGAAATCCAGACGCCCCAACTCCGCAAAGTCGAGTGTGGGCAAGGAACTGGCCACACGTTCTGGCCATGTCACGGCATAGTGAATTGGGAAGCCCATGTCCGAGTGGCTCAACTGAGCGAGAAGTGAACCATCTACAAACTCCACCATCGAATGGACGATGCTCTGGGGATGCACGATCACGTCCACACGCGCCATCTCGATGTTAAAAAGCCATCGCGCTTCGATTATTTCGAGCGCTTTGTTGAAGAGTGTGGCTGAGTCTATGGTAATCTTGGGTCCCATTGTCCATGTGGGATGCCGTAGTGCCATAGCGGGCGTCACGGCGGTAAGTTCGCTCACGGGTGTGCAGCGAAAAGGGCCGCCCGAGCACGTGAGGATGAGACGCTTAACCGAGGTCGGGTCGCGGCCTTCGAGGCATTGAAAGATCGCATTGTGCTCGCTATCCACCGGCAAGACCTGCACTCCCCGGGCACGGGCGGCGGCCATGATGATCTCGCCGGCCATGACAAGAATTTCTTTGCTTGCGATGGCGATGTCCTTACCTGCTTCGATCGCCGCCAAGGCCGGCCTCAAC
>Ga0163147_10001656_pt1 | contig 33438 bp, 21 predicted proteins | sample OliLakLV19MP6G1_FD_148597 | JGI IMG/M metagenome (GOLD analysis project Ga0163147, IMG submission 148597) | Freshwater microbial mat bacterial communities from Lake Vanda, McMurdo Dry Valleys, Antarctica- Oligotrophic Lake LV.19.MP6.G1 | ecosystem: Environmental > Aquatic > Freshwater > Lake >...
GGCTTTAGCAAAATAATTTTAAACGTCCAAATTTATTACGCCTGTCAAATCCTGACAGGTTTTTTTGTTAATACATTTTTTCTACCCAGTTTCCTCGATTGATAATTATTGAAAAATACAAACCACATGTCAAAATTTTTACCAGTCATTTCACTGCTATTTTTATTTAGCACGGCCAAGGCACAAATACCGGCCGGTTATTACAACAATGCCTACACTGGCGGAGTACCAAAAGTATGTGCAACACTAAAGACAGCTTTATTTAACATTGTATCTACCGGAACCAATGTGTTGGAATACTCTTCAAACTCAACTTTTGATACCTGGGATGCAGTAAACTCTATTGACACACAGCGCAATGATGCCAACACAGCCTATGAAATGTGGGATATGTACACAGATAATCCAACAGGACCGGACCTATATTCGTTTTCCCCAATTACTAAACAATGTGGCAACTACGCTAAGATTGGCGATTGCTACAACAGGGAACATTCTTTTCCACAGGCTTGGTTTGGCGGTGTAATCCCTATGCTTACGGATATGCACCATGTTTTTGCTACAGACGGTTTTACCAACGGTAAACATGATAATTTCCCTTATGGTGAAGTGAGTGCTACGGCAACAGATTGGACCTCTCCGGCTGGCGCTAAATTGGGTACTTGTTCTTTTGGCGGATACACTGGTAAAGTGTTTGAGCCAATTGATGAATACAAGGGCGATTTTGCCAGGGCGATGTTTTACATGACAACCCGCTACGAAAGTTCAATGGTCGATTTTAGAAACAATGGCAACGCCGATGCAGTATTGGATGGCACTACCTGGCCTTCATTAGATAACTGGGCCATACAGCAATGGTACAAATGGCATATTCAGGATGCGGTAAGCCAAAAGGAAATAAACAGAAATAATAAAATTTATGCTTTTCAAAACAACCGAAATCCGTTTATTGACCACCCGGAGTTTGTAAAATTAATATGGGATTGTACCAACCTGCTACCAGTAAACCTGCTGGATTTTAAAGCCACCAAAAACGGTAACAGCATTTTGCTGCAATGGACAACAAATAAAGAAGCCAATTTTAAAGAATATGTTATTGAACGCAGTACAAACGGAAAAACGTTTTACACCATTGGCAATGTAAAAGGTGAAAATCTTGATAGATATTCATTGACTGATCAAAATATTTTGGATGCAACAACTGTTTTTTACAGGTTAAAGCTGGTTGACATTGATGGTAAATTTAATTACAGTAAGATTGTTTCTGTAAAATTGCAGAACGCAGCAGCTGGCATCACTGTTTTCCCTAACCCTGCAATTAATGCAATTACCATTAAACTACAGCAGCCGCTAACGCTAAACAGCAGCCTTAAAATTACCGATTTGGAAGGAAGGGAAGTGATGAGACTTGCTGTTGTAAATGCAGGCCAACAGGAAATACCGGTTAAAGTAAACCAGTTACCTGCAGGCAGATATGTAATCACCATCAGCAATAACAACAACTTATTGCACCAATCTTTTGTGATTACTAAATAAGAGCAAAATATTTTTAAAAAAATGCCACTTTTTTAAGTGGCATTTTTTATGTCTTTTTTTAAGCAATTTCAATACCATCCTTCAACTAAACGTTGTAAGCAACAATTTCAGTTAACAAAATGTAGCAGTAAAATTTATAAAAAACTAATTCTGAAATTTAGTTACAATTACAGTATAAAATTATGGATTTGAAAAAGATGCAGATATAAAATTGACTATCATTTTCAATAAGTATCCATTCATTGGACTGCACATCTTACCAATCCTGCATTTACTCTGCTACAATAATATATATTTGTTTTAAAAAATTAAAATAAGCATGAGTGAAACCAATTATACCATTCCGGTAAAATTTCGGAAAATGGAAAACCTGCACATTGTATTCTGGTTATTTAAAGATATAAGCTGGTGCATGGTGTGGAAGCCATTAGGTATAGCAATGATTTTTCCTACCTTAATTATCTCCATAATAATAGCCCTGAGAACAAGGCAATACATGAGTGAGGTATGCCACAATCTTTCCATCGTTTTTTGGATAAGTGCCAACTCCTATTGGATGATCAGCGAATTTTTAGAATTTGACAGCATCGTGATATTGGGCGATATTACTTACAAGCATATTGCCATTATACCTTTTGTTATTGGCCTTTTAATTCTTGGCTACTATTATGTGTGGTGGAGGCCCCGCAATCCGGATGTTGTTGAAACAATGTAAATGTAGTGTGGCATTTTTTATAGATGATATTTAAAAACCGGATACTGGTTTGTTAAAAGTGCATGGTGCTTAGTTAAAATATCCATTTCAATTCACTTATATTTAATTGAGCTAAACTTTAATTCTTTAAACTATTTACCCAACTGTTTTGTAATAATCCGCATCAGTTGTACATTACCATCCGGTTCAAAATATATTTGTGAAAATATTCCATCATCAACACAGTCACCAACATATTAGCCAGTCCTATTGAATACCTAAAAGGAGTAGGACCATTAAAGGCAGAATTGCTGAAAAAAGAACTCAGCATTTTTACCTTTAAAGATATGCTGGAACATTACCCACTCCGCCATCTTGATAAAACCAAAATTGACAGCATTGCCAACCTCAATTACAATATAGATTACACACAGGTAGCCGGCAAACTTACCCATCATGAAATTATAGGTGAAAAAAGATCGAGAAGACTGGTAGCCTATCTCCAGGATGCTACAGGCGAAATAGAACTTACCTGGTTTCAGGGTATTGGCTGGATAGAAAAAACACTCAACATCGGGCAACGATACCTTGTGTTTGGAAAGCTAGGTTTTTTTAACAACCAGGCACAAATAGTACACCCTGAGATGGAGGTTTTTACAGCAGAAAAAGCCGGTGGTAAAAACTTTCTGGATCCTATTTATCCCAGCACAGAAAAATTAAAAGCGAGGGGAATTACAGGCAGGGCTATTGGTAAATTAACTTATGCGCTGTTACAACAATTATCTCCCAACAATTTTCCGGAAAACATGCCGGACACTATCATTAAGCAGTACCGCTTTATTTCCCGTTGGGATGCTATTGGCCACATACATTTCCCTGCATCGGAGGAAATGTACACCCACGCAGTTAGAAGATTAAAATTTGAAGAACTCTTTTTTGCACAGGTACGGCTTGGGCTGATACGTGGCGCAAGACATCGCTTTAGCAAAGGCTGGACGTTTGATAAAGTTGGTAACCTGTTCACTACCTTTTACGAAAAGCATCTTCCCTTTTCATTAACGAATGCACAGAAGAGGGTTTTAAAAGAAATAAGAAATGATATTGGCAACGGCAGGCAAATGAACCGTTTGCTACAGGGAGATGTGGGTAGTGGAAAAACCATTGTTGCGTTGCTTTGCATGTTGATTGCAGCAGGAAATACAAGGGCGGAAGATGGCCAGGCTTTTCAAAGTGTGCTGATGGCGCCAACAGAAATTTTAGCGCAGCAGCACTTTATAAGTATCTCCGAACTGGTGAAAGATTTACCGGTTACGGTAAAAATACTTACCGGCTCAACTAAAACAAAAGAACGCAAACAAATACTGGCTGCCTGCGCAGATGGCAGTCTGCATATTTTAATTGGAACCCATGCAGTGATAGAAGAAAAAGTGCAGTTTTTAAATTTGGGATTTGCCGTGGTAGACGAGCAGCATAAATTTGGCGTAGCACAACGATCGCAGCTTTGGAAGAAAAATAGTTTGCCGCCACATATTTTAGTGATGACTGCAACACCCATTCCCCGAACGCTTGCACTTACGGCTTACGGAGACCTCGATTACAGTGTGATTGACGAACTGCCACCCGGAAGGCAACCAATTATAACCCTGCACCGATATGAAAATAAGCGGCCGCAGGTAATGGATTTTATAAAAGCAGAAATTGCCAAAGGCCGTCAGGCATACATTGTTTATCCCTTAATAGAAGAATCTTCTAAAATGGATTTTGAAAACCTGATGAAAGGTTATGAAGAGGTGCAGTCCTTTTTTCCGGAGCCCAAATACTGGATCAGTATGGTACATGGCAGGCAGGCAGCAGCTTTAAAACAAACCAATATGAACCGCTTTGTAACCGGCGATACACAAATAATGGTAAGCACTACCGTTATAGAAGTTGGTGTAAACGTTCCCAATGCATCGGTAATGGTAATAGAAAGTGCAGAAAAATTCGGCCTATCGCAATTGCACCAGTTAAGGGGCAGGGTGGGCAGGGGCAGCGAAAAAAGCTTTTGCATTTTGCTTACCGGCAGTAAGGTATCGCTTGATGCCAAAGAAAGATTAAAAATATTATGCGCCACCAACGACGGCTTTAAAGTAGCTGAAAAAGATTTGGAGATCCGTGGCCCGGGAGAAATTGAAGGCACCCGCCAAAGTGGTAATTTAAACTTTAAACTGGCCAATATTATCCAGGATAGAGTGATGCTTGAAGTAGCTAAAAAAGTAGCTGTAGAAATTCTTGACCAGGATCCCGATTTAAAAATGGCCGCAAATTTGCCGGTAACAAATTTCCTGCAGCAACAAAAGGGTAAAACGGCATGGAGTAAAATATCGTAAATGATTTTGTTGAATCATTAACAAAATAAAGACACATCAAAAAACAATAATCAAATATTTTTGTTTTTTTATTACGTAAATTGTTAAAAATATACTTCTTGAAAATTACCACATTCATATTCGCAAAAATCATCCTGTTCACCTTACTGCTTATTGTAGTACAATCAGTATTTGCCCAATTGCAGTTTATAGAAAACAAAGGCCAATGGAAAAAGGAAGTGGATTACAAAAGCGAAATCCCAAACGGTTCAATTTTTTTGCAGCGCACAGGATTTATGGTTTTGCAGCACAATGCAAAAGATATGGAAGCGCTTACCGAACAAATGCATGGAAACAATAATGACAGTGCTGCAGTAAATCTTCAAAGCCGCACACAACCCGGCAACACAAACAATAAGCCCATTACCATTCGTTCACATGCGTACAAAGTAAATTTTGTAAAGGCTTCCGGCAATGTAGAACTCCACCCAGACAAAGCTTTACCTACATACAATAATTATTTTATTGGTAATGATTCCAGTAAATGGACAAGCTTTTGCAAAATTTACCAGGGTGTTACCTATAAAAATATTTATCCCAATATTGATGTACGCTACTATACGGATCAGGGTACTTTAAAATACGATTTGATTGTAAACCCGGGCGGCAATATTAATGACATTGCGTTGCAATTTGAAGGCGTAGATAAATTAATTGTAAAAAACAAGGAGCTGATAATTGGTACTTCTTTAGGAGAAATGAAGGAGCTTTATCCGTATACTTACCAGCTTGCTGATAAAGGAAGGCAAACGCTGGATTGCAAATATGTGGTTGATAAAAACATAGTGCGTTTTAAAGTAAATGGCTACGATAAAAATGCAACTGTAGTAATTGATCCTACACTTATTTTTTGTTCGTTTGCTGGCAGCACAAGGGACAACTGGGGTTATACTGCCACGCCCGGCCCGGATGGTAGTTTTTTTGCGGGAGGCATTTCTTTTGAGGGCGGCTTTCCGGTATCGCTGGGTGCTTATGACGAATCGTACAATGGAGGCGTTAACGAAGATGGCAATGGTGGTTATGATATTGGCATCATTAAATTGTCAGCAGATGGAACTACCAGATTATATGCAACGTACCTGGGCGGCAGCTCCAACGAACAACCACATAGCATGATAACCGATGCGCAAGGTAACCTGATTGTTGCAGGCAGGTCCAATTCCCCTAACTACCCAAGAGTAACTCCACTTATTGGCCCTGGTGGCAAGTATGATATAATAATTACAAAACTTAATGCAACTGGCAGTGCCTTGCTGGGGTCAGTTGTTATTGGAGGTACAGAAGATGATGGAGTCAATATCAAACCAAAATTTATTAATGTACCCAACCAGCCCCCTGGTGCATTTGACACAAGGCGTAATTATGGCGATGATGCAAGGAGTGAAGTTATATTGGGTCCAAATAACATAGTATATCTGGCATCCTGCACACAATCCAGTAATTTCCCGATGTCTGGATCTCCCATTCAAACAACTTTTGGAGGTGGCCCTGCTGCCCTTCAACAAGATGGAGTTATTCTCAATTTTAACAGCAACCTTAACAGCTTACTTTTTAGCACCTACTTTGGTGGAAGTGGCAACGATGCCTGCTTTGTGTTATCCATTAATCCGCTTACCGGTAATTTGTATGTGGGTGGCAGCACTACCAGTCCTGATATACCCGGAGATAAAACCGGCGTGATGAGTGCAACTTACCAGGGTGGTGTGGTTGATGGTTTTGTAACAGAAATCGCTCCAAACGGAAGTGCCATTATTAAAACAACTTATATCGGCACCAACGACAATGATCCTACCAGGGATGGAAATGATATGGTTTATGGCCTAAAATTCGACCGGTTTGGATTTCCTTATATAATGGGTACAACAACCGGAAACTGGCAAGCTTTTAATGCACCCTTTAGCAATACAGGAGGCAAACAATTTATCGGAAAACTTACACAAAATTTATCAGGGTATGTTTATACTACCATGTTTGGTAATAATAGTGATATACCCAATATTTCACCAACTGCATTCCTGGTAGACAGGTGTCAGAATGTGTACGTTTCTGGTTGGGGCGGCGTATTCAATAATAATAGGGGCTATCCCAATGCAGGCACCGGAGGGTTAGAGTTTTTAATAACAGCCGGATCTATTAAAGCTACTACTGATAGAAAAGATTTCTTTTTTTTCGTACTGGAAAAGAATGCTACGAGCCAGTTGTACGGTACATTTTTTGGACAAAACAATGGCTTTGATGACCACGTAGATGGCGGCACCAGCCGCTTTGATGAAAACGGTATTATCTACCAGGCCATCTGCGCCAATTGTAATAATACGCCCAATATATTTTTTCCAACAACACCAGGTGTATGGGCCCCCAATAATTTATCTATCGGCTGTTCTGAGGCAATGGTAAAAATTGAAATGAATTTTGGAGGGGTGGGTGCCAGCGTAAAAGCTACTATTAATGGAGTGTTCGATACCATTGGCTGTGTACCGCTAACAGTAAAATTTACCGATACACTTGCAAAAGGCAAAAGTTATATCTGGGATTTTGGTGATGGTACAGCACCTGTTAAAACCTTTGCCCCTGATAATTCAATATCTCATCAATATAATTCAATCGGCCGTTTTACATTAATGTTAGTATCGATTGACTCTACCACCTGCAATATTTCCGATACTGCGTACGTAACAGTTAAGGTTGGAAACAATAATATAGTTCCAAATTTTACGGCTTCAAAAACAGGCGGTTGCGAAAGTCTTGCTTTTCAATTTGTAAATACTTCCACAGCCAGCTTACCGGTATATACACCCAACACATTTGTTTGGGATTTTGGTGATGGGTCTCCAAGGATAAATGCAGGCATTGAAACAAAAATTCATACCTACCCAGGGCCAGGAACTTACATTGTAAGGTTAAGTGTTAATGACACTACTTTTTGTAATTCGCCAGACAGTATAAGTAAATCTGTAAGGCTTGCAGTAAATGTAAAAGCACAATTTACCACACCGGCCAGGGGCTGCGTTCCCTATACTGCAAAATTTGAAAATACCTCATTGGGTGGTACAGATTTTATATGGGATTTTGGCGATAATAGCCCGCTCTCCACCCAGGTAAGCCCAACACATGTATACCCAAATACAGGGAACTATACAATCAGGCTGATTGCAATTGACACATCTACCTGTAACAAAAGAGATACTACTCTCTTTACCATCTCTGTATTTTCGATACCTACTGCACTCTTTTCATTTTCGCCTGTGCCGGCTTTAGAAAATACAGCCATTGATTTTATAAGCCGTAGTATAGGCGCAACGAGTTTTTTCTGGGATTTTGGAGATGGGGCAACTTCTACAAAAGAAAACCCCAGCCATTTGTTTAATGAATCAAAAACGTTCAATGTTTGTTTAGTCGCCATTAATGAAGCAGGCTGTACCGATACGATTTGCCAACCGGTTACTGCTAAAATTATTCCATTACTGGATGTGCCGAATGCTTTTACCCCCGGAAAATTTGGTATCAACGCAATAGTAAAAGTTGCGGGTTACGGAATTGGAAAATTAGATTGGAAAATTTATAACAGGTGGGGGCAGTTGGTTTTTGCAACAGCTGATAGAAATATGGGTTGGGATGGCACTTTTAAGGGCGCTTTACAAGCAATGGATGTATACACCTACACTTTGGATGCTGAATTTACAGATGGTAAAAAACTACGAAAAACAGGTGATATAACTTTGCTGAGGTAGCAATTGTGGCAATTGATGAGATGTATTTTTAGATATACTTTTTTTGTCGCTGCAGGGTTGGGGATACAAGACAGCGTATAAAGCCGCAGGCGTTATGCCCACCAGCTAAAGACTTAAAAAATTTAAAATAATTGATGCTGGCTTTATTAACTTTAGAAACAGGTTTTTAAAAGAAGATGATTAAAAGAAGAATGATATCGGTTGCTTTGCTCTTGCTTACTGTACTATTCGGTAAAGCGCAGGATTTGCATTTTTCTCAATTTTTTAATTCGCCACTTTCTACTAACCCGGCCAATACGGGTTTTATTCCGGATGCAGATTATAGAATTGGTGCCCACTTTCGCAACCAATGGTCGTCTATATTGGCAACACCTTACAGAACATTAAGCCTGTATGGGGATGCACAGGTATTTCGTGAAAGATTGGATAATGGATGGTTAGGCCTTGGAGGCCTGATTCTTGCTGATGAAGCAGGAAGCGGCGGTCTTCGTTCTACAAAAATATATGGATCTGTAGCATACCATCAAATGTTGGGAAGCAGCAGTTTGCTTTCTGCAGGTTTTAATGTAGGTTGGGCAAATAAAAGAATTGATCAATCCAAATTAAAATTTCCAGACCAGTTTGACGGTAAATTTTTTGATGGGAACCTGGGCACTGCAGTAGCATTAACCAATAACAACATCAGCTATTTTGATATGCAGGCAGGCATAAATTATGCTTACTTTCCTCAGGAAAATATTTACATAAATGCCGGCTATTCCATTCACCATATTAACCGCCCAACGGAAACATTTTTCGATCAGGCTCTTGATAGCAATAGCATTCCAATGCGGCATATCGCTTTTTTAAATGCCTCATTAAAAGTTAATGACAGGGTAATATTGAATCCCAATGCCTATTATAGCTACCAGGCAAAAGCAAGTTCGTTTATGCTGGGGTTAACTGCCAATTATAATTTGTCCGGCGCCGGCGAAAAACAATTAATTGCAGGTGTTTATTACCGGTATAATGATGCTGCCATTGCAGTGCTGGGATTTGAGCTAAATAATATCCGTTTTACTTTTAGCTATGATGCTACTACTTCCGGCTTAAGCAATTTTAACAATGCACGGGGAGCGCAGGAATTTAATTTAATGAAAAGAGGTTTTTACAACCCCGGTGGTAATACCAATCAGGTGCTGTGCCCAAGGTTTTAGAAGGCATCATTATCGGGAACATATCAAATTTCTTACAAGGCTAATTTCCGCACCATTTGCTTTACCTGTTTTTTCAATAGATCCATTTCAGCCAGTTTCATTTGTATAAAACTATTGTCTTCCAACCTGCCAATTACAGTATCCATTTCCTCGTCAGATTCATACACCATTTGTCGGAATGGATTGGTATAATCTTTAGCCCTGGATTCATATATACCCTTACACATCCAATCTCGGGTAACTAATAGTTGCTGCAATAATTCTTTTAGCAATGCCGGCGTAAACTGCCGGGGTGTAATGTGCAATATTTCTAAAAGAGCTGTATAAGCATGGCTCAATTTATCAGATTCATACATATCACCCTGGTTTTTATAAAAATCATGCACTCCCTGCCAACTATTAATTTTACCTGCTTTTACCTGCTGTTTCAATTTATTGACAGCATCTTTGGTCATCAATTGTCCGCCAATATTGAACCATTCAGTTCGTTGGATTTTTGCAGAAAGATTTTTCTTTAATTCTTCAAAAGTTGTAAACTTATTATGCTGGATAAATTCCATTATTTTCAGTGTACCATAATATTGTATCAACTCTGTAAACAAAGAAATTGACTGTGGCACTTTTAATACTTCGGTAACCCGATTTGTATTTTCCCAGCCATTTACATTGGCAATTCCATCCTCAGCGGGCGTTAATTGTTGCAAAAGCTGTAATGAAATAAACAGTTCATTAATAGTATCCGGAGCAAGATACTCATATTCAATACGCTGCAATTTCTCGGTTCTGCGGTCACGATCAATGTATTTCCAGGCATTGCGTTCCAGTGCATACATATTGTACAAATACCAATAGCCGGGCATTACAACCAATTTATCGTTGGCCACATCATTACTGATAAGGCAAAATGGAATCGGTATATTTAACTCTGCGGGATAATCACCTTTAGCCAGTATGGTGAAGGATGCAAATTTTGAATTGTGCTTAAGACTTACGCATAGCCCCGGCCAAAAGCCACGGCCAGCAATTATTTCACCATCCGGGCTGCGGCTATTGTGGTTGCTGCCGATGGTGGCACCTGCAGCAATATTGCTTTGTCCCATTATTAGGGCTGCACATAAAAAAGAATTATTGTGGTGCTGCTCATGCGCCGGAAAAATTAATGAATTCAATACCTCACAACAGGAGATGGTAGCATTGTTACCCAAATAGGAATTAATTAACCTTGCGCCATATTTTAATTGAGAATGGGAGGCCATTACAAAACGAACTGCTTTAACTCCATAAAAAATTCTGCAACCAAAGCCAACAATACCATTTACAATTTCACAACCTTCCCCTATTTGAGAAGTACGGTCAGCATCACTGTTAATGGTAAGATTTTTTAATTTATTGGCGCCCTTTAAATAGGCATCTGTACCTATTAATACATCTTTAATTATTTTACAATTTTTAATTACGGTACGGTCACCTACTTTACCATAATGACCCCTGCTTTTATCAAATCTATTGTCTGTAAATTCTTTAAACTTATTTACCAGTGCTTCATCAGCTATATACCTGCTCCAAAGATGTGCATCGCCTGGCAACATACCATCAAAGGGCATTACACTTCGGCCACCATTTTCGTTACACAGCTCCAGCAACACTTTTACTTTTTCATCTTCTCCTTCAAAAACAATTCCATTGCCAAATTTTGCTTTGTGGGTAGATGACAGTTCATTTACATTGGCAATCATTACTTCGTTGTCAATAATATAATGGCTGAGGTAGTTAACATTATCAACACAAACATTGTTACCAAAATCGCAACTGATGATGGTACTGTTGTATAAACCTACCGGCATGCGCAGATTATGAAACTCAAGGTAAAGCGGTTCTAAATTTCCTATACGAACCAGTCCAAAAAACTTGCAATTTTTTACCAATTCTGGTTTAAATAAAGAGGTAACCAAAATTTTGTTCCAGTCATCAGAAGTATTGCTATTGCGAACCAATACTTCTATTTCAAACGAAGATAGTTTGCGGTATTTATCCGAATCTGGATTTTGTTTATTTCGCAGGTAATACTCATCCTTCCCTTCAGGAATATATTTTTCATCAATGAAATTATAGCCTAAAGCGTCTACCAGATGTTTTTTGATAATATTCATGAACTGTTGGTGGTTTGTATTGGGTGGTTTGTAGTTTTTAACAATGTGTATTATTAATAGTTTAGAATTTAGGGTTGTAATTAAACCAGTAACCCCATTAAACTAAGCTGCTGTAAAATTTATGGGGCTGATTAATTACTAAACGATTAATAGCGGTATAACTACAAAAAAACACCGCTAACCACCAGCTTATTATTCCACCGTTACACTCTTCGCCAGGTTTCTTGGTTTATCTACATCTACTCCTTTTGCAACCCCAACATAGTAAGATAACAACTGTAATGGAACACAACTTAGCAGGGGTGCCATTATTTCGTGCGCCGGCGGTACAAAAAACACATCATCCGCCAGTGTTGGAATTACTTCATCCCCTTCTGTAATGATGGCAATTACCTTTCCTCGTCTTGCTTTAATTTCCTGCATATTACTAATTATTTTTTCGTGGTAATTATCCTTTGTTGCCACAAATACCACGGGTAATATTTCTGTGACCAAAGCAATAGGACCATGCTTCATTTCTGCAGCCGGATAGCCTTCTGCATGGATATAAGAAATCTCTTTTAGTTTTAAAGCCCCTTCCAAAGCAATGGGGAAATTATAACCACGACCAAGAAATAATGCATCGGTTGCGTCCTTGTATTTTTCTGCAATTATTTTAAGTGCATCTGCATTTTTCAGAAGTGCTTCTACTTTTTCCGGCACTGCATCCAATTCGAATAAAAGTTGGCTGAAAAGTTCCTCTTTAATGGTACCACGAACTTTACCAATTTGCAAAGCCATCATCATCAGCACTGCCAGCTGACCGGTAAACGCCTTGGTACTGGCAACACCAATTTCCGGGCCTGCATGTGTATATGCTCCTCCATCGCTCATCCGGGCAATGGAAGAACCCACTACGTTTACAATTCCAAAAATAATGGCGCCTTGTTTTTTGGCATTTTCAATGGCTACCAGTGTATCAGCAGTTTCTCCACTTTGCGAAATGGCAATAATAATATCACCTTTGTTAATGATGGGGTTTCGGTATCGGAATTCCGATGCATACTCAACTTCAACCGGTATACGACACAACTCCTCAATTACATATTCAGCTACCAAACCTGCATGCCAGCTGGTTCCGCAAGCCACAATGATGATGCGGCTGGCATTTTTGAATGCCTCAATATTGTTATCAACCCCACTCATTTTTATCTGTCCGGCGGCAGCGTCTAAACGGCCACGGAGGCAATCATAAATTGTGCTGGGTTGTTCAAAAATTTCTTTCAGCATAAAATGGTCGTAGCCGCCTTTTTCAATTGCAGCCAGTTCCATATCCAACTTGGTAACAAAAGGAGTAATTTTTTCGTTACCCAGGTTTTTAAGAATAAGCTCATCGGGCCTAACAATAGCGAGCTCATAATCATTTACATAAACAACCTCTTTGGTATATTCCAGCATGGGTGTGGCATCACTACCCAAAAAATGTTCCCCTTTACCAACACCAATTACCAGCGGACTTCCTTTTCTTGCTGCAATAATTGTATCCGGTGTATCTTCATCAATCAGTAAAATACAATAAGCTCCTGTAATTCTTTTCAATGCTATTCTTACCGCTTCCTCCAGGTTACACTCATTGTTCTTTTTGATATCTTCAATAAAATTCAGCAATACTTCTGTATCGGTATCACTGGTAAAATGGTACCCTTTGTTAAGCAATTCCTTTTTAATCTGTGCATAGTTTTCTATAATACCATTGTGTATCATGGCCAGCTTTCCGCTTGCAGACGTATGCGGATGAGCATTTCTGTCATTAGGCTCGCCATGTGTAGCCCAGCGGGTATGGCCTATGCCAATATGAGCATGAAGATTTTCTCCAATGATAAAATTTTCAAGGTCAGCCACCCTGCCCTTCTTTTTGTAAACTTTTAACCCTCCATTGAGCAGTGCTACGCCGGTACTATCATAGCCTCGATATTCGAGTCTTTTTAATCCATTTATTACAATGGGATAAGCTTCCCTTGGACCTGTATATCCTACTATTCCGCACATAAGTAATCTATTTAAAAGTTGAATTGGGGTTGATTAATAAATTGGATTTCTCCTGGAAAACAATCATAAAAATTCTGTGTTAAGACTGTGGACGGTGAGGACACCGCCCACGGCTGTCTACCCTGGCTGGTGACCCCACCAGCCATGGTTATCCGATAGCTATCGGATTTGAAATACACGCATTTGTAATTAAACAATAAAATTATTTTCAATACTTTGCAAAATAACGAAAATGGAGCTATAAATTGTAATTGGAGTTAAATGCTCTATTGATTTGGTTTCAATTTTATAATGCGTACCTTCTACAGAAAAAATAAAATTGTAAATGAATTCTTTATTTTCAGGCGTCTTTATTATTCTGACAAACAAAATCAACTATGAACCTTCTAATAAAAAAATCAGCCATTAAAAAACTATTCATTTTATTACTGGCAATAACTTTTGCAAATTTTTTGAATGCGCAAACGCTACCTGCTATAGGTACTAAAACCAATATATATTGTACGGCATGCAGAGAAGCACAACCGGGTGAAGATCCATTCCTTACAACGGATGGAAATATAAGAGCAGGCGATTTAATGCGTACGTTGAAATACAAAAAAATAAAAAAAATATATGTATCGCAGTTTAAACGTACTCAACAAACTGCCGATAGTATGTTCTTAAAATTAGGTATTGATACGGTGCAATATATTGCAGATGTATCCTGCACCGATTTATTTAATGCCATTGAAAAAAAACAGGACTGGAACAAGCATATCCTCATAATTTCTCACAGCAATATCATGCAAAAAATTATCTTTAAACTGGGTGTTACCGATTTTCCGCAACAGAATATCCCTGCCAATGAGTTTGATAATTTATACCTAATACGATATATAAATGAACAGCCTTTACTTGAGCAAAGTAAATATGGTAAACCGGCTGTTGCTTCGGAAGCTATAATGGATTAGTTAATTTTGCTTACCAATTTTTAGTAAACAAATATGGATTAATTATCCAGTTTAATTAGTTGATATCGCCAGCCAAAAAAATACCCCGAAGTATAAAATTAGTTTTATACATCTCATGACTTTCTACAGGTGGCAAACATTCTCATTCAGTAATGCAACAAAATGAATTAAAGAATAACTCCAAAAAAAAGAGAAGAAACAACAGCCACATGGCTTTCCGTTTCCTCTCTTTTAATAAACTCATTGAAAATTATTACTTCAACACAAAACTTTCTAAAAACTTAGTATTAAAATTTCCACTCCGGAAATCTTCATTCTTCATTAATTGCAAATGAAATGGAATGGTAGTTTTTACCCCTTCAATAACATATTCGCTCAATGCCCTGTACATGGTATCGATGGCTTCTTCACGTGTTTGCGCTATGGTAATAAGTTTACCAATCATACTGTCGTAGTAAGGAGGAATTACATAGCCGGCATACACATGGCTATCAACCCTTACCCCATGCCCACCGGGTGTATGAAGCACTGTAATTTTACCGGGGCTTGGTCGAAAATCGGTGTACGGATCTTCTGCATTAATACGACATTCTATCGCATGCATAGTTGGGTAATAATTTTGCCCGCTAATTTTATGACCGGCTGCAATTTTTATTTGTTCTTTAATTAAATCGAAATTCACCACTTCTTCAGTTACGCAATGTTCCACCTGAATACGGGTATTCATTTCCATGAAGAAGAAATTACGATGCTTATCTACCAGGAATTCTACCGTACCCACACTTTCATAATTAATAGCACCCGCTGCTTTGATGGCTGCCTCACCCATTCGCTCCCTTAATTCCGTCGTCATAAAGGGTGATGGCGACTCTTCCACCAATTTCTGGTGACGGCGTTGGATACTGCAATCCCTTTCACTAAGATGGCATACATTTCCAAACTGATCTCCTGCAACCTGTATCTCAATATGGCGTGGCTCTTCTACAAATTTTTCCATGTAGATGCCATCATTTTTAAAAGAGGCTGCGGCTTCTGTTTTTGCAGTGTCAAAAGCTTTTTCAATATCTTCTTCAGCCCATACAACCCTCATTCCTTTTCCACCACCACCGGCAGTTGCTTTCATTATGATGGGGTAGCCAATTTCTGTAGCACATTTTTTTGCATGTTCTACATTTTCCAACAAGCCATCTACACCAGGCACTACAGGAACCCCGGCAGCAATCATGGTTTGCTTGGCAGTGATTTTATCACCCATGGCATTGATCATATCGGGCGTTGGCCCTATAAACTTGATACCACTTTCACCACAAATTTGTGCAAACTTGGCATTCTCTGCTAAAAAACCATAACCCGGATGAATAGCATCGGCATTGGTAATTTCGGCAGCCGCCATTATAAAGGGAATGTTGAGATAAGAATCAACACTGGCGGGCTTTCCAATACATACCGCCTCATCTGCGAACTTAACATGCAGACTATCTTTATCGGCCGTGGAATAAACTGCTACAGTTTTAATACCCATCTCCCTGCAGGTGCGTATTACACGAAGGGCAATTTCTCCCCTGTTGGCAATTAATATCTTTTTAAACATAAAATTTAAATGTGGTTATTTGCATTAATTGGGTTCCACCAAAAACAACGGCTGATCGTATTCTACCGGGCTGGCATCTTCAACCAATACTTTAACTATTTTACCACTTACTTCACTTTCAATTTCGTTGAAAAGTTTCATGGCTTCTATAATACAAACTACTTTACCAACATTGACCTCGTCTCCCACATTAATAAAAATTGGTTTTGTTGGTCCGCTTTGGCGGTAGAAAGTACCAATCATGGGGCTCTTGATGATAATAAGATTATCAGCCTTTGCTGGAACAACAGGTGCTGGAGTTGCAGGTGCTGCTGCCGCAGGAGCTGCAGCTGCCGGAGCCATTGCTGTAAATACCTGATTTGGATTGCCATGCCCACCCTGAAAGATGTGCTGTACCGGATCCTTCTTTTGTTTTACTGTGATTTTGACACCTTCCTCTTCGATGGTGATTTCTCCAATATTGGTTTTATTGATGAGCTTTACCAGCTCCTGGATTTGTTTAATGTCCATGATTTTGCAGTATTAAAAGGTTTTTGCAATCGGGCGGCTAAGGTAGGGAATGATTTCTCAAAACCTACATTTAATTATAAATTAAAAAAACAGAAAAAAGCCCTTTTTGAAGTAAATATGATTAAAAACAAACCAAAAATGGCCATTTTGGCTAAAAATTGCACAAAATGAAAAAGGTCTGCTTTTTTTAAAAGCTGACCTTTTTGGTATAAAAATTTTCAATTATTCTTTTACTCGCTCTACATATTCACCCGTCTTGGTATTGACACGTATTAGCTCCCCTTCGTTTACAAAAAGCGGAACATTTACAGTTGCGCCGGTTTCAACAGTTGCTGGTTTTAATGTTTTGGTAGCGGTATCGCCTCTCATGCCGGGTTCGCTATAAGTAACCAACAGTACAATTTTATCTGGCAATTCCACACCCATTGGCATGTCTGTTTCGCCATTGATCAGCACTGTTACTTCCTGTCCGTCTTTTAAAAACTTAGGAGCATCTACCATTGCTTCCGGCACAGTAATTTGCTCGAAGGTTTCTGTGTCCATAAAGCTGTAGCCAGTATCATCTTTGTATAAATATTGGTAAGTTTTCTTTTCCACTCTTACCGGAAAAATATTTTCACCACTGTTCCAGGTAACTTCAATAGTACGGCTGTTATCAACCCCTTTTAGTTTGGCCCAAACTTTTGCGGCAGCACGGGCTGTTTTATTTTGTCCAAAATCTATTACTGTGTACAAGCTACCATCAATTTTAATGATAAGCCCCGAGCGCATGTCTGCTGTAGTTGCCATAAAATTTTATCTCCTAACCGCCAATGCGGATTGTTTTTGATTGATTTTTAAAAACCGATTTGTACCGATCAATTACAAACCGGCTGCGAAAGTAACAATAGTAATGGGAAAATGGAAATTTGAATGAATGGGAGCAGCTATTCAAAAAACAGCATCACTAAAATTTCGATATGGGTTGGATGGTTGAATGTAAAGATCGGTTCATTAAATGCGACGGAATAAACCTATTTGAAAAAAGAATGAACAAAAAATCAAATCTAATCCCTTACACCATTCCCCCACCATTACCTATTTCATCACCCCAACCTTTCCACCACTCCATTCCGGAAACAACGTTTTATTGTCATTTATTTTAAGATGAGCATTGGCTACTTCGCTAAAAATGCTCCTGAAATCAGTAGTTACAGCAAGGTCACGGCCATCGGCTAAGTTTTCTATTGATAACGGTTTGATATCACCCAACACCCTGCCCCCATTAACATCATTGCCCAATATAAAAGCGCAACTTGCTCTTCCATGATCGGTGCCACCGGTGCCATTTTGTTTTACGGTACGGCCAAACTCGGTAGTAGTCATCAGGGTAATATCATCCTGTAGGGGTTCAATATCTTTCCAAAAAGCTGCGATGCTGTTGCTGAGGTCAGCAACGTTTCTGGCGAAGACGCCATTTTCTGTTCCCTGGTTAAAATGGGTATCCCAACCACCACTTTCTGCAAATGCCACTTCAAGACCGATATCCATTTTAATCATTTGGGCTATTTGCTTTAATGAATTACCCAATGGACTAGCCGGATAGATTACTCCGGCTGCAGGACGGTAATTTTTGACATCCGTTTTTTGCAACATTTTAATGGCTTCAAAACTTTCTTTACCTGTTTTGCTGAGTAGAGAAGTGGTGGTTTGGTCGTACAACTCCTCAAAACTTTTTGCTGCTACATTGGCACCCATAGGATTTCCCTTTAGCTGTATAGCAAAATCCTGCAGGTTGCTGATGGCCATAGTTTCATTATCACCATAAAATGAACGGGGCAAAGCAGATGTCATACTAACTGCCCTGAAAGGTGTTGCATCATGCCCCATTAAACCAATGGCCCTGTTGAGCCAGCCACTCGCTGTGCCTTTACTGAAAGGCGTACCGCTTTCCATATAATCCTGTGCATCAAAATGGCTGCGGGTATTGTTGGGTGAGCCCATTCCATGCAATATTGCCAATCGCTTTTCACGAAACAAACTTTCAAATGCTACCATGGAAGGATGCAGGCCAAACCGTCCATCCAAATCAATCAAAGACCTGCCAGCCGTAGCTTTAGCTGCATCCATAAACAAAGTGGGCCGTGCCGCTTTCAAAAAATTATCAGTAAAAGGCGTTACTGCCATCAACCCATCCATGGCACCACGTTGAAAAATAAATACCAGTGTTTTTTTCTTTTTATATGGACGAATAATTTTATCACTGCCTGCTGCTGTAGCCAAAAAAGAGGGCACACCGCCAACGCCAATACTAAATAATGCAAGACCGGCTTTTTGTAAAAATGCTTTACGGGAAGACATGGGAATTGATAATTTTTTAATTGATAATTGATAATTGATAATTGATAATTATTTAATTGATAATTGATAATTATTTTACAAATGAAGTAACCTACTCAGTGTAACCCAACTTATTTCAAGCCCTTGCATTTCCTCCTCCCCCGCGGGGAGGCCGGGAGGGCTCTACGGGAAGACATGGGAATTGATGATTTTTTAATTGATAATTTTTTAATTGATAATTGATAATTGATACCCGTTTTTTCAATAGGTCTTACCTACTCAGCGTAACCTAACCCTTTTCAAGCCCTTGCATTTCCTCCTCCCCCGCGGGGAGGCCGGGAGGGCTACCGCTTTTGAAACTCCGGACTTCCTATAATAATGCCCACCACCTGTGCCAGCATACTGTTATTGCCGGCTGCGGAAGGCATTGCTTCATTGCCAGCTTTTGTTCGCTTACCCAGGTTTTTTTTCGCCAGTCTGTCTTCACTTATGTTGCGTTCATTTTTTTTATCCAACATCATTTCATCGGCATCCTTATTTTCCTCCATTATAGCATGATTTTTATCGGTGTTAGCCGTTGATTTACCGGCGGCCTCGCCAATTTTCTGCTGAATAAGTGGATCATTTACCAGCGGAGTTAATCGCTTTATGGTAGCAGCCACTTCTCTCTCAGGCAAAATTATTTTGCTGTAAGTTTTCAATGCATCGATGGCGCTTTCGGGCTCACGATTGTTATTGATGGCTGCAAGGTTAAATTCAACACCAGGTATTTTTTGCGATGCAAACGCCAGCCCAAAGTTCATCCTGTTTAACAAGGCACCGGTGTTTATCCAATACGTCCCTTTATCCGGAAAGCCGGTTGGGGCCTGGTAATAATATAATTTCTGTCCCATCTTATTAATCCATTGGTAAATCATAAAGGGCATTTTAACTGTAGCATCTAAGGCCCTCACGGAACTTATCGCCAACTCCAGCGGTGATTTTGTTTTCTGTGTAATTGCCTCTTTCGTCCAGAATTCGGGAGCAGCAACCATCGTTTTAAGCACTTCTTTTATATCGCCTTCTTTGGTTAAAAACGTTGCAGCCATTTTATCTATCAACGATGCCGGTGGATTATCGCTTACAAATTTAACAGCCAGCTTTTTACAAATAAACTTTGCTGTAGCGGCATTCGTCGCCAGCATATTAATTAAATCCAATCCTTCCTGGTAACCACCGCCAGCTGCAAACGAATTTCCCAAAACTATTTTAGCCTCGTTATCGTGCCGGTTGATGGCAAATAAAAAATCGCCTTTATGCACAAAACCTTTTGCTGCTAAATTATCTTCACCCAATCTGTCGATCATCTTTTTAACTGCACTGCCCGGGCCGTTTTCCATGGGATAAACCGTCCAGCCGGTAAGCACTTTTGCGGCGCTCGTTACATCTTGTTGTGTGTAACCTCCATCTACGCCCAATGTATGGAGTTCCATTATTTCACGGGCATAGTTTTCATTAAGCCCCTGGTTCTTTTTATTTTTAGTTATTTTCTCCACCAGCTTTGCTTTGTTGCCGGATGGATCCTCGTCTTTTGCTTTTTCTACTTGCTTTTCCAATCGCTGCTGCATTTTTTCCTGCCGTTGTTTATAGTCGCTGTTTTCCCCGGCACTACTGAAATTATCAAGATAAAACAGCATAGCCGGAGACTGTGCTGTTGCCAAAAGCAAATCCCCAAATTTGCCGGTAACATTTGGCCGTATAACATCTCTTTCATAAGCTGGAATATATTGGGCGCATTGATTTTTAGCAATAGAAACATTGAAATGGTTGAACCAGAATTCGGTTAAAACCTGGCTTAGCTGATTTTTGCTATAAGCTGCTGATAAAATTTTTTGACTAACAAATTGCTGAAATAATTCCTGTTGAGGCCGGTAACCTTTTTTCTCCATGTAAGCTTTTACAGCTTGCCGATATTCTTTTTTACCAATTTCTTTTAAGGAATCCTTACTAATTACCCCTTCTGATACAGCTTCTTTTACAATGGTTGCACCCCGGGGAAAGGTTGCCAAAACCTGTGTATTGCTCATCTGCAAAGCATCATATACACTAAGTCTTTCATTTAAAGCTGCATCATTTCGTTTACCCTCCAGTTGTTGCAAAAACCAATTCTCCAGGCCCAATTTTACCACTTCATCCATATAGCCCGGACTGTTTCCAAATGTAAAACGATCTATTAAATGAGCTGCGGCCTGCCGTTCTGTAAGAGCCGCTTGCTTGTAAGGCATTTTAAATATTGCCGGATTTGCATCTTGTTTATTAAAAGATGAAAGCACGATATTTAATAGTGAACTAATTGTGAGTACAAAAAAAACTTTGCCGGCTTTTACCATTTTTATAAAATTGTAGGGAAGTAATAATTAAACAACGATGATAAGATATTTATTATTGACAAAGGTTTAATGATTGGTTAATTAATTTGATATGCCATCAAAGATTAACCGGATACGCTTTGACGGCTTCAGAAAAAGGCCCGTCCGGATGGCAGGCCGGATGGACGATAAGAAAAATTGATATTTCGATGAAACCATGTTTCTTTTTTTACCACCTGCTTTTTTAAAACATTGGTTTCCCTACCTTTGCCTATGGCAATAAGAAATAACTCCTCCAACACAACTTCTTCCAACAAATTTTTCGGCGAAGGTTTAACATTTGATGATGTATTACTGCAACCTGCATACTCTGAGGTGTTACCCAGGGATGTAAACATCCATGCATTCCTTACCAAAACCATTCAACTAAATGTTCCCATGCTAAGTGCAGCCATGGATACCGTAACAGAAGCATCTCTTGCCATTGCCCTTGCACGTGAAGGCGGGCTGGGTATTTTGCATAAAAACATGAGTATTGAAAAGCAGGCCGACCAGGTTCGCAAAGTGAAAAGAAGTGAAAACGGGTTGATATTAGATCCCATCACCTTAACCCCCGATGCAACCATTGGCGAAGCGGTAAGGCTGATGAGAGAAAATAAAATAGGCGGTATCCCCATTATTGATGCCCAAAAAAAACTGGTAGGCATCCTCACCAACCGTGACCTCCGCTTTGAAACGCATTACAAAGACAAGGTAAGCACCGTGATGACAAAAGATAACCTCATCACCGCACCGGAAGGCACCGATCTTAAAAAAGCAGAACTCATTTTCAAAAAAAATAAAATTGAAAAGCTACCGGTTGTAAACAAGGCGGGCGTATTAATTGGCCTTGTTACATTTGGAGATATTTTAAAATTAACCAGTCACCCCCATGCTGTAAAAGATTCGTTTGGCAGGTTGCTGGTAGGCGCAGGCGTTGGTATTACAAAAGATACATTAGAAAGGGTTGCAGCATTGCAGCAGGCAGGTGTTGATGCCATCTGCCTCGATAGCGCCCACGGCCATACCAAAAATGTAATTGACACTTTAAAAGCAGTAAAGAAAAACTTTAAACAGCTACAGGTAATTGCAGGCAATGTAGGGACAGGTGCAGGTGCCAAAGCATTGGCAGATGCCGGCGCAGATGCAGTGAAAGTGGGCATTGGACCGGGTTCTATTTGTACCACCCGAATTGTAGCCGGTACAGGTGTACCACAAATTACTGCCGTAATGGAAGTGGCTGCTGCATTAAAAAATAAAAAATTGGGTATCATCAGCGATGGTGGAATTAGGTATACAGGAGATATGGTAAAAGCCCTGGCAGCAGGTGCAAGCTGCGTAATGATGGGCAATGTATTTGCAGGTACAGAAGAGAGTCCGGGCGAGTCTATTATTTACGAAGGCCGCCGGTTTAAACAATACCGTGGCATGGGCTCGCTGGGTGCAATGGCACAAGGCAGCAGCGACCGCTACTTTCAGGATGTGGAAGATGATATTAAAAAGTTTGTACCCGAGGGCATTGAAGGCAGGGTAGCTTTTAAGGGGCATTTAAAAGAAGTGGTGCATCAATACACCGGCGGATTAAAAGCAGGTATGGGCTATTGCGGAGCCAGCAATATTAAAGAATTGCAGCAAGCCATTTTTATTAAAATTACCAATGCCGGCATGAGGGAAAGTCATGCACATGATATTGACATTACAAAAGAAGCGCCTAATTATAGCAGGTAGTTTACAACAAAAGCCTGAAAGAAATTAAGTACAATACTATGATGAAAGTAGCTTTAGTTCTTTGGTAGTAAAATCAATTTTAAAATACAATTTTGAGCCGGGCTTTTTACCTCTATTGGGCTTCATTGGCGTCGCACTCTTGTACAGTATATCTTTATTAAGCTTTTATGCCAATATTGGTGATGTAATCTACAAAGGCACCACCATTAAGCTAGCCATAGAAGGCTGCAGTAAACAAAAGCCCACTACCATACACTTTTTAGCTTTCGGAAAATGCAATAGATTTGTTTATTACATTAAAAGATTAGGCATATACTTCGCAAATTAATACTGCTACGGCCTCGAATAAAAAGTGCTAGAAAATTTCAACAGAATCCGTTAAAAAATCATCCGCCGCGGCGGATTGAGCCGGGCAGAAACTTCAAAGTATCTTACTACTTGCGGCGAGTTCCTTGATTTTAGGATGCTGTTGAAATTTTCAGCCTTTTTATTCGCAGCCCCGTCCGACTGGCGTCAGCCGGGCGGGCTTGATTTTTTTTGTTACTTTTTTGCATCAAGGCAAAAAAGTAAATAGAGTCTAAATTAATATTGACAAGGCTTTGCGAACTAAGGACTTAATCCTATTAAATCATTTACCATGGCACGTATAGCAGGAATAAAAACTCAAAAAAATACAAAGGGAGAAATTACCCATGTTACCATCAATGTAAAAAAACATCAGGAGCTAATGCCGATGCTTAAAGAATTAGGCGTTATCTCTAAAACAAAGTTTCAGAAAGAATGTGAAGAGGGAATAACACTTGATGAATTAAACAATCGCTTAACTAAGCACATTGAAAGCCTCCCATGGAAAAAATAATTATTTATCCGGTTGTGGCGGAAAAATTGTTCCATCTTGTTGATGTTCTTTTTGAAAATGAATATTTTGGCTTCCTGGAAAGCGCCATTGAATACAAGGATAAAATTATCCATTTCATTCATACCATACCCAAGCCTTAAAAAAAAGAAAACTAAAAACAATAAATACGGTACTTGGTACTGTAGTTGTAAACCAAACCGAAATACAACTTATTTTATAACTTTCGATTACGATGACGATATTTATCTCATCAAAAATATTATCAACAACCATGGCCGGGACTACCCTGCTTTTATCCGTGGAATTAAATAATTTTTTTGTCCCGACAATAATTCACCTTTCAACTGCATTGGTCTCGCCTTAAGCTATACACCCTTCTACACTATATCGTTATTTACCTTTAATGCCAATATTTATGATATAATTTACAAAGGAGCCATCGTAACGCCGGCCATAAAAAGCTGCAGTAAACAAAAGCCTATGATACACTTTTTAGCTTTCGGAAAAAGCAGTAGATTTGATTATTAAATCATTTACCATGGCACGTATAGCAGGAATAAAAACTCTAAAAAATACAAAGGGAGAAATTACCCATGTTACCATCAATTTAAAAAAACATCAGGAGGTTATGCCGATGCTTAAAGAATTAGGCGTTGTGTCTAAAACAAAGTTTGAAATAGAATGCGAAGGCGCTGTGAGTGTAGATAAAGCCCGTGCAAGAACTATAGAATATGTAAAATCGCTGCCGTGGAAAAAGTAATCATTTCGCCTTTGGTAATGGATAAATTGGAAACGCTGATTGACATTCTTTTTGAGGAAGAGTATTTTGGTTTTATGGAAAGTTGCATTGAATATGTTATCGATGTTTATGATTTTATTTTAACAATTCCCTCATTAAAAAAGAAGCGCACAAAAAATTCGAGGTACGGTGATTGGTATTGTAGCTACAAAAAAAACCGAAATACAACCTACTATATCACATTTAATTTTAATGATGATATTTACCTAATAAAAAATATCATCAACAACCACGGCCGGGATTATCCTGCTTTTATTCGTGGAATTAAATAATTTTTTTTATCACGACAATAATTCACCTAAAAACTGCATTGGCGTCGCAGCCGATAGCTATCGGCTCTTGTACTTTATATCAATATTATGCCAATAAAAAACTTTGCATCTTTGCTCCTTAGCATCTTTGCGTGAAAACCCCCACAAACCAACAATGAAAAAAAACTTACTGCGCTTTTTATTCATTTTTACACTTGTAAATTTGCAAATTGCAACATTTGCACAGGATTCTTCTCACCTCCGCATTTCCCTGCTTACCTGTACTCCGGGCGAAGAGTTGTATTCTACTTTCGGGCACACCGCCATCAGGGTGGTTGACAGCAGCAGCGTTACCGACTATGTATTCAACTACGGTACTTTTAATTTTGATGATGATGGATTTTATCTAAAATTTATCAAAGGCAAACTGATGTATTATCTATCAGCAGAAGATTTTGCTGTTTTTAAAGAAAATTACAAAGCCGACAACCGGGGCATTACCGAGCAGGTATTAAACCTCTCAGCAGTCGAAAAAATCGGGTTTCAACAGGCGCTTTTCAATAATATAAAAGAAGAAAACAAATTCTACAAATACGATTTCTTTTTCGACAATTGCACAACACGCCCAAGGGATTTAATTGTTAATTTTAAAAATCCCCATCCGCAGCCGGTCGCTGTAATGCCCGCTGGTACAAGGTTCCGGCAAGCCATACACAGTTACCTCAATAAAAATGAAAAACACTGGAGCAAACTGGGCATTGATCTGTTGTTAGGCGCCCCAACAGATGCTGTAATGACGGCAACCCAATCTCAATTTTTGCCTGATGTATTAATGACGTCGTTAGATAGCAGCAACAAAAAAATCTCCTTGCTATTGTCAAGCAAAAATCTGTATGCAATTGATACAGATAAAAACAAAGGATCCATTTTTACTCCGGTAGTTGTATTTTCTTTGCTGCTCATTTTCATCGTAGGGTTGAGCTTATCAAAAAATAAATGGGCCATCATCTTTATTCAGGGCTTGGATGGGTTGTTGTTTTTTTTATCGGGTGCTGTTGGTATCCTGCTCATTTTTATGTGGACTGCTACTGACCATGCCATGTGCAAAAATAATTACAACTTATTGTGGGCCTTACCCACCAACACCCTGCTGGCTTTTTTTACAAACAGCAAAAAATTGTTTGTAAAAAAATGCTTTCTGTTTACTTCCATCTTGTTAGCTTTTGTAGTATTAACCTGGTTTTTTTTACCTCAACAAATGAACAGCGCCTTTTTACCAATTGTTTTATTGTTAATTTACAGAAGCGCAGTAAAATATTTTTTATAATATTTCATACTATTCATAAATGCTTTTTAAGTTTTAAAGGATGGAAGAAAAATCTTTTCAATACAACGAATCAAAAATTTGCTATAGAATAATCGGGCAAGGTAAACCAGTAATACTCTTGCATGGGTTTGGAGAAGATGGAACCGTTTGGGAGCGGCAGGTAACAGCATTACAAAATAATTACCGCCTCATCATTCCCGATATTCCCGGCAGCGGAAAATCTCCATTGGTGGCCAATGCAAATATTGAAACCTATGCTGAAATCATTAAAGATCTTGTAAATATTGAGCGTTCGCAAGTGGCCTCACAGGGTGGAGATTTAGAGAATGTTTCTCTTATCGGCCACAGCATGGGCGGCTATATTGCATTGGCTTTTGCAGAAAAATATCCGCAGTACCTTAACAGCCTCTGTCTTTTTCATTCTTCGGCATTTGCAGATGGGGAGGAAAAAAAAGCAACCCGAAAAAAAGCCATTGAATTTATACGTGAAAAAGGCGCTCTCACTTTTTTAAAAACCAGTATTCCAGGTTTGTTTAATGAAGCATTTGCTGCAGAAAACGAGTCGGTTATTTCATCCTTAATCAGTAAAGCAACAAACTTTACCGATACTGCTCTTGTACAATATTACGAGGCAATGATTGCAAGGCCAGACAGAATTCAGGTTTTGAAAAATTTTCCGAACCCCGTTTTATTTATTATTGGCGAACATGATAAGGCTGTGCCATTACAAAGCAGTCTTGACCAATGCTACCTTCCTGCTATATCACATGTACACATATTGGAAAATGCGGCTCACATGGGCATGTATGAACAAACAGCAAAAGCAAATTTGGCTTTGATCAATTTTTTATCGCAAGTTTAACAATTGGTAAAATCTTTGCCAACACTTATTTGAACATGGTTTTATAGCAGATTACTATCCGCAGAAAAGCCTCATCAGTTAACTTTAGGGCGGTTTGTCTTTATCTTTATAACAATGAAGAAATTTTTAGTTACTATATTATTATCCTTCTCATTAATTACCACATTTGCTGCCCATATAAAAGGCGGTTTTCTTAATTATAAATATTTAGGCCCTGGTATTGTAAATCCAGGTTTTTTAAGGTACAAAATAACGTTAACAGTATACATGGCTTGTAACCCCAGTTCAGGCCAGTTGACAGACCCTATCAATTTAACTATTTTTAATGGAAACGGGACTACTCAGATAGCTAATCCTTCTTTAAGTATTACTTCAAAATACGATCTTGGTAAAATTGCCGATGACCCATGTATTACCGGGAACCAGGCTGGTTGCTATTATACCATTGTGATTTATGAATTGAATAATTATGAACTCCCTGTAACAACAGACGGCTACACCATCAGTTATCAACGTTGTTGCAGAATTGCCAATATGGACAATGTGCAGAGCTCTGGCCAGGTAGGTAATACTTATACTATTAAAATTCCCGGAACGTCTTCACCTGTATCAAATGCCAATCGTAATAGTAGTCCGGATTTTGCCATCAATGATACAGCAGTAGTTTGCGGCGGCAGTTATTTTACTTATCCGCTACAAGCTATCGATCCGGATGGCGATTCCTTAACCTATTCCTTATGTGCAGCTTTTGAAGGCGGATCCGTATCAGACCCATCCCCATTTCCCGCCGAAACTCCGCCTTATAGTAATGTTAATTATGACGTTGCCTATTCGGGTAGTCAGCCAATGGGCAACAATGTAAAAATTGATTCAAAAACAGGTTTATTAAGTGGCGTGTCGCCGTTCATTGCTTTCTCCGGCGAATATGTAATAACCGTTTGTGTAGCTGAATATAGAAATGGGGTGTTTTTTGCTGAGTCCAGAAAAGAATTGCACATACGGGTAAGAGACTGCGTTCCCATAAAAGCAAGGCTGGATCCCAAACCTGTAACCTGTGATGGTTTTTCGGTTAATTTTTCCAATGCAGAAACACTCCCCTCCGGCACTACATATATATGGAATTTCGGTGATACAGGCGCTGGAATTGACAACATATCCACGCTACCAACACCTAGCCATACCTATACAGATACCGGTGTGTATAAAGTGAAATTAACAGTAACATCCGGTGGTTTTTGTTCAGATTCAACATTGTTATTGGTAAAAGTTTACCCTGGTTTTTTCCCTGATTTCAAAACTATTCCTCCTCAATGCAAAGGAATTCCTATTAGTTTTCAGGATTTAACTACCACCAGCTATGGCATACCAACCGGATGGCGCTGGGATTTTGGTGTGCCGGTTTTAACCAATGATACTTCCATAGTAAGAAACCCTTCTTACACCTATGCCACTTCGGCCACTTATAAAGTTAAGTTGATTGTTGGCAACACTTTTGGCTGTGTGGATACAGTTTTCAGAGATATTATAGTTGTTGATAAACCGCCATTAACACTCTTTCCAAAAGATACTTCTTATTGTGCCTTGGACAGTGTTATGCTTAGTGCAAGCAGCACTGGTGCCGGCAGTTATTCATGGATACCTGGTACAAGTATCATTAATGCCAATACAGCTACGCCCATTGTTTTCCCTGCGGTAGCAACCAAATATTATGTTACGTTTAATCAAAACGGATGCATCGCAACAGATTCCGTTATTGTAACCCCGGCAAATGATGTTAACGCAGTAATTACTGCATCAGCTACCAATATATGTGAAGATGATACTCTTACACTTACAGCTGGCAGCAAATACAATAATGTTAGCTGGCAGTGGAGCCCGGGCGCTTCAATAATAAATGATACCGCAAAAATCACCAAAGCTTTTCCTGCTGCCAGTACGCAATATACCTTGCTGGTAAAATGGGGCAAGTGCAGTGCTTTAGCTACAAAAGATATAACCGTTAAGCCATTAGCAGTTCCACAGGCAGGGCCTGATACTTACATCTGCCTTGGGCAAGGCAGTGCTCAACTATCAGCAAGTGGAGGTAACAGCTACCAATGGATTCCAACTACCGGATTGAGTAACCCCAATATTGCCAACCCGGTTGCCACACCGGTTGTAACTACGCAATATAAAGTGTTGATTGGTATTGCAGGATGTTCGGCAACCAAAGCAGATAGTATAACTGTTTTGGTAAGAGCCCTGCCGCCGGTAAATCTTACCAACGACACCTTAATTTGTTCTATAGATACGCTTCAATTGCAAACCAATGCAAGTGGCAATTTTGCGTGGAGTCCAAATTATATGATCAGCAGCCTTACCAATCCAAAACCATTGGTAAGTCCGGATGTACCCACTACTTACAGGGTAACGTTAACCGACTTATTTGGCTGTATAAATACGGATGAGGTTTTGGTAGATGTAAAATTGTTTGTAACAATTGATGCAGGAAATGACACGACCATCTGTAGTACCGATGGAGTGATATTAAATACTAACAGCGATGCACTTAGTTACAAATGGAGCCCTGGTATTTACCTTAACTCCGATACAGCTAAACGGCCACTTGCAACACCGCTTACCTCACCCATTACCTACTATGTTATTGGCAATATTGGCAAATGTCAAAGCAGGGATTCTGTCACTATAAGAACAGTACCCTACCCGGTTGCAAATGCAGGTAACGATATTAATATTTGCTACGAAGCAAATACACAGTTGACTGCAACAGGCGGAAGCAGTTATTCATGGCAGCCTGCCACATTTTTATCCAATCCCAATATTGCCAACCCAATGGTAATGAATGCAACTAACACTACCCGTTATACTGTATTTGTAAAAGATAATCTGGGTTGCCCCAAAACAGTTACCGATGAGGTGTTGGTAAGTGTACGGCAGAAAGTAAATGCAAGCACCGGGGTTAGAGATACCAGCATAGTAATTGGTCAATCAGTACAGTTTAATGGCAGTGGTGGAGACGGATACCAATGGTCACCCGCCAACTGGTTAAGCAGTACTGATATTGCCAGCCCTGTTGCCAAACCGGAAGACAATATTGTTTATAAATTACTGGTAACTGCCATACCGGAAAATTGCATTGGAGAAGATAGCGTTAGGATAAAAGTGTTTAAACTGCCGCCCAGTTTTTATGTACCCACAGCATTTTCACCCAATGCAGATGGCACTAACGATATCCTGCGGCCAATTGCCTTGGGCATGAGGTCCATCAAATATTTTAAAGTATATAACAGGCTGGGGCAATTGTTATTTTCCACTACCCAAAATGGCAGCGGATGGGATGGCACTTTTAAAGGCAACCCGCAAGACCCGGCCACCTATGTATGGATGGCGCAGGGAGAAACCTTTACCGGAGAATTGATTACACGAAAAGGATATGCAGTGCTGGTAAGATAAAGTATTGTTTAACACAACTGTCCGGCTAAAATTCTTTCAATACACAATCTGTTAGGATTGTTTTTTGGGCCTCCACAATGTTATTAAGGTAACAGAAAAACAATAATGAATAATGAACAAGGAATATCGAATAATGAAGTAATTTGGCCATTTCTACACCTGCCTGTCGGCATAGGCAGGTTCAATATTCACTGTTCGATATTTAATATTTTATTACCGCTCCTTATCTTTATGACATTGGGCTTTGCAGTACAGTAACAACTTATCCCAAGGCAGGTCTTGCTCCTTTAGCTATTCTTCAATTTCCAATTTCTCCTTTAACTTCCTTCAGATTAAACCTTACCATTAACAGCGTTTTTCCCTGGCAAATGATTGCTTAAAATCCGGCTCCTTCGGCACATGGCCTTCATAGAAATTTTTTACAAATGGCACAGCATAAAAATACCCTGTCGAGGGTATTGTCTTGTGTTGATAACCCCAATATTTTTACGATACAAAAAAACCACAAACATGAAAAAGACACTACTCCTCGTAAACCTTTTACTGGCAAGCCTTGTAATACTTAGCCAACCTGCAAAAGAATGGACAAAAAAATTTTCCGGCAATGTTAAATGGTACCAGATTTCCGATGCCGGGATTTTGATTGTATGCACCGGCGATGCGCTCTATGGGCTAAATCCGGAGACTGGAACCGAAACCTGGAAGATTGATAAATTAGATGACGTAAAAGAAGAAAATTACGATCCAATTGAAGGGACACCTTATGCAGCCCTTATAAAAAATAAATTTTTTAAAGGCGTTGAGCATACTATTATTGATGTTGCAGCCGGTAAAATTATTGCCAGCTCACCCGACTTCGACATTATGAATATTGTAAAGAGAATTCACATTAAAGAACAAAATGCAATGATGCTGTATGGCTTTAGCAAAAGCAATGGCAAACCCACCATGGTACTGTTTTCACTGGCGGATGGGCATAAAATATGGGAACAAAAAAAGCTGTTTGACAAAAACAGTGAAGAGGTAGTTTCAAATGGTTTAGCGGTGGATGATGGCATTTTTATTGCTACCACCAAAAATATTTACAAACTAAACCCGGCATCCGGAGAAGTACTTTGGAGTGTTGACAGAAAAACTGAAAAGCCGGTAGCCCAGGTGGTAGAAGGAAAAGGCGGCATGTTTGGGAAGAAGAGCCATGTTGATTTAAGCTCCAATGCTACCTCTTCCAGCGCACAGTTTTTTTTACGCAACAATAACAATGACAAAATTTATTTCTGGAACCAGGAGGTATTGGTTGCCTACAACAACACAGATGGTAAACCAGTAACAAAGGAAGTGGAGCTACAATCGCCTGTTGCCTATATTTTATATGATACCCATGGCATGTTAGTTACCACCAGCGAAAAAACACAAAAAGATATTGCCAAGCAGGGCGAAAGTGGCGGTGGCTTATTAGGCAAAATAAAACGCAGCAGTTCTTCCGGTAAAAACCGGGCTTCCATTCTTTGCATTGACCCGGAAACCGGCAATAACAAATGGGATAAAGAAATAGATTTACAAGGCGATATAAATGCCTACAAACTATCAGGTACCAAATTAATATTGGCTACTGAAAGAGACAATGGCGACAATTATATCAGCATTATAGATTTGGATGCTGGCAAATCAGTAACCAAAAAACCACTGTTCATCAATGGCGAAATACGTGACTTACAGATAATGCCCCAGGGACTTTATTACAGAACATCCGAAGAAATAAATATTCTTGATCTGGATAAAGGAGAAAAGGCATGGAAAAAAGGATTTAAAGTAAAACATTGTGTTGGAAGCAATGCCAGTGATAAATTAGGCTATGTATTTGCAAACGATATTGTTTACAAAGTAGATTTTACAACCGGCGATTTACAGGAATGGATTAAAGGCGTAAGTTTTGAAGGAAAAGAAGACCCTACTGGTTTGCAGGTAAGAGAAAACGGCATATTACTTACCTCCGATCAAAATGCAACTTTATATTCTTTGGATGGAAAAGTGGCCTGGCATTCTTACAACAAGGCACCAGGCAAAACTGGTATGGGTAAGGTGTTGAGTGGCCTGGGAGGGTTGGCAGCAACTATGATGGCGGCAGCAGAAGTAGCCAACACTGCACAACTTAGCTATGCAAAAGGTTACTACGGCAGCACCAGCCCTGCATTGGACAGAGATATAAAAAACAGCGAGGCAAATGCGGCCGCTTTTGCAGGTGCTGCTGCCGCCAGTTTTGCATCAATCAGTAAAAGATTTAAGGCAACCAGGCAGGCAAACGATTTTATGGCGGTACTAACTTCAATAGGGGGCAACAACCAGGCTAGCAGTTCCGGTGCTGTTATTGTTAGTAAGATAGATGGAAAAAATATTTCCAGCATACTTTTAGGCGACAAAACACCCGACTATAAATTAGATGAACTAGGCAGAATGATTTATCAAAAAAGTGAAAGTGACGAGATGAAAGGTTTTAAATTTTAAGTGAGGCGTGAATGGGCAATGGGCAATAGGCAATATGCAAGATGCAATGGGCAATGGATGAATTTCACCATTGCCCATTCAATGTCGTTGACTTAAGGACAACCGCCGTAAGGGTTTGCAACCGCTGACGGGGTTGGGCTAACCCCGACGGCGG
>Ga0163147_10001666_pt1 | contig 33344 bp, 26 predicted proteins | sample OliLakLV19MP6G1_FD_148597 | JGI IMG/M metagenome (GOLD analysis project Ga0163147, IMG submission 148597) | Freshwater microbial mat bacterial communities from Lake Vanda, McMurdo Dry Valleys, Antarctica- Oligotrophic Lake LV.19.MP6.G1 | ecosystem: Environmental > Aquatic > Freshwater > Lake >...
CATCAAGGATACCTTCAACGCCTCTTGTGCCTTCTTCTGCGCGTCCTTGCCCGCTTTCGTCCGCTGCTTTCCAAATAAGCGCACCGGTTTCGGCTCTGGACTGAAGGTGAGCCCATCCCACCTTGCGTTCTCCGCCAGAGCAAGTCGAAGCGCCTTCATATAACCTTCTTCTTGGTCGAGTGGATTCTCCGGACGCGGCTTGAAGTCGAGCATGTCGAGCACACGAAGACGCTGCGCCTTCTGGAACTCGATGAGTTCATCGCCCGTCAGCTCACGATAGACATGACCATCCTTTTTCACCCGGCCCACAGCTCGCCAGCGAAGATTAAACAACATGCGCAACTGACCAAGCCGCCTCGCCAGACGGAACTGCAAATGGCCTGCGAGTTTCGGAAAATACTTCATCTCCTCCGTGTCAGGAAGCGGAGTTCTCGGACATTCTGGAAGGATGATTTGGGCAAGTATTTTGAACTCCTCAAGTTCAGCTTCAGTCGCCCGCCGTCCTTGGCTCCCGCAGGGTTCCTGCTCAAAGGAATGCCCGGCCTGCCCCTTGCGCTTCCGCCAGAGCTTCACGTCTTCACCTTGCAGGCGGAACGTGCCGAGATGCTCCACCCCAAAGACGATCTTCCCTGTCTTGGCTTCATCTGTCGAAGCCGAGATCACACGCTGGCCGTCACGAGGCTCGCCCTTAAACACCTTGGCACGGCACCAAGCCCCGGCGAAGCGAACACCGAGATCAACGCTGAGGAGACGAAACGGCTCGAAGTCCTTTGCGCACCAGAATTTGGCGGCGTTCAGCTTGACCTTCTTCGTAGTCACAGCTTCCTCCGTTCTTTTATCGCCGGATGCTTCTCTCAATTTCTTCTCGGTCTCGGCATCAACTGGCCAACGGAGATAAAGGCGGGTGAATTCGCCATTGAGCGGTGGCCCGAAGCGGACCGAGTCTTCGCTGCGTTTGGCTGGGTCTGGATTCTTTTTGTCATCCACCTTCGGCGTTCCTGCGATCAGGCCATCCACTTCTACCGACATTGCCATGGAAAAATGAAACGCGCCACCATCACGCACAGGTGGCAAGAGCGACGCGCTTACTTCTAGAGCTGTTTTGGGAGCCTCCTTTTTGGCTTTCGCAGCCTTGGCTTTCTCTTCACGGCGAAAATCGGGGGCTTCTTCGATAACCATTGGCGGCGCATACAGCGACTCCACGGACATCCCCTTGCCATTAGTGATCCGATCACGCTTCAAACGGCGGTAACTCAGCGTCAGCGGATAGTCAGCCCCCTCAGGTCCGCCGTCCTTGAGCTTCTCTCTGGCCATGGCTGCATTGGTCCGCACCAAACAAAATCCCCCCTTCTCTGGCTCATCAAAAAGATCGAGATGCGGGTACGGCTCGATTTTGCAGGCAAAGTCCAGCGGTCGGAAACTCACCTGGCCATGCCTGTTTTCTGTCCCCGGAAGAGTAATGGAAATCGGTCGCAGGCTCAGCACGGTCTCCTTGTCTCCCGTGCTTTCAGCATTCGCGCACCTATCCTCGGATCTATCCGTGAGAAGCTCCAGTTCCTCCTTCGCTTCCGCATAGCGCACATACCACGAGAGGAAGTTCTTCGGCTGCCAAGACTGCTTTCCTTCCCAATCCTCCTGCCAAAGCGGGAAATACTCCGGCTCGCACAACTTTTTGAACAGCGCCGCACTGCCAAAGCCACCGCCGCTGTCAGCTTGTGCTTTGTTGACCATTGCCTCCAGCGCGTCGCCGTCAGGATCTTTGTCATTTGAAGCCGTGACGAAGTCCTCTCGCAATTCACCCCAGCCGCCAATAGTTCCCCGGCGCAGCCCGTAGCCAATGCTGCCGCCCAGCTCACCCAGCAGCCGCTTCATCAAGTCCGCGCGGCTGTCATCAAGTATCCCGCCCAACGCTTTGGGTTTACCGTTGGCACCATTCCACTCACCTTTAGCTTGCATCGCAAACACCTTCTTGGCCTTCTCATCATAATCAGCCTGCCGCTTGTCCGACCGGATTCGATACTTGAAGACTTCCTCCGCCGCACGCTTGAAGGCGGACTTATCGAAGTCGAACCAGACCGCTCGCTCCTTTACAGTAATTCCTAGGCAGTTGGTGAAATACGGGAACAAGGGCTCATCACCTTGGGATTGGTAGGGCATGTAGGCCAAAGGCTTGCCTTGGTCATCCGCAAGTTCTTTTTCGGGGTCTGCCTTCCTCACATATTCCCAAGCATCACGGGTCACAGCCTCTCGGCAGCCATCGACATCTTTCAGCAAGATGTAGCGGAACAAGGGCTGCTCGAACGCATTATCACGGGCACCAAAACGCAGCCGAGGAAACACTTCCACCGAAGCTGCAGCTTTGTTCACAATCTCTATGGCATTTGCAATCTGCTCAGGGCTGAGGCTGCAATATTTTGCAGTCTTCTCGGGACTCAATGCCTTGAGGTAGGCATCACGCACTGTCAACGCCTCTTTCCCCACCTTCTCGGCCACTACTTTATCGACAACAGCAGTGATCTGATCGGTAGTCTTTTTTTTCTTCGCCCTGTCATTCTCGACGACTGTCTTGGCGTGTCGCGCTTTGCGCCAAGTCACCATATCTGTGTCACGCTGTGCTAACGCAGCTTTGACCGCAGATGAAAGTTCATCGTCGAGCAGTCTCACATCATCGACCACAGAAGATTTTAGTTTGCGATGGAGCACGTCATAGATGCCGCCTCCTGGAAGCGTTGTATCACCGTTTTCATTGGACAGAATAGCGATCCATGTGCCCGCGAATGACTTGAGATTCTCCAATGAGTCTGCGAGTTCATCGCCATCTTTACCTGCCGTGGCTTGCGAGAGCAAAATCTGATACGCTCGCTCCAAATGTTTTTTGTTTACCTCTTTACCTGTGCTTTTCCAGCAATAGATACGCTTGAGAAAGTCATTCAAACATGCGGCTCCATTCCAAGTTGCGGATGGATACCTTTCACTCAAACGCCGAACAAGTTCATCAGTCTTCGTTCCCATCGCACCCGTCGTCAGCGTGCGCCAGAGTGGATTGAGGTCTGAATTGAAGTCCTTCTTCCAAGCCTCCTTGGAATCCCGAACCAGTCCGATCAAAGCCAGGATGTAATAACAGACCGCATCTTGAAACAGACGATGCGTGGTTTCCAAAGCTCGACGCGTCTTAGAATTCTCCCGCGGAGGCTTCGAGGTCTTCTGCCGCTTCGGATCACTCGCTAAAAGAGTCTCCTCAACCAACACTTCATAAGTTCGATACACTGTGTTCATAAATGTGTGTTCCGCTTCGACTTAACCTGCCTAGCCATTTACTTTCACCGCATCCTGAAACAGATCGTGATTTTTCCAAAGGGCGTCTTCGGGGTTATCCGAGAAATTTCCCCAGTCGTCGGGAGATTTCGCGATCTTGACACCAGCTTTGAGCTTTTGAACGCGGTTGACACGGCCTTGGTAGATGCGGTTCATGTGTGCGAAGATGTGCTTGCTGATTGAAGAATTGCTGTCCTAGTCGAGGCGGGAAATACTTTTGGATTACTAAGCTGCGTCTGGCAAGCTCGCGAGTGGGGTGACTCGGCGTTGTTACTCTCAGGCTAGGGTGAGGAGGTCGGTGCGGAAGGTGCGGGGGGCGTTTCGTTCGTGGCAGTGGGTGGTGAGGTTGCTCATGATTTGCCCGCGATTTAAGCAGAGGGGGTGGGACACTGGCAGTCCTAGGGGTAATTTATTTTACGTTTTATTTTGTTTGTTTCATTTCGTTGTGGCGGAAGGAAGGCCAGGCCGACGTTGGTAAGCTTTGTGAACTACTCGAATGGGTTGATGGGTGTGATATGGGCGATCTCTGCGAAATCAGCGGTGTTTTCGGTGAGGATCACTGGGATTTGTTCGCGGATCATGAGGGCGGCGAGTTGGTGGTCGAAGTAGTTCTGCCGCGTGATGCCGCCTTCGACGCAAAGGTCGAGGGCGAGATGTGTGGTTTCGACCGTCAACGGCAAGGTAGTGAGGCCGCGCAAGCGGGCGATGGATCGGATTTTTTCGCGGGCCACTTTTGGGCTGTCTGCGGGCTGATTTTTCGGGCCGGTAAGGTTCGGATACATCTCAGCGAGATTTTGGACGGAAATGAATAGCTCGATCTCGGGCCGGAGTCGCTGTGCGAGGATGAGTCGGGCTCGCTCGTGACGGGGATCGGCAGCAAGGGTCGCGTAAATCAAGACGTTGGTATCTACCAAGACCCGCCCCGCTAAGTCCTCAACGTGCATAGGTTTGTTCTCTGGTGAATTTGCCTGCGAAACGTCCTGAGGAAGTCACGATATCATCGGAGGCAGGGGCCTTTTCACGCAGAAAATGTTCTAAAGCCAGCTCGAATATTTGGCTCCGAGACCTCCGCTCCTGTCGTCCGAAGCGGTCTGCTTCATGTAAGAGGTCTGCATCTATAGTAGTACTAACATGGGACTTCATACCATGAGTATGAGATGTTCACCTCGATTTGTCAAGGAAGAGGCTAATCTTCGCGTTTCCAGCGGTAAGTTTTTTCTGTGTGTTTGCGGGTGGTGACTTCTTGGCAGAATTGGCTAGGTTGTCGGGCAGATGATTCCCTTCAAAAATCTTGCGGAGACGCGCACGGCGGACGGTTCGCGCTTTTCTCTGCATGAACACGATGGGCAGTATTTCTTGAAGCTGAATGGACGTCAGCTCATGGGCTCAAATTCCACGGTATCAGAGCTGATGCTCGCGGACTTGGCGTGCGACTTTTCAAAGGGCATTGAAAGTCCAAGAGTGCTGATCGGTGGTTTGGGCTTGGGGTTTAGCCTGCGGCGTGTGTTGGAGCTTGTCGGCCCAAATGCTGTGGTAGAGGTCGCGGAATTGTTGCCCGATGTGGTGGCATGGAACAGAACTTTCTTGGGCGGGCTCAACGGAAAGCTTCTGGATGATCCGCGTGTGAGAGTGGTAGAGGGCGATGTTTTTCGAAGCATTAAGCAAGGTGCCGCGCGATGGGATGCGATTCTTCTGGATGTGGACAATGGGCCGACCTCGTTCGTGCAGCCTCAGAATAGCCGCATCTATACGAGCAATGGGCTGGGTCTCATTCACCGGGCGCTGCGGACCAAGGGGCGCGTGGCGTTCTGGTCAGCGGAGAAGGAGCCAGCTTTTCTTGCGCAATTGTCACGGTCTGGGTTTCGTGCGCAAGAAGTCGAGGCGAAGGCCCATGAGCGTGCCAAGCGATCTGCGCACAGAATCTACGTGGGCGAGGCTCTTTAGCTAGGAGCTAGGCGCGACCGAGGTGGGTAGCGTGATAGGAGCTGCCTTTTGTTCCGCCGTGAAGACCATTCTCTGTTGACTTGTGCCAAGGGGAAAAAATTGAGACGCTATTTCGAGTAATATTCGTTCTTTGCGAAACCCAGACATAACTCCCCCCCCAGATGCTCGACTGGCTGCGTAATTTTTCTTTGGGTGTGTGGGCGCTTATTGGGCTGGCGCTGGCGTCGAGTGTTTATCTGGTGACGCGTCCCACGGCCTCTTCGAGCGACCATGCATTCTGGGTATTTGCGCGTCTGCATTTTCAGGCTTATGAGCCGTTCATTCGCGAGTGGAATGAGAAAACTCCGGAGATGCGGATCGAACCGTTGCTGGTTTCATTGCCGGCGATGGAGCGGAGGTTGTTCTCGGGATTTATGTCGGGGACACCGATGGCGGATTTGTTTGAGATCACGCAAAATGTGACGGCGCGCTTGATCTCAGGGCCAGCGGAGGATATCGGGCTGCGGGACTTGACGGATTTGCTCAAGGCTGAGGGGCTGTTGGATGCCATTAATCCACCGTCGTTTTCGCCATGGACGTTGCGCGGGCGAATTTACGGACTGCCACACGATGTACATCCGGTTCTGCTTACATACAGATCGGATCTCGTCGAAGCGGCGGGCATTGATGTGAACGAGATCGAGACGTGGGAGGATTTTGTGAGGGTGATGTGGCCGCTCCAGCGCACGGGTGGGGCGGGTGGGGAGGATCGCTATCTGCTCAACATGTGGCAGACCAATTCCGAGTTATTGCCGGTGTTGATGCTCCAAGCCGGGGGCGGCTTTTTTGATGCGAACCTTCGTCCGGTTCTGGATTCCGAGGTGAATGCGATGGTGATGGCTACGATTGCGACGTGGTGCACTGGTCCGAAGCGGATTGCGATTGATGCTCCGGAGTTCAGTGCCTCTGGCAATGCATTAAAGATACGCGGGCAGGTCGTGGCGGCGATCATGCCGGACTGGCTTGCAGGAGTCTGGAAAACCGACATTCCTGGCTTGTCTGGGAAGCTCAAGCTGATGCCGCTGCCAGCGTGGACCAAAGGCGGGCGGCGAACGAGTGTGATGGGTGGCACGATGATGGGCTTTAACAAAAAGGTGTCCGAGGAGGTATTTCGGGAGCAGTGGAAGTTTGCGCAGTTTCTTTACCGCTCGCCCGCGCTTGCGGCGGAGATGTTTCGGCGTTCGATGATCATTCCGCCGGATCGTAATCTCTGGAGTCTGCCGGTCTTTGACGAGCCGGATCCGTATTTTAGCGGCCAGCCTGCCGGGCGGTTATTCATCGAGCAGGCGCCGGATGTCCCGCTTCGGGTCTCGTCGCCATTTTTCAATGGTGCCAATGAGCAATCCGGCCAGGCGTTGTTGCGGCTCGTGGAATACGCCAACGCGAATGGTGTCTATACGGTCGAGGGTTTGCTGCCGAAAAGCCGGGAGCTTCTGGCCGAGGCGCAAGCGCAGTTGAAGCGCCAGATGGAGCGCAATGTTTTTATGAGAGAGGCCCAATGAGCAAAAGCCGCACGCCGTCTATAACGCCTTGGCTTTTTCTCGCGCCGTTTCTCGTGACGTTCGCTGTCTTCACGATCTACCCGCTATCGCAGTCGTTTGTTCTCTCGTTCCAGCAAACATTCGGACCCCGATCAACTGTTCCCGTTGGTTTCGAAAACTTCCGCTACCTGTTCACGGATCCCTTGTTTTGGATCGCGCTGAAAAACACGACCCTCTTCACGCTTGGTTCTCTCTGCGTGCAGCTCCCACTCTCGCTGGGTTTGGCACTTCTGCTCAACCGCCCGGAGCTCAAGGGACGTTCCCTTTTTCGGCTGATTTTTTTCGCACCATCGTTGGTTGGCTTAGTTTTTGTGGGAATGATATTTAGTCTGATTTTTGAAAAGCGCACGGGCCTTCTCAACGTGGTGATCCACTCCATCATTCCCCAGTTTCCGCTCGAATTTCCATGGCTGCAAAACTACGTGATGTTGGCATTGATTATCGCGGCGTTGTGGCTCTACGTCGGATTCAATATGATTTACTTTCTCGCCGCGCTGCAAAATGTTCCCGGGGAATTAGTGGAATCTGCCGGGATTGATGGGGCCGGACCGTGGGATCGGTTTGTTCATGTGACGCTGCCGCACATAATGCCGGTGGCCGGATTCGTGGTTTTGCTTTCGATTTTGGGAAGCTTTCAGTTGTTCGAACTACCCTTCGTGTTGCTTGGGGGGTCCGGCCCTGAGAACCGGGGACTGACACTTGTGATGTATCTTTACAATACAGGGTTCGTGACTGGGGATCTGGGTTACGCCAGCGCGATTGGCTGGGTGCTGGCCTTGATTCTCGCGAGTGTAACCATTGTGCAGCGCAGGATCAGCAGGAAGGGGGAGGAATGAAAAGGTTCAGTCCCGCACTTCTGGTTATTTATCCGTTGCTCATCTTTTTTTCGATCGTCACGCTGGTGCCGTTTGCGTGGATGCTTTGCGCTGCTTTTAAGAGTAATGCAGATTTTTTTAATTCTCTCTTTCTGCCTCAGGGGAGCGGATTCCTTGGCATTGCATGGGATCGGCTGACTTTCGCGAATTTCTCCAAGCTCTTTGGAGAGCTCGGCATGTTGCGCGCGACGATGAACTCCGTCTTTCTAGCCTCCACGACTGCTTTGCTTGGAACGATCGGTGGTGCGATGGGAGGTTATGCGCTGGCAAAGTTTGAGTTCCGCGGACGCAAATGGATGACCCGCTTGATCCTGGGTGCCATGGTGATCCCGGGTCCACTACTGATGGCGCCCGGCTACCAGCTCATGTTTAATCTAGGATTGCTCGACACATATGCAGGAATGCTCCTGCCCGCGATTGCTCCGGCTTTTGGGATTTTTCTGTTTAGGCAATCTATTCTCAACAGTGTGCCGATGGATTTGATTGAAGCGGCCCGCATTGATGGGGCGGGTGAAATTCGTATTTTCGCCACGATGGTCCTGCCGATTGTGCGGCCGATGATCGGCGCATTTTTGATGATCACATTTCTCGGCACATGGAACAATTTCATCGGCCCACAAATCCTTTTTCAGAGTCCTGAAAAATTCCCACTCTCCGTCGCCATTAACTCGCTGAAAGGGGTCTATAGTCAGGACTATGGCATGCTGATGGCAGGCACGCTGGTTTCCATCGCCCCCATTTTAGTGCTCTTTCTGATGTTGCAAAAAGAGTTTATTGCCGGGCTGACGGCGGGATCGGTCAAAGGTTAGGCCGTTGTTACATCGCCGACGACGTGGGGACGGTAAGAAGCACATCGGCGATGGGACGTAAAATAAGAGCGCTCCGCAAACTCGCGGCGGATATGCCGATGAGCCTGCAAGAGACTTTGGACGCGGCTGCGCCGTTAACAGGAATCGTGAAAGAAGAAGACGAGAAGGGTCGTGGTAATTGACGTTGGGACGCGATTGTTATGGGTTCAAACAATCGCCACATTCTTTGTGCTGCCTGAGAACAGCCGCCTCTACGCGCGCCCGAGATAGGTGCCTTCGACGGTGCTCACCTTGATCAATTCGCCTTCTTTGATGAAGAGGGGGACATTGATGATTTTCCCTGTCTCAAGCGTGGCCGGCTTTTGAACATTGTTTGCGGAATCTCCACGCACACCATCCGCCGATTCGGTGACACGCAAGGCGACCGAGGAGGGCAACTCGATCTGCGCTGGACGACCTTCAATGCTGAGCACTTCGACCTTGAGATTCTCGACGAGGTATTGTTTCGACTCACCGATTAATTCGTCATGGAGAGTAATTGTTTCAAAATTGTCGGGATCCATGAAGTGATACCCTTGGTGGTCGCTGTAGCTGAATTCTAATTGCTGGCGGTTGACATCCACCAGATCCACTTTTTCCGTCGAAGAGAAACGAATATCAGCAGATTTTCCTGTCCCGATATACCGGATGATACATTGGACGAAAGCCCGCAGATTGCCTGGGGTGCGGTGTTGAATGTCGAGGACGATGGCTGGGTTCCCGTTGTAACGGATTGCCATGCCCTTGCGGAGGTCGTTTGCTGCTGCCATGAGTGGGTGAGCAATAGCCGTAACGATCACTTTTGACAAGAGATCATGCGAAGGCTGTGGGGTGAGGTTCACCCGAGAAACGCTCAGGCCAATCCCGCTGATCTTGCAAATTCTGTCAAATCACCTCAATCGCCGAGCACGCGAAAGTCCTTTTGCAGAGTGGCCTGCAATTCATTCCATGTTTGCGTAAGTTGCGCGCGAAGAGCGGTCGCTTGCGGCGAATCGTCGAAGGGCGGAGTGCAAAGCGCCTCGAAACGTGCGGCAAAGGGTTTGTGTTTACGATGCTCCCCGGCGGCGGCGAAAAGAGTTTCCACGTTGCCAACGAGCACCTGCGCGGCCCTGATTGCCTGCATGGCCGCTTGCTCGCTGCGTGAACCGGCGGCCACCTCAAGCAATTGTCGGCATGCAAAGATCCGACATCGGGCAGGACGTCGGGTGTAAATGGTGCAACAGAAGTCTTTATGCGCTGTGCAGGGCTGTAGCATGGAGTGCGTGCCTGCCTTGTGCTTGATTTTGAGCCCTAGCGCGGCGAGGGCTCTCGGCGCATCTTCTTCCTGTAAGCTTACGCTGTGAAACAGTACCCCATTGCAGCACATACCACAGGCTGCGCAAAGGCGTGCGGCCACTTGCTGTGAGGCATTCGGGTGGCATTCATCCATGGCAGCCCGTAGTCGCCCGGCGCTACTTTTTTGCGGCGGCCGTGACGAGGCCTGCAAAGGCTTTCTCAGCTGCGGCGATGGTCGTCGCAGGACCCGTCATCTTAACAAAAACGTCGCCGTCTGGGCTTTCAAGAATGGCACCGCGCAGGGCGTAGTCGGGACGTGGGACGGGTGTGGTCCCGGGCATGCCGCTCAGGAATACGCCGGCTGCGTCTACAAGAGTGACCGACGTGGAACCAAGAGTTTCTTTGCGTTGTTGGCTCTTTGCATTTTGAAACTGTGAGAACCAACGATCCACATTGGCTTGCACCCCTCCCCCTTGGCCTGCGCCGAAATGGAAGAAGGTTACCTCGGCTTCCCCATCACTTCCAGGCACGCTGAGCTGAGCCTTGCGCATAGCAGATGACGGCACGATCCACTTCCAATCGGTGGGCCGTTCGAAGGCGAACGAACCCACAGAAAACGAAACAGGATCGGCTGCAAACGCGTGAACAGCGGCGAAACACGAGAGAACGATCGCGACTGCCCCTGTGCGAAAAGTTTGAAATCGGCACATGGCCCTGGATCCTAGCGCTTGGAAAACTGGAAGCGTTTGCGTGCTCCGGGTTGGCCGGGCTTTTTGCGCTCCTTCATGCGAGGGTCACGTGTCAAAAGGCCTTCTAACTTCAAAGCGGGTCTCAGCGTTTCATCCACTTGGATGAGCGCACGGCTCAGGGCAAGGCGCATGGCTCCAGCTTGTCCATTAATTCCGCCGCCATTGGCGCGCACCACAACGTCGTAGGTATGAACCGCATTTGCGATTTCCAAGGGGCGAAGGATTTGATTTTGGAGGGAGAGGCTGCCGAAATAATCGGTAAAATCAGCTCCATTGATTTTTATGGCTCCGGTGCCTGGAAGCATGCGAATGCTGGCGACGGAGGTCTTGCGGCGACCGGTGGCGAGGATGGGTTCTTGAATCATTCGAAAAAGGGGTAAGCGAGCTTAGGCTGGTTGCGGATTCTGTGCTGTGTGGGGATGTTCCTCACCAGCGTATACTTTGAGTTTTGTGAAGATTGAACGTCCAAGCCGGTTATGAGGAATCATGCCGCGAACAGCCAGTTCGATGAGCAGTTCTGGGCGACGGGCGCGACGGGCGCGAAAGGTTTCTGATTTATGACCGCCGACATACCCCGAGAAGGTCATGTAGGTCTTGGCGATTTCTTTCTTTCCACCGATTGTGACTTTAGAGGCATTGAGGACGACCACAAAATCTCCCGTATCCACGTGGGGCGTAAAAATGGCTTTGTTTTTGCCGCGAAGCAGGTTGGCGGTCTTTTCAGCGACGCGTCCGAGCGGTTGACCGGCGGCGTCAATGACCCACCAGGCACGCTTCACGTCCTCAGTTTTTGCAGAGTATGTTTTCATCAAGTAGTCTTCAGGAACCAGCGAATTTGAAGGAGTCGGAAGGGAATGTCAAATGCATTGGGGAAAAAAATTCGCTACACAAGGCAGCTGCTCCGCAAGAGTCGCCACCCGTGCCGCGTGTGGCGCGGCAAGCGCCGCCCGGTGCACTGCGGAATGCGAAAAAGTTCTTGGATACTTGGGGGCGATACGCTCTAGTTTTGCTTCTTGAAAAACAGCAGGATTCAGCGTTCAGGGCAAGCCGTCAGCGCGGCGTCAATACAATGACAAAGCCTCACTCTCCGGCGGTGCTTTGGGACAAAGGCGACGTCTTTTGTGGCTTCCTGGCAGGACTGATCAGTTTTGCAGTCTACGCATGGACGGCGGCCCCGAATGTGACGTTGTTGGATTCTGGGGAATTCACGGTGGCGGCGATGCATTTCGGCGTTCCGCACCCGACAGGCTATCCTCTTTGGACGTTTCTGACGTGGCTTTTTACGCTTCTGCCGCTCGGCAATGCAGCGTGGGAGGTTAACATCTTCAGCGGGGTATGCGGGGCGTTGGCTGTGGGGCTACTGACGATGCTGGCGAGGAGTTCGCTAAGGTGGCTGCTTGGGGAGGAACTCAAGGCAGTAAGGGGCTTACTCAGCATCATCGCGGTAACGAGCGGCCTACTTTTCGCCTTCAGTCTATCCATGTGGTCGCAGGCTACGATCGCGGAAGTTTATACGCTGCAGGCGCTGGGGATCGGACTTTTTCTGACGGTGCTCTACGCATGGCTTAGAAAACCTGAACGCCTAAGTCTCCTCGTTCTTTCGTTTTTTGTTCTAGCGCTCGCTTTTAGCAATCACCACCTGACTCTGGTTATGGCCGGCTTGCCTTTCATTGCAGTCCTCCTTGTGAGGAGAGACCTATTTTGGGATTTAGTCGTTGCCGCATGCCTTACGGCCCTGCTGGCCTATCTCGGGTTTGCCATCCTCTCTCAGCAGCAAGCGGTGCTGCACACCGCCCTTCGCTTTTTTTATTGCGTGGCATTGGGACTACTTGTCTTGGTCGTGGTGCGGCGAGGTCACGTGGAGTGGCGGCTTGTGGCATACCTTCCGTTCGCGGTGGTTTTGGGAATGCTTCCATACGCCTACATGCCGCTGGCGAGTTCGACCAATCCTCCGATGAATTGGAGCTATACCCGCACGTCGGAGGGCTTTTTTTACTCCTTCAATCGTTCTCAGTATGGCGGCACGTTATCCGATCAGAGCCTGCGAACTTTGGGACGGCTCATGGGAACGATGGAGCCTCGCTTTGAAAAGCCCAAGCCCCCGCTAGTGCCAGGGGTAGAAGAGAAGAGCCTCTTCTCACGCGTGCAGGAATGGGCGGGCTTCTTTTGGGCGCAGCTCGCCGTAAGCTTTACGCTCCTTGGTGTCTTGGGTTATTTCGGGGCGCTTTTCGTGATTTTTCGATTGGAGGATGTCGCGCGGCGAACGTGGATTTACTTGCTCCAGTTGGCATTTGTATTGGCTGCCATTCTTCAGCCCGTAATGGATGCCGCGACCATTGATGTCGGAGGGTGGTGGGTGCAGATGCCGTATCATACCTACACGAATTTTATTTTTGCCTTGCTGATGGCTTTCGGATTCGCGCTGGGAACTCTCTGGATCGCTCGCAGATTTCCACGATTCGCTTGGATCAGGTTTGCTCTACTGGCACTGCCGCTCGCGCCATTGATTGTGAACGAGGCGCAGAGCAGCCAGAGAAACCGCTGGTTCGGCTGGCAGTTTGGATACGACATGCTGAACGACCTCCCGCGCGGAAGTGTGGTTTTTGGTGGGACAGATCCTGGTCGTTTTGTGCCGACCTACATGATTCTCGGTGAGAGTGGCCAAGAGTCCAAACACAAGCGGGATGGGAACTTCGATAGACGAGACCTTTTTATCATTACGCAGAACGGGGTCGGGGAACCACTCTATCGAAAGTACATTGCCGATCACTATGGGCCGAATCGGCCGCAAGCTACAACCGCCTTTGAACGGTGGCTGGGACGGAGCGAGATATATCCGAAAGAGACACTGAACCTTCCGACGGACGAAGAAGTTCAAGCGGCGGTCGAAAACGCACTGAAACCCGAAGCCGGAACAGATATTACGGATCCGACCCTTTATCACGCTGCGATCACCAAATTGATTTGGGAAAAAAATCGCGAGAAGCACCCGTTTTTTGTGGAAGAAAGTTTTGTGATGAAGTGGAGCTATGACTACGCGTTGCCCCACGGCCTGAGCTATCAAATCGCAAAGGATAAGCTGAAGGAAATCCCGGCAGATGTTGTCGCTAAGGACATGGCTTTCTGGGGAAAATATGTGCGGGATCTTTTGGCAAACCCCGAGTTCTCCCAAGACCTTGATGCACAGCGTTCGTTTTCCAAGCTTCGCAACACGACCGGCAACATCTATCGCCACTGGAAGATGGATAAAGAAGCGGAGCATGCTTATCGCGAGGCTCTATCATTGTGGCCGGCGAATCCCGAGAGCCTTACGAGCGTAAGTTCCATGCTCTGGGACCGCGGAGACTTTGACGCCGCGCTTGCACTGATGGATCCTGCGAACGAATCGGATCCCAACAACGCTGGGCTCTGGCGATTGAGATTCTTTACGGAAAAACGAAAAGAACTGGAAGGCGAGATTCGAGAATGTGAGGCGATCCTTGCCCAACAATCTCGCGGGCGAGAAACGGTCGAAAAATTGCTTGGTCTCTACGCGTCCGTTGGTGAAACGAATAAGAGCGCCGCACTCATGGAAAAATCCACCTTACTTTTTAAGGATGATCCCGATTTTCTGCGAAAGGTTCTTGCTTTCGCTAAAATGCAAGGCCTCAAGGTACCGTATCTCAAGGCGGCTCTTAATCTCGTCGCTGCGGATGACCAGAACGCCACGAATCACTACCTCCTAGCTGCCGCCCACCTCGAGAGTGGCGATACAAATAACTTCTACCTCTCAGCACGTCGGGCAATAGATCTCGGCGGAGTGCCATTCCGAGAGTCGTTTCAATCCGGTCCGGAATTCACCCCATTGAGAGAGACTGTAGAATTTCAAAGCCTGCTCACAAACTCTGAGAGCCCGGCCATAAGACCCTAGAAGTTAATCCTGAAGAAAATAAACAGCGTGAATGTGGTCATCCATTCTCGACGAAAAACGCGCCTCTCCGGCGTAACAAACAGGCGGCTGTCCCCGGACGGCAAATCGCTCTCTTTGTGACGATCAATCCACCGGATTCACCCGAGACACGACGAGCAGGTCGGATGGGAGGCGGGGGATTCGGGCGGTCTGATCTTCTGTAATCCCGAGTGTGACTCCGACGATGCGGTTCGGGAATGCGGGAATAGCACCCGTGAGCCCGATGTCCTGCACGTCTGGAGTATCGAAGAAAATGAGAAAGCGAATTTCCGTTCCGTCGAGATTTTCGATGTGGTGCGGGTAGGCTCTCGGAATGAAATAGATGTCGCCGGGGTGAAGATCATACGTATCGGCTGAGGAGTCCGGACTTTGGATCGTCATCCGCGCATGGCCCGCAATGACGTATCCCAGTTCAGCGGTCTCCGGATGCCAGTGTGGTTCGCGCATGCCGATCCCGTGAAGTCGCAGTGAATACATTGCTTGAGCCCGCAGTGCCGGCCAGGTGTCACGACGGGCGACAATCGCCGAGCCGTCCTCATTGCTCAGGATCGGCGTCTTTTTCTCGATTGCGAACTTGAATGGACTCGGGTACGAAGCGGCCTCCGGCACATCTGCGGGAGAGCTGGATTTTCCGAGCTCAATGCTTTTTCCCGAGCAGGGCAGGCCCGCAAGCGCATCGGCCGAGAGGCCCCACGTATTCCCCATGACCGCAGCACTCAGGCAGCCGACGAATCCCGAAAGCCCAAAGTCTTCGACCTCCTCATGCGAAAACGTGATCACAAACTCCGCATCTTCTGCACCGATGTTCTCAATAGCGTGTAGCGAGCCGGATGGGACGAAATACATTTCGCCAGCCGCGATCGTGAACTGTGCGTGGATGTTGCCACTCGCGAAGATCGTGACCAGCGCCTGACCACTCAGGCAGTATCCAAGCTCGTCTGCATTCGCGTGCCAGTGCGGTTCTCGAAAACAGCCCTCGTGCAGCGTGACGCGATAAAGAGACAAGCCCCGCAGAATCGGGAAATTCGCTCGGGAAGCCGTAATCTTTTTTCCGAATGCATTGGAAACGCGAGGAGGGACATCGTTGAGAGACAGTTTGTGCGCCATTCGAAAATTGATTATCGGCCGAGCGTTGAGATTTGCAACCGCAACATCGCCGCTGTAATAATAGCTACCGCAAATAGATAGGGCTTTGCGTTGCACGCTCAGCCCTCAGCCCCGCCTGGCACTCCCCGGCGGCTCTATCCTTCCCGGGAGGAATTGTGCCACCTTCCGGAAGATTGCAACGCCTCTGGCAGGCAAGCGAGAGGTGAGGCGTAGGTGGTATTCCACTCGGAAATGGGGGCCTCAATGCGTGTCGTCCAATTCTCGAAGCCCGTTGCTCCCGGCGTGTTAAACCTTTCTCGGAGACCAAAGAGATCCGTGATCTGGTGCACCGCGAGCCAGGAATTTGTTGCAAAGAGTCCCTTGATAAAAGCTGCATGCACTTCGCTATCGTAGGAGCGCGGGCATGAAATGTCGGATCGCCCACAGAATTCCATCATTTCGTTCATCGCGTGGGTCGCTGCGGAACCTGTCTCGGCACTCTCGCTCTGCGAAAACCAGACTTCCCACATCTGACGAATGGTGGGGTGATCGTGCGTTGCAAATGTCGCAAGGCTCGTGCGCGGGTAGTTGCTTCCATGAACGAGGCGACCATCCCAATCGCGTTCCCATTGAGGAATTTTAAATCCCGGGATGTCCAGCGTGGCGAGGGTGGGACGAACATAAAGTGCAACCTCACCAAGATCCTCTGCAACAAGACGGTGGGCCCCAGTCTCTTCAAGGAATACGCGAAGAATCATATCGCCTTGAATGCGATTTCGCTCGCGGTTCTCCTCGGTGCTATCATCCTGCTCGGCAAATCCCGGGAGGCGTCCACCCGTAAGCACCATGGCCTGCTCCGGCGTGAGATCGGTAAATCGCGCATTTTCTTCCGGCCTCCACGGAAAGCAATAGATGCGAAAAAAGCCGAGGGCATGATCTACGCGCAGGAAGTGGAAGACCGAGCAAGCCGAGTTGAGCCGTCGTCTCCACCATGCAAAGTTGTCGTGTGACATTTGTTGCCAGTTATAGAGTGGGAACCCCCAATTTTGACCCCATTTCTCCGTGAACAAATCGCTTTTGAAGACTTTCTCTGGAGGTGCACCACTCGACCGTGTGAGATCGAAGATTTCCTTCTGCGACCAGACATCCGCACTATAGATACTCACGCCCACGGGAATGTCGCCAATGAGCGCGACGCCAAATTTATCACAAGCGACTCGCACGGCTCTCCACTGCTCATGGGCGATCCATTGCACATACGAATAAAAGCGCGTCAGCTTGCGGAAGGCACGGCGTTCCGGTTGCGGCAAGGACTCGGCCCAAGCGGCGGCAAGGCTAGGCATGCGGTGCGCGGGAGGCCACTCGGAAACGACTTCCGTCTTATTCCACACGATCAACGCCCGAAAAAAAGCATAGGGTTCCAGCCAATCCTTCTCCGCTGTTTCAAACTCCACAAAGGCAACAACCCGCGAGCGATCGCCGTCCCGACGCCGGAGATTTTTTAAGGCAGCTTCGAGCAATTCCCGCTTGAGTGCTTTGACTTTGTCATAGTGCACGGCGCTCCGGCTAAGATTAGGGACGTCGTATTTGGCGATAATTGCATCGTAGTCGGATGTCTTTAAATCCGGAAGCCACTTGGGATGGGTGGTGATCGTCGTAGGATCATACGCCATGGAGCTGAGCGTGTTGTAGGGACTGTGGTCGCTGCCGGTTTCCTGCACAGGCAGGATTTGCACGAGTCCGAGGCTTTGCTTCGCCGCCCACTCAATGCACTCGATGAGTGCTGCCGTATCACCCACGCCTAGATCGAATTGTCCTCTCAGGGCACTGACAGGAGCCAAGATGCCAGCCAGTTTATTGTCGAGCGATAGCTCGATCGCGTCCCGAGAATCATTTTGCATGCAGAGTCTTATCTAGCGAGAGATCGCCCTCTGTCCAGCAAAGTTAGGAATCTTCCAACTGCCGCATCAGGCACCGCAGAAGCCTGCTGAGCCTTAGCGCCACATCAGCCTCCTCAAGCAGGCCGCGCCGTTCTACTGGATCCTGAATCAATGCGGCCGCCAGCGCATCAGCAAAAGCACCGGGCTGCGAGATTTGCTCAAGATAAGTCGAAAATCCTTGCGGGATATCCATGCCACGGTTTTTGAGGAGGCGAAAGGCTTCGGTGATCCCCTGGCGAAGTTCAGAGTATTGAGCCTCACTGGGCAGGATCTCAGGAAGACGAACGATGGTAGCCTGAGGAAATGGACGCACTTTGAATCGAGAAAATCGTACGCGCCCGAGCCCCTGCAGAACCAATTGGGACGTCCCATCTTCTTTCGCTACGCAAGCACGGATCACACCAAGGCCTCCTACGCTCGCAACATCACCATCCTCGCCGACATGGGCAACGGCAAACATCCGCTCACCTTGCAGCGCATTTTCCAGCATTTTACGATATTTGAGTTCAAAAATCGTGAGAGGCAGCAACGATCCGGGGAATAGACAAATTCCCGGGAGAAGCATCACACCTGTTGTTTTTGGAAATGTTTCCGTATCGCATACCATATATTACCTTACGTTTCGCACGACTTTTTGAGACAATCAAAAAAGAATCCCTACAATCGGCTCGACGGTCTCGCGTGTGTGGGCCACCGTCGCGAGCTATGAAGGTGCGACTCTCGAAAGATTTTATTATTGAAGCGGCTCAACGTCTCACGCGTGTGCCCGAAGGACACAAGTGCTCGCGTCTCCACGGCCATACTTTCACGATTGAGGTATCCGTGGAGGGCGAGGTTAATCCAGAGACTGGCTGGCTCTACGACCATGCAAAAATCAGTGCTGCAATGAGGCCGATCGTAGAACAGCTAGACCACTCTTATCTCAATGATGTTCCGGGATTGGAAAATCCCACGATCGAGGTGATGGCCGCATGGCTCTGGGAACGCCTCGAACCACAGTTGCCAGGACTCGCCGAAATCGTCATTCATGAGACCCCGAGCGCGCGGTGTTCTTACCGTGGTCAATAGCGAGGGCCTTTGTTCTGCGGTCCGCCGATCGCTATTGAAAGCACTCCGACCAACGCTTAACTAGACAACCACATGCCACAGCCTGCCCACACAGAAAACCCCTTGCGCGAGGGCCTCACCAGCCGAGCAATGCCAGATCCCTGCTCGATAGTCATCTTCGGAGCCACCGGCGACCTGACCCATCGCAAGCTCATTCCCGCGCTGTATAACCTTGCTGCGGATGGCGCGCTGCCACCGGCACTCAGTGTGGTTGGTTTTGCCCGTCGCGAGAAGACCGATGAGTCATTCCGCGAGGAACTGGAGGAAGCAGCAAAGAAATACTCGCGCCAGTCTCTCGATGCGGAATTGTGGAGCAGCTTTGCTTCCGGTATTTCCTATCACCGCAGTGCCTTTGATGATTTGTCCGGCTATGCCTCACTCGCAGAAAAGCTTAACGCGCTAGATACCCAGCGAGGCACTCGCGGCAACCGACTCTTCTACCTCGCGGTGGCACCCGACCAATTCGAAGTGATTCTCGAAAACCTTCGCACAAGCGGCCTCAATGTTGCATCGGAGGGGAGTTGGTCTCGGGTCATCGTGGAGAAGCCGTTCGGCACCGACCTACCGAGCGCGCGGCATCTCAACTCGCTCGTCGAGTGTGCCTTCCCAGAAAAAGCCACCTACCGCATTGACCACTACTTGGGCAAAGAAACAGCTCAAAACATCATGGTTCTGCGTTTCGCCAACGCCATCTTTGAGGCGATGTGGAATTCCCGCTACATTGACCACATTCAAATCACTGCGAGCGAACCCCTCGGCGTCGAGGGCCGCGCCGGGTACTATGACAAATCGGGTGCGCTGCGGGATATGGTGCAGAATCATCTTCTCCAACTCCTCTGCCTCACGGCCATGGAACCGCCCACGGATCTCTCTGCGGACGCCATTCGCGACGAGAAAGTGAAGGTCCTGCGCTCCTTGCGTCCACTCATCGGCGATACCGTTTTCACCTCCGTCATCCGCGGTCAATACGGCGCGGGGGCCATCAATGGAAAACCCGTCGTGGCCTACCGAGAAGAGGCAAATGTGGATGCCACTTCTCAGGCAGAAACCTACGTGGCCCTGGAAATCCACGTGGATAACTGGAGGTGGGCTGGTGTGCCATTTTTTGTACGCGTGGGAAAACGCCTACCGAAGGGCGGGACGGAGATTGCTATCCAATTCAAAAGTGTGCCCCCCGTACTTTTTAAGGCTGCAGGCGGAACATTGGATGACAATGTTCTCGTGATCCGCATCCAACCCGACGAGGGCATTTCCTTGCGAATAAGTGCCAAGATGCCGGGGTCAAGCCTGAGGATAGAGCCGGTAAAAATGGATTTCCACTACGGCACGAGCTTTGGTAAGGCAACCCCCGAAGCGTACGAACGTCTCCTTCTTGATGCCATGAGCGGCGACCCCACCCTCTTCGCGCGACGCGATGAAGTCGAGGAGGCATGGAAGTTTGTAGATGCCATTCGTGCAGCGTGGGTAACCCGCTCCGATGACCTCGCGTTTTACTCCGCGGGCGCATGGGGGCCGACGGAAGCCGATGAGTTGCTCCGAAAGCACGGAGTAGCGTGGAGGCGACTCTGAGCATGCACGAGCCTCCTTCCTACGGTATGGCGGTGGAAATCGGCCACATTGATCGAGAGCTAGGCCGGCTCTGGGATTCCAGCGAGGATACGAAGACCCGCGCCTCCATGATTAATCTCGTCGTCTATACCGAAGACGCCGCCGCCATGGCTGAGAACACCCAGCGCATCGCCGCCATCGCCAGCGAGCACGCCTGCCGCGCTATCCTGATCCTGGCGGACTGCGCTGCACCGGAGTCCTCTGCGAAGGCGTGGATCACCGCGCATTGCCATGTGCAGGGAAATGGTGGACGTCAGATTTGCTCGGAACAAATCACCTTCGAGCTGAAGGGCGCGGCATGCGGGGCGCTCCCAAATATCGTTTTTTCTCACCTTGATTCTGACCTCCCGCTCGCGCTCTGGTGGCAGGGAGAATTCTGCGATCCGCTGGATGAAAAACTGTGGGCATGGGTAGATCGCCTGATTTTTGATAGCCGGGCATGGAACAATCCTGCATCCCAATTTGCCCTCACAGAAAAGATTGCCAACCTCCGCGATGCTCGTGCGGTGCTTTGCGACCTGAATTGGGCGCGGCTGTATCCGTGGCGATTCGCCCTTGCCAGTCTCTTTGATAGTGCCTGTGCTCTCCCGTCCCTCTCTCGACTCACGCACGTCGAGATATGCCATGCTCCTGGCTCAGAGACCACCGCCATCCTTCTCCTTGGGTGGCTCGCCGCCCAGCTTGGGTGGACATCGCAGAGCCTCCTCTCGCAGCACGACTGGCAGTCTGCGAACGGCCAGCGTATTTCGTTTGCGCTTGTTGAAGCACCCGGTTCGGATCTCTCACACGTAAGTATGATTGCGCCCGATGCGACTTTTGAGATTTCACGCGAAAAAGATTTTTTCCACCTGCGCTTAAAGCCCCTCGGCATGGCAGAAACAAACAGCACCATGTCTGTCGGACGCGAACGCGTCGGCGATACCCTGCTAGCGGAGCTGAGCCGTGGAGGACGCCACCTCCTCTACAAAAAAGCCGTAGTGGCCGCCGAGCCGCTTCTTTCAGCCTTGCCACGTCGTCGCGATAATGGTTAGAGAGGTCTGCTAAACCACTCACTCTATGAAAACACACAAAATTCTCGCCGTCCTTCTCGCTCTAGCCCTCTGCACCAGTGCCTGCGAAAACCTCACTCCCGGCGAAAATGCAGGCCTCTTCGGAGCAGCGACTGGCCTCGCAGTGGGCATTCCGCTTGCAGCTGCTGGCGTTGATTCCTCAATCGTCGTCCCAGTCACCGCAGGTGCCGTTGCCATCGCTGCCGTCGGTGCCTACGTCATCGCCAAACACCAAGCCACCGAACGCCAGCGCCAGATCGCAGAGCAACGCGCTCGCCTCTATCTCGCCCGTCAGAAAGAGCTTCAGAAAAATCAGGCTGCCAGCGCATCCCGCCGCAAAAAATCGCGCTTTATTGCGGTAAAGACCGATAAATCCGAAGCATCCAAAGGCCAAGCCGCTGTAATGATTTTCGATACCCAGACAAATCAAATCGTTGGCAATAATGTCTATGATGTGAAGAAGACGCCAAAAGTCGGGGAGACCGCAAAATTTGATACCTACTCGGCCCAATATGTCGGAAATGGAAACTAGTCGCAGTTGGGAATGAAAATGAAATCCCTGCTGGGAATGGAAATCAAATCCCAGCCGGGATACAAAACAAATCCGTTCATTTGCTTGCCAGATAGCCCGCGAGCCGCGATGACGATGTGGTGAATTCCAGACGCCCGAGAGGGCCAAAGTCCCAACCGTCCGCCAGTCCCGCAGCAGATCCACGCCCAAGCAACCGTCCCCACCGCAGGCCGGACAAGCCCGCGCACCCCGCTCCCGCGGGCTCACGGGCGCCCCATGCAAAGGCACCGTTCGAGGGCGAGCCTTCGCTGAAGGGGGGTATTCTGCGCCTGCTCCAAGATCGCCCGCTCGACAAGATCGAGATTTCGAAGGCGCTCGACCTCCCTCCCACACGTCGCAGCAAACTGAGCGACCTCCTGCGCCAGATGGAACTCGATGGCGACATCGCGCGCATCCGCAAGGACCGCTATATCATTCCCAAAGAGGCTGATCTTTTCACAGGCGTGATACAATTTCACGCTAACGGTGGTGCCCACGTGCTCAATGAGAAAGCGGGTGAGCCCGACCTCTACGTGAGTTCTGATAATAGCTTTACTGCCATGCACGGTGACAAGGTTGTCGCGCGTGTTGTCACGGAAGGCCCTAGGGAATGGGTGCCCGGACGCCCTGCACGACGCGAGGGTCGTGTTATTCGCATCCTCCATCGGGAAAATGAAACGGTCGTAGGCACTCTCCAAAAGTCGAAAAACTTTTTCTACCTCGTCGCGGATGATCCCCGTTTCACTCACAATCTCTACCTACAAGCCCCTGTGCCTCCACTCTATGCCAATGTCGGCGACAAGGTCGTGGCAAGGCTCGATGCGTGGCCCTCACGTCACGTCAATCCCGAAGGCCACATCATCGAAGTCCTCGGCCCTGTGGGCAAGCCCGGCGTGGACATGCTCTCGATCATTCGCAAGCACCGCCTCCCCACGCAGTTTCCGGAAGACGTCTTGCGCGAGGCCGATACGGTATTGCCGGAAGTCTCGCCTCGCGAAGCCGCCAAACGTGAAGACTTGCGGGAGACATTTATTTTTACAATTGATCCTGATGACGCTCGTGATTTTGACGATGCGATAAACGTCGAGCGTACCGTGCATGGCTGGCGGGTCGGGGTGCATATCGCCGATGTCTCGCACTACGTGCGCCCGAAGACGGCCCTTGATCGCGAGGCCACCGTGCGCGGCAATAGCGTCTATCTCGCCGATCGCGTCATCCCAATGTTGCCCGAAGCACTCAGTAACGGCATCTGTAGTCTTAAGCCCGACGTGGATCGCCTCGCATTCTCGGTCTTTGCAGAAATCACGGAGGCTGGACGCATCCAGAGCGTGCGTTTTGCCAAGACCGTCATCCGCAGTGCAGCCCGGCTGACTTACAAACAGGCCTACCAAATTCTGAAGTCTCCGCCACGGGGCGATACACTCGCAGAGCGCGTGCATGTGGCTTGGGAGCTCGCGTCGCTCCTCCGCAAAAAACGCTTCGCGGCGGGATCCCTCGATCTGGATTTTCCGGAACTCAAGGTCTGGCTCGACGCAAATGGCCGACCAATCCGCCTCGAGCGAGTGGAGAACGATGCCTCGCACCAACTCATCGAAGAAATGATGTTGCTTGCCAACGAACTCGTTGGCCGCGAACTCAAGCGACGTAGCCAACCGGCCATTTACCGCGTTCACGAAAAGCCCGATGCCGACAAGCTCATCGAGTTTCGGGAATTCGCAGCGGGTCAAGGCGTCCCAGCTGGCGACCTGTCTCATCGTCCAGAGCTGCAAAAACTCCTCGCAAGTCTCCGTGGTCAAGCTTGTGAGTCTGCTGTGAAAATCGCGCTACTCAAGAGCCTCAAACGCGCCCGCTACTCTCCCGATCCCCTCGGCCACTACGGCCTTTCAAAACCAGACTACGCACATTTCACGAGTCCCATCCGCCGCTACGCCGACCTTGTCGTACATCGTGCGCTGGAGCGCATGCTCGGGCTCACGAAGACGGGCCCCGACTCCAATGCGCTTGCCGCCATGGCCGACCACATATCAACCACAGAACGCACCGCCAGCGACGCGGAACGGGAATCTGTGCGCCTGAAAAAACTGGAATACTTCCAGCTCCAACTCAATGGCCAAGGCGGAAAGGCCTTTAAGGCCACCATTATGGACGTGCGGAACTACGGCATCTTCGTCGAGCTTCCAGAATTTCTCCTTAGCGGCCTCGTGCACGTCTCGTCGTTGGCCGGCGATTTCTATGTGCTAGAACCCGCGCGCCGACGCCTTGTCGGACGCAAATCCAAGCGCGTTTTCCAAGTTGGGGATTCGATTGATGTCGTGGTCGCCCGCGTGGATATGTTTAAGCAGCAAGTTGACTTTACGATCGCTAGCTAGAGCCTGCACCCGAGCGCGCATCTCGAAGACGCTGAGAGACTTTCCCGGCAAAGTAGAGCGCGATAATCCCGGCGACGATAGTTGCCGCGATGAAAGTGGAGCGCCACCCGGCTGTCGAACTTGAGACCCTCGCAGCAATGAGTGCGAGGCAGATTGCTGCACCGGCAATGGGGACAAGCATGGGAATCTCAAACTGCCCTATTCGCTCACTGGTCCGGAGCTTCAGACGGATGAGCGAGACGTTCATTGCAGCGAAGACCAAGAGCAGCAGTAGGCTCGTAGCCGAAGCAAGATCTGCAATGCCGCCCGAAAAGATAAGCACCATCACGATACACGCCAGAGTCAAAATCGCGCGATATGGGGTTTGGGTGGTCGGATGCACCCTGCCTAGCCATGTCGGCAAGAGGGATTGGCGGGACATTCCATAAATGAGGCGTGAGCCCATGATGTAGTTCATGAGTGCCGTATTAAACACAGCAAAAAGCGTAATGCCGAAGAACACTTCGGGTGGCATCCAGCTACCAGCCTTGGCGACGATCTGGGCCATCGGCGCCCCCTTCGAAGCATCTGCCAGAGCGGTGTATGGAACGACTGATACCGCTGCGACACTCACCAGAACGTAAAGAATCGTGGTGCAGAGCACGGCGAGCAGGATCCCCCACGGCATAGTGCGTTCGGGATTTTTCACTTCTTCGGAGAGATTCAACAAATCTTCAAAGCCAACAAAGGCGAAGAACGTGAGCACGGCACCTGTCATCACAAGGCTGAGATTCAAACCGCCGGCGTCTACCGGGGTCTCTAGGTAATTGACAGACCCGAGATACGGAAGGCTCACAGCAATCACAATGAAAAGTCCGCCTACTTCGATGGCCGTGCACAGGACATTTACCCACACGCACTCCCGAATCCCGCGCAAATTGATCATCGTAAGCAGGAGGAGAAATGCTACGGGCAGCATCCACGGTGGAATGGTGGGCAGGGCTGGGCCGAGCGTCGCCGCAAAAACTCTGCCACCAGCGGCCATGGACGTGAGCCCGCTTGCTATCACGGTCAACCCGATCACAAAGGCAACCAAAGGAGAGCCGAAAGCGCGCTGCGCGATATGGGCGGCACCCGCTGCCACAGGATATCGTGAAGCCAGTGACGCGTAGGTGAGGCCGGTGAGGAGAGCTGCCAGCATGGAGACGAGAAAAGAAAGCCAGACGGCATTCCCCATGTACCCCGCAGCGACCCCAATCGTTCCGTAAATGCCGGCTCCCACCATGTCCCCGACTCCATAGACAACGAGGGCGAAGAGGCCGATAGAGCGAGACAGGCTGACGGGCGATTTCACAGGTTCCACAGAACCTTCTCCTCGCAAGATGTATGCCACCTGTCACGGGCAAAATGCCGTTCGCTACGAGGTTGTCCATTTTCTCTGACCTTGGATCATCCCCGTATGCACAGTCGAAAAATGAAATTGTGCGTCCTTATCTGCCTTGCGTTGTGTGGGTTCATGTCCGGACTCGCAGCAGAACAGCTTGTTGAAAATCCTGCAGAGTGGGATGCGGGCCCGGTCGTGGGAGCGGCACTCGATAAGGCACAGTTTCGCTGGTGGGCACCGGCGGGTGCTCAGAAGCTGACGGGTGTCATTGTTTTGATTCCCGGCAGAAATGGAGATGGGCGCGCCCTCGCGGATGACCCCGCGTGGCAGCAGATCGCGACTTCCCTCAACGTGGGGCTCATGGGATGTTTTCTGTATGGTGAAAAAGATTTTTTCAAATACCAAAGCGACCCCACTGGCGATGTGGCGAAAACTATCAACGACGCTGTGGAGAAGCTAGCTCTGCAAAATGGCTTTAAAGATATGAAAAGAACGCCACTTGTTTTCTGGGGTCATTCCGCAGGGGCGTGCGTCAATGAAGTCTATGCGTCGCGCTTTCCAGAGCGGGTGGCCGCCGTGATCAACCTCAAGGGACCTCGTGGTGCCGGGAGCTTGGTCCCAGGCAAGGAAGATATCCCGTTTCTTATCATCGTCGGAAAAAATGACAAACCCGACTGGGTGAAATCGGCCGTAGATTCCTTCGATGCAGCACAGCGCAAAAATAGCAGTTGGACGCTGGCCGTACAGCCTTCCGAGGGCCACGAACAAGGAAACTCGCTTGACCTCATTCGGGCTTACCTTCAGGCAGTGATCCCCCTCCGCATTGGGCTCCCACCAATCGGCACGCCTACTAGCACATCGTCGCGCCCTCGAAAACTCGTGCGAACTCAAGGCTGGCTGGGCGATCCGGAGACCTACGAGGCGTCGTCGTATGCAGCGTTTACAGGCAAAAAGAGGTCGGCAATCTGGCTGCCAAACGAGGCCACAGCCCTCGCTTGGCAATCCTTCCTGCGATCTACTCCCTAGCAGCTTTTCTTCGCGTGCTAACGAAGATGTTTTTCTAGAAAGGCTTCCATCTTCTCATAAAACTCGATGCGATTTTCGGGATTCTGGAATCCGTGACCTTCGTCCATCTTCACAAGGTATTCGACGGGTTTTTTATTGGCTTTGAGAGCCTCAACGATTTGTTCTGCTTCAGCATGATTGACACGTGGATCGTTGAAGCCCTGCGCTACGAAGAGGGGCACATTGATTTTGTCGGCGGAAAAAAGTGGCGATCGCGAGCGGAGGAATTCCTTGTCTTTTTCTGGATGCCCAATGCGTTGATACATGACCTCGCGAAAATTGTCCCAATAAGGAGGAATGGTGTTCATGAACGTGAGCAGGTTGGAGACTCCCACGTAGTTAACGCCACAGGCGAAGACGCCCGGACGAAATGCTAAGGCTGCGAGCGTGGCATAGCCGCCGTAGCTTCCGCCGTAGATCGCGAGGCGCTTCTTGTCGGCGATACCCTTCGCAACAATCCACTCTGCCCCGTCAATGATATCATCAAGCATCTTTCCTCCCCATTCTTTGTCTCCGGCGTTGAGGAATTCTTTTCCGTAGCCTGTGGAGCCACGAAAATTAATTTGAAGCACAGCATAGCCGCGATTGGAAAGAAACTGGGCTTCGGGATCGTAGCCCCAACTGTCACGGGCCCATGGCCCGCCGTGAACGATGACGACGGTTGGGAGGTCTGTGGGTTCTACGCCTTTGGGAAGTGTGAGGTAGCCATGGAGGGTCAGTCCATCACGACTTGGAAAGGAAATGGGTTCCATTGTAGTAAGGCTCTCGCGTGGAAGCCACGGCCGGGGACGATACAAAAATTCGGCTTTCCCCGTGGCGCGATCGTAAAGGTAGGTGGCACCCGGATCGGTGGGGGAATTGTAAGCAACGATCCACTTCTGTTCGTCTGCGGAGGAACTGCGAAGGTGGACCTCGCCTTCGTGGAGTTTCTCAAGAATTTCTAAGTCCTTCGTGAACTGCGGGTCGAAGGATTTGTAGACCAAGCGTTCCTTATCATATGAGGCACCAAGGAGTTGGCCGGTGATATCGCTAATGAGGACGCCTCCGAGGTCGTATTGCGGGTCGGAATCCAGCACCGTTTCCTTGCCAGTCTTCAAGTCGAGCGTGACGAGGCGCTCGGTATTCGAACCTCGCGCGCTGGAAAAATAGAGCGACTTTCCGTCGGGTTTGAAGCCATGAATACTCGGGCTCTCATCGTGCTCATAGGTCGCAAGAAGGCGAAATTCTCCTTCGCCGGAGTCCCGTACACGAATTTCTGTCTGAGTGCCCTTCTTGGATGTCGTGGCACGAATGAGTCCGTCGCGGTCTGTGAACCATCCTTCCACGTCGCCGGGGTTTTCTTCGATAAGCTCCAGCTTTCCGGACGAGAGACTGAGGCGATAAGCATCGAATACTCGCTTGTCGCGCGCATTCAGTGCCACGAGGGCTTCATCGGGGCGATCGCGCGGCAAATCAATCACCTGGGCTCGTGCTCCCTCCAGAGGTGTAAGATTTACCGCTCCCTGGTCGGCTTGAGAAGGATCTACGCGGAAGAGGTGGAAGTTCTCGTCACCGCCACGATCTTGCGAATAGACGATATACTTGCCGTCGCGCGTCCACGCGAAGTGCATGATTCCGCGCTCTTGATCGTGCGTAACTAACTTAGCATTTTCCATGGGCTCCCCTACGTTTCCCACCCACACGTTCATTCGATTCTTCTCTGGAGCTAGGAATGCAAATCGCTGACCATCCGGAGAGATCGAGGCACTGCTAATTTTCGGGTTATCAAAGAAATCCCGAATCGGGATGCGAGCAGGTTGTTCGGCGTTCAGAACAAGAGGGCTAAGGGCGAGCATGAGGCTGATAGCGAGGAGGGAGTTGGGCATTCGGTGTCTACTTGGAATGGCGTCTGACAGCAACCGGAAGGGATACGTTCAAGCAGTGAGCGAAATCTTTCATTTTGCCTTGCGCCATTCGATTGGAAACCTAGCGTAATTTCTTATGAAATCGCTAACGAGATGGGCACTGCCTTTCCTCATTCTTATCTGCTTGCCTGGACTCGCACAAGCCCATGTTGGAGTCGGTGAAACGAGCGGCTTCGGGTATGGCTTCTTCCATCCGCTCACCGGCCTTGATCACATTTGCGCAATGATTGCCGTGGGCCTCTGGGCCGCACAGTTAGGAGGACGAGCACTGTGGCTGGTGCCACTCACGTTTCTCGTGGTCATGGCACTAGGCGCGCTTCTCGGGGCTTCCGGCGTGGTGGTTCCCTTTGTGGAGCAGGGAATTTTAGCCTCGGTATTTGTGCTTGGACTTCTGATCGTAACGGCGCTGCGCGTGCCTCTCGCTGCTAGTGTGGTGCTCGTTGCCGTTTTTGCGATCTTCCATGGCCATGCGCATGGAGCAGAAATGGGAGAGACGTTTTCGGGCGTTCTATATGGGGCAGGTTTTCTGATTGCGACCATGCTTCTCCACCTCGGCGGCATTGGCCTTGGGATTCTTTTTGAACGAACCGCTGGTGCGCGGGCCGTGCGGTGTGCCGGGGCGGTGATTTTGGGGTTTGGAATTTTCCTTATTGTAAGCTGACCTGTGCGAACTCCACTTCTTATTGGCCAACGCGCATTTTCCTCGCGACTCCTGTTGGGAACAGGGAAATTTTCATCTCCTGAGGTGATGCGCGATGCGCTCTCTGCCAGTGGCGCGGAGATCGTCACCATTGCCTTGCGTCGCGCCGATCTCACAGGAACGAAAGATCCTTTTGCCGATATCCTTCAGTTTATTGATCCCACAAAGTATCTCATCCTGCCCAATACGAGTGGAGCCATGAACGCTGAAGAGGCCATTCGCCTCGCCCGTCTTGCTGCCGCTGCTGGCTTGCCCATGTGGGTCAAACTTGAAATCCATCCCGATCCTCACTTTCTTCTTCCGGACCCCGTGGAGACTCTGGCCGCCGCGACCGTGCTCGTGAAGGAGGGCTTCACTGTCCTCCCCTACATCAACGCCGATCCCGTGCTTGCCCGGCGCTTGCAGGATATAGGTGCCGCCACCGTGATGCCGCTCGGATCGCCCATCGGCAGCAATCGAGGCATCGAAACGCGAGCCCAGATCGCGATTATCATCAAACAAGCCACCGTGCCAGTTATCGTGGATGCAGGGATCGGCGCTCCAAGCCACGCAGCGGAAGCGATAGAAATGGGAGCCGATGCCGTGTTGGTAAATACCGCCATCGCCGCCGCAGAAGATCCCGTTCGCATGGCGAGTGCCTTTCGGCGAACAGTTGAAGCGGCGCGGGATGCTGTAGAGGCAGGACTCTCAGGCTCCACCGAGTATGCCTCCGCGACGAGCCCGGTGGCGGCCTTTCTCTCACGATCCTCCGGCACATGATTTTCCAGCAGGCCAGCGGTCGTTACGCGCTCTGACCATGAGTGCAGAGACCCTCACGCCGATGATGCAGCAATATCACGCCATCCGGCGTGAACTACCTCCCGGCACGTTGCTCCTCTATCGCCTTGGCGATTTTTACGAAATGTTCGGCGAGGACGCCACCACGGCAGCCGGGATCCTAAACGTCGCTCTCACCAAACGTGGTATTACGCCCATGTGCGGAGTTCCCTACCACGCTGCGCGTGCCTACATGGAAAAACTCGTCGCGTCTGGCTGGCGTGTCGCAGTTTGTGATCAGGTCGGAGAAGTCGTTTCCGGCAAGCTGGTTCGTCGAGAGATTTCCCACATTCTCAGCCCCGGCACGTTGGATGACTTCGGCCTTGATGAGCGAAAGCCCAACTACGTCGCCGCCCTTCGCGAGGCAGGAGGAAAATTTGGACTGGCCTTCTGTGACCTCAGCACAGGAGAGTTCCGGGTGACAGAGCTCGATTCACGCGGAGCTTTGCTCGACGAATTGGCACGGGTCTGCCCATCAGAAATCCTCGTTCCGGAACAACAAGCCGATGCTTTTGCAGGTGTCGCTGGGCATTCGCTCCTTGATGGATACGCTTTCGAGACCGAACCCGCCTCGGAATTTCTCCTCGCCCACTTCCGCGTGCAATCGCTCGATGGCTTCGGTCTCCGCGGCATGTCGGCGGCCATCGGTGCCGCAGGAGCAATCTTGCACTATGTGACACGTCAGATGCGGCGTCAGGCCAACCACCTCCGACACCTCCAACCTTACCACCGAAGCCACTTCCTCATCCTCGATTCCTCTACGCAAAGCCACCTTGAGCTTGTTCAATCGCGCAATGGGAAACACTTTACCCTGCTCAGTGCCATGGATCGCACCGTCACCCCCATGGGGGCAAGGCTTCTTCGCGAATGGCTCCTACAACCACTCCGCGATACAGCGAAGATTGAAGCCCGCCAGGACGCGATTGCTTCGATGCTCGACAATGCAACACTCCTCGGCGACCTGCGTTTTCGTCTCAGCGAAATCCGTGACCTCGACCGCGCTAGCGCTCGCCTGTCTGGCAACTCGGGGAATCCCCGCGATCTTGCCGCCCTCGCTCACTCGCTAGATCGCCTGCCAGCGCTCGCCGCCTGCCTGAGTTCCACGGCTTCCTCTTCAATTCCATCCGCTCTGCTTGAGGGTCTGACCGCTTACATTCATGCGCTCCCCGAGCTGGCCTTAAAACTTCAGGCTGCCCTTGTAGCCGAGCCTCCAGCCCTTCTGCGCGACGGTGGGTTTGTGCGGACGGGATTTGACGAGACGCTGGACACACTTCGTGCGGCCTCTCAAGACGGAAAACAATGGATCGCAGCCCTCCAAGAAGAAGAAATTCGGCGAACGGGAATTCGATCTCTCAAGGTGCGCTTCACATCGGTCTTTGGCTATTTCATTGAGATCACCAACGCGAACCTTCCTTCCGTGCCGGACGATTACATTCGCAAGCAAACCACCGTGAACGGCGAACGGTTTATTACCTCGGGACTCAAGGAGGTCGAAGGTCGAATCCTCGGAGCGGAGGAACGAGGTCGTGCGCGCGAACTCGAAATCTTCGGTGAACTCAAGGCATGTGTCCTTGCCGAACTCGCCCACCTTCAAGAAACTTCCGACACGCTAGCCACGCTCGATGTCATTTGCGGACTCGCCGAGACGGCTCGCCAATACGACTATTGCAGACCAGAAATCACCGACTCTCCCATACTTGATATTTCAGAGGGTCGCCATCCCGTCCTCGAGCAGCAGCAAGGAACGGAACGTTTTGTTCCCAATGACACGTTGCTCGACTGCACCGAAAAGCGATTTGCCGTCATCACGGGCCCAAACATGGCCGGAAAGTCCACCTACATTCGCCAAGTCGCCCTTTTGACGCTTATGGCCCAGATGGGTTCTTACGTTCCTGCAAAAACGATGCGCATCGGATTGGTTGATCGCATTTTTACACGCGTCGGTGCCAACGACGATCTCTCTCGCGGGCAATCCACTTTCATGGTTGAGATGAATGAAACGGCAAATATCCTCAATAACGCTACCGCTCATAGCCTTGTCATTCTGGATGAAATCGGACGTGGGACGTCCACCTTCGACGGACTATCCATCGCGTGGAGTGTGGCCGAGTATCTTCACGACCACATCGCGTGCCGCACCCTCTTTGCCACGCACTACCATGAACTGACCGATCTTGAGCGCACTCGAACAGGTGTTCTGAATCTCAATGTCGCGGTCCGTGAATGGAATGACCAGATCATTTTTCTTCGCAAAATTCTTCCGGGTCGTGCCGATCAGAGCTACGGCATCCAAGTGGCGCGCCTTGCCGGCCTGCCAGACGCCATCATCAAAAGATCAAAAGAAATTCTCGCCAATTTGGAAAAATCTGAGCTGAACGCCGAAGGTCAGCCGGCTTTTGCCAAACCCCGTCGTGCCCGCATTTCCGGGGAGTCGGATTCGTCGCAGTTGCCCTTGTGGTAAGTGCAGGTGTCTTTTCAAAGGCACTTCATAGGCAACCGAGTCCTTAACAAAAAAAAGCCCGGTGTCTTGTTTCCAAGACACCGGGCAAAAAACTGGCAACGACCTACTCTCGCACAACCTATAGAAGCACTACCATCGGCTCTGCAGCGTTTCACTTCCGTGTTCGGAATGGGAACGGGTGGGTCCACTGCGCGCGATCACCAGATTGCGGGCCACTGAGCGCGCTAGGCGGAAAATCCGCCTCTGCTGCGCGTGCAGCACGAGTATCTGATGACAACGATTTTTGAAAGAGCACTCGGCTTTTGGTGCCGTCCATAGCAGAGCCACAGACAACACAAGCCATTCGATTCTCTGACATTCGCATATTAGGAAATAGAAGACAGTCTTCACAATCAACAGAATTGTAAGATGGAGAAAAAAGCCAAACGAGCATTAGTATCGCTAAGCTGAACGCATTACTGCGCTTGTACCCGCGACCTATCAACGTGGTAGTCTTCCACGACTCTTCAGGGAGAGTTCATCTTGGGAGAGGCTTGGCGCTTAGATGCTTTCAGCGCTTATCCTTTCCAAACATAGCTGCCCAGCGATGCTCCTGACGGAACAACTGGATCACCAGAGGTTTGTCAATCCCGGTCCTCTCGTACTAAGGATTGAACCCCTCAACTCTCCTGCGCCCACAGTGGATAAGGACCGAACTGTCTCGCGACGTTCTGAACCCAGCTCGCGTACCACTTTAACCGGCGAACAGCCGGACCCTTGGGACCTTCTCCAGCCCCAGGATGTGATGAGCC